>Ga0209710_1001445_pt1 | contig 18246 bp, 9 predicted proteins | sample ArcticOcean_MG_C_5_FD_187436 | JGI IMG/M metagenome (GOLD analysis project Ga0209710, IMG submission 187436) | Marine microbial communities from western Arctic Ocean - ArcticOcean_MG_CB4_138 (SPAdes) (version 2) | ecosystem: Environmental > Aquatic > Marine > Oceanic | place: Arctic Ocean: Canada...
GGCACCTCGAGGTGCTGCAGTGGGCACGAGCGAACGGCTGCCCGTGGAACGAGAGAACGTGCTCGTGGGCGGCGTTGGACGGGCACCTCGAGGTGCTGCAGCGAGCGCGCACGAACGGCTGCCCATGGGACAACTATACATGCGCGAACGCGGCGCAGGGCGGGCACCTCGAGGTGCTGCAGTGGGCGCACGCGAACGGCTGCCCATGGGACACAGAGACGTGCTCGTATGCGGCGGGGGGCGGACATCTCGAGACGCTGCAATGGGCGCGTGCGAACGGCTGCCCGTGGAACGAGGAGACGTGCGCGTGGGCGGCAAAGTTCGGACACCTCGAGGTGTTGAAATGGGCGCGCGCGAACGGCTGCCCGTGGGACGTTTTGACACGTGCTAAGGCGGCGGAACTCGGGTACGTCGAATAAAGGTACGGATAAATAGGGACTGACAAGAGATTTCCGGACGAGTCGTACGTAATTTCTCTAAGCTATAACAGTGCTAAAAACGCACCCTCCCTTGTCTCACCCCGTGCCCACCAAGCTCGCCATGACGACCCGCCTTCGTTTGAACCCCGTTCCCACGCCAGGCGGCACCTCGACTTCGTTCCAGGGCGGATACACGCGGACGTGTGCGCCGCTGTTGAGTCGCAACTCCCTGACGGTTTTGGCGTCGAAAACCACCACCAACCCGGGCGCCGGCGCGTCGGCGCCGCGGCGAAGCCAAACAGGCGAACCCGGCGACTCGGCGTGTTCGGTGTTATTGTCTTGATTTTCGCGGAAGGTACTGCCATTTGCGTTTGGAAATTCCGACGCGCCCTCGACGCACTCCCAAAGACAAAGCCCGGCTTCAACCGCGCCTTCGCCCACCAGCGTCAGCGCCATCGGCGATCCCCACGCCGCGGCTCTTTTTTCCAGAAGATGAAGCTCTTTTTGCGTTTTCTGGGGTTGGTCTTTTTGTGTTTGGGTCAGGTCCGTCTCGTCCCGGTCGCGCGCGTGCGCGAACTGCGCACTCCGCGCACGCGCGCGGTGCGCGATGCGCTGCAGCCTCGCCGTGGGTGCGTTATGGCCGTGGCGGTTCGCGACCGAGCCCCGCTGCGATGCGCTACCGTTTGGTTTCGCGCGAAACGCAAACGGCTCGTCGCTGAGCGCGTCGGCACTCGTGGGCAGGCGCGACATGGCGGACATCAAACCGAGAGGCTTGCTCTTTTCGGTTTCTTCTTTCTCTTTTTCGGCGGCGTCGTCCTCGCCTTCGGTGCAAGGCACGGCATCGTCCTCCTTCGTAGGGAGAGGTGACGTTTTGGGTAACTCCTTGTGCAACTCCGTGTCCATCTCGTGTGCATCATCCAATCCTCTCTGCGAATCGTCCGACGCGGAATCGTCGTCGATGCCGTCGTCTTCGGAGTCGTCTGAGTCAACCTCGTCGCCGTCCGCCTCGCGCCGCGCCGCGCGACTACTCGCGAGCGTCCGGTGTTTCTGCGTCAGCTTCAACGTAGGTTTCCGACTCTGCGTAGGCTTGCTTTTTTGAGTCGGCCGAGCAGGGGGCTGGGACGCGACGGGATCCGTGGGCGCCGCCGCGACTACTTCTCCCCGCGAAAGCGCGCCTAAGCTGGCGAGACTCGCGAGGCCGCCGCCGACGGTACCCGTGCCCTTCGGCGGATTCGCGGCGGCGCGCGCCACCGCGATAGCCTTCGTGGCTAAGTTCGCATTCCCCCTTGGCGACCGAAGTTGAGGTTTCGGTTTCGGTTTTGGTTTCGGTTTCGCCTTCTTTGGGAGATTTCTTTCGTTCGCCATCACCCGCTTCGCCGCGTCTTTATTCCCGAGCGTCTGCTCCAGGAAATCTCGGTCCGCGTGATCCGCATCTGCGGCCCCAACCGCGGCGCGACTTGGCGCGGTTTTAGGGTTCGCGCGTATTGATGGAGAACCGCTCGTAACACGCGCCGCCGCGGGGAACGCGGCCACGAGCTCGTCGTCGTCGGAGTCACTCCGCGTGTCACTCCGCGTGGTGGTGTCCTCGCGGAGTCCACGTTTCTCGCGGACCCCGCCAGATCTGAAAGCCCCGTGAGGTGCGGTTCGTGCGTCAACCCTCGCGGGAGACCGCGCTTGGTCGTCCTCGTCCTCCAGCAGCGTGGGCGGCGGTGCGCTGTCCATGTCTAGCTCGAATGCCCACGGCGCGGCACCCGGCGCGTCTCCCCGATAAGCGAACACACCGCCCTGGCTCGCGTCGTGGCTACCCCTGGAGGCTTCCGCGCCATCACCGACGCCCGTCGCGTATCGCGCCATGCGCCCCTCGCGCTCGGCGTCCGCGTACACCACGCGCGGCGTGTCGTCGTCGTCCATGTCATCCTCGTCCATCGCGTGTTCGCGTGGGGTCGAGGCACCCACGCGCGTCTGTGTTCTGGCAACCCGGACTCGGATTCGTGAAAAGAGGTGAAAAATGAGAAAACAGCCACACAGGATGATGTAAGGCTGTTTCTGGGATTTTTTTTTTTTTTTTTCACCCTTCCTTCCGATTTCCGAAAAATGGTCGCTAAACGCGTTCCACGCGCGTGCTATTGCGTATAAAGTACACTCCTACAGCGCTTCAAGCGACGGCACCCGGGCCACTAAAGTGCTGATGATCTCCGTGCTCACCATCAGGCCTTCCGGGTTGGTTAACCGAACCGCGGCGTTCGTGAAATCTTCCCCCGGCGAAAACTCAACCGCGTCGCGCTCGTTTCCGTCGGCGCCGACCACCACGGCTAGGCCGGGTGGTTGCGTTTTTAGGACGGCGAGTACTTCTTTCGGCGTGTTCGGTCCAAACTCGGCGGCTAAGGAGTCCAAACAAACCCCGTCCCGGGTACGCAGTCCCAGCATCAAGCGCTCTAAAAGAGCCTCCGCTTTCGCCTCGTCGTTTTTTTTTTCATCGCTCTCATCGCCTGCAATGCTCGTCGTCGCGACGTCCACAGACATAGCGTCCACCCACGCTTCCCATTCCTTCATTTTCCGAGGCCGCGCCACTCTCTGTTCCCGCGAACTCACGTGCGACGTCGCGGCCATTCCGAAGGCGTACCACCCTTGCTTTCCCGAGTTCCAGTATACCTGGTTGTGTTCACACCGCTTGCCGGGTTTGGCGTAGGACGAGACTTCGTAGTGCTCGAAGTTTTCCGCGCCCAAAATAAAAGACGCGTCTCTGAACATCGTCGCGCCGTCTTCCTCCTGTGGCATTGGCGTGACCCCGGACGTGTACCACCGCCCGAACGGCGTGCCTTCCTCGATCTGCAGGTCGTACACGGAGACGTGGTCGGGGTGTTTGTCAACCGCCTCCAAAAGAGACGCGCGCCACGTGGAGTTCGACGACCCGGGCAAACCGGAGATCAAATCAAGGGACCAGGAATACTTTTTAGCGCTCTTTTTATTTTGTTTTTGTTCCGACGCCTGCGCTTCTTTCAGCGCCTTGTGTACCTCACCGCACGCCACCCTGGCTTCCTCCACGGTGTGTGCTCTGCCTGCGGTTTGCAGCGTGTCCGGGTCGAAGGACTGCACGCCTAGGGAAACTCGTGTCACGCCTATGGCGAGGTACCCCACAAGTTTCGCGTGGTCGAACGTCCCGGGGTCCATCTCGATTGACACCTCTGCGTCGGAACGCAGTCCGAACTTTTCGCGCAGCGCGTCCAGTACTTTTTCCAGTAAGTCGGGAGGCACAAGCGAGGGCGTGCCTCCTCCGAAAAATACCGTGCGCAGGGGGAAGTCGGTTTGAGGGGAATGGCCATTCACAGCCACGGCGGCGGCCGTGGACGGCGCGATTTGCGTGCCGTGAATCTCCCGGACCAGCCGGTCCACGTAGGCCTCCATCCCGCGCCTCACCTGGTCGCTCTCCACGTTGTCCCCAACCACGGAAATAGCGAAGTCGCAGTAGTAACACCGCCTTCGGCAAAAAGGCAGGTGCACGTACGCCGAGGTCACGGGCGCAAGCGGCGCGGGAACCCACGGCGTGGACGACGTCGCGGTGTCCTCCGCAGATGTCGCGGTGGCGGCGAACACGTTTCGGCGGGGCGACGCGTGCGCGTGCCGAAACGCGGGGGTAACACAGGGTGCACGCTGCGCAGCGACACGCATCGCGCGCGCCCAGCACATCGCCGTGCGCCGCATGCGGAACCTTGTCACCCGCTGGCCAGGGGGAACACTCGCAGGCGCGGCGCGCATGGGCGCACTGCGTTCTGTGCCAAACGCCATCACGTCGAGATGAAAATATCAAAACTCACATTTCATTTCAACGAGCCTAACCGCGCCGGTGTTTCGGACGGCCGACGGCCACGCGTGTGTATGTAGGTATACAGACCCGGGATCGATACTTTCGTGTGCTTACTCTCTCTTCTCTCACGCGTTAAATAGGTAACACGTACTCTCACTGGCTCGCGAACCGCGCGGCGCGCGCGGCGAGTTTGGCTTCAAACTCGGGGTCCAGCTTTTTCAGCGTCTCGCCCGTGCCAAACTGCTCGGCGCGCTTCTTCTTCTTCGCGAGCCTCGCCTCCAAGTCGTCGCCAGGCGCATCAGCCTTATCAGCTTTGCGCTTGCCACTGCCTGCGGTCTTCGCGCTGCCGGCTGCGGCGCCGCCTGGGGCGCGGCACTCCCGGGCCCAGTGCCCGAGCTTCCCGCAGTTCTTGCACTTGTCTTCTTTCTTCGCTTTGCTTTGCTGCGGCGCCGAGGCGGACGCCGCCGGCTTTTGGCCGTGCGCGCCCCCGCCAGTCTGCCGGCACTCCCGGGCCCAGTGCCCGAGCTTGCCGCAGTTCTTGCACTTGTCTTCTTTCTTCGCCAGGGAGGGCTGGTTCTGGAACCGCGCGTCGCGTCCCGCGGACTTGTCGCCTTTTTTTGGAGCGTTGGGCTTTGCCATTTTCTTTCGCCGGTGCGCCTCGGCTTCCTCCGCGCTGCCGGGCATGGGCTGGCCGTTCTTGGCGCACTCCAGACGTTTTTTGTCCAAGTCGCTCGGTTCGAAAGGCATGCCGAACCGTTCCGCGCGTTCAGCGCGCTTCGCGATGTCCGCCTCGATGAGGGCGACGAGCGCGTCCCTCGCCGCGGCTTCCGCGGCGAGCTCCTCCGGTGTCTTCTCCTTGCGCGGCGCAGGCACCGCTTTCTTCGGGGTCTCCGTTTTTTTCCCAGCGGCAGCGGCGGGAACCGCCGCCGCGTCCGCGTCGGGGTCCACGAGATCGCCATCCCCTTCGTCGTCATCATCGGGGATGTCTTCAAGCTCCTCCTCCTCGTCCCCATGCGCTGTCCCGGCGGTCACGGCGGGCGCGTCCGCGTCCGTTTCGCCGGGCGCGAGCGATTGCTCCAGCCGCTCCAAAAGCACCGCTTTTAAACCGGTGGAATCAAAGCCCTTCTCCTCGCACGCGTCGCGGAGTTCCTGTTCGCGGAAACAAGACGACAGGTATTGGGAGGCGGTTAGTGACTGATAGCAACGTAGTGGAGGTCGCCGGTTCCAGGGGAGGGAGGGAGGGAGGGATCGGTCGGGATCGGGATCGGGACGCGAATCTTACGATCCGGCCGAGATGCAAAGATTTGCGCAATTCCGCGGCCCGGGGGTGATGGGACCCTCCGGGTCGGCACTGGAAATCCGAAACCGGCCATCCCGAGGATCGCCCTCGCGAACCTTCGTTCGATCAAGCGGCGTATTAGTAAGCGCGTACCTGGACTTTCATCTTCTTGTACGCGGCCAAGTCGGCCATGGTGTCGGTGGGGAGTGGGGGCGTTTGGGCAATTCAATCCAGAGGTCGGCACTAAGATCAGGAGGCCCGAAATTCAAAAACGAATCTGAGTCTCTTGGTCCGGTTGTTCAGTCTTCCAGCGAGGCTGCTCTACGCGATAGCCGTGCAGACGTGCGTGCGGTTTTGATGCGGCGGAACGTGAAATCCACGTGGGGTCGCGCTCGGGGTTGTGACCCCCTCGCGCGGAGATTCTCGGGTTCGTCTCTTCGCCTCCGAAAAGAGTTGACCGAAAAATTCGTTTTCCCGCCTTTGCTTGACTGTGGATCCTGTCAGTCTGCGTGCGGCCCGTTGATTGGACTTCCCCCAACCGTTTTCGAAACGCGTCATTGGAAAAAACAAACGCGTCAGACAGACGGTTCGTAAACCGCGTAAATTCTACATCGTAGTTCGTTCGACCGCACCCCCGCGCATACTATGTACGCGCGTTGTGTCGACATCAACACCGGCATCAGAGCTCCGACCGTTCCTTCCTTCAGGAACTACAGGTTCCGCCCAAAGCATACCCTTCCCCGGTCCTCCCGCGACCTCTCCCTCAACCTCTCTCCGACCGCGATGCTTCACGACGCGGTGAAAGTGACTCCCCGAGAAGTCGGAGGAGGCAAAGGCTTGCTCGTGGTTTCCTCCATTTCCAAAGGCGAGGTGGTTTGGTGGGAAGACCAGGTCAACGAGCCGGACTGGGTGTCCGTTCCGCGGTGCCGTTTGTACATCGAGAACCTCCCCGCGGAAGCGCGTCGCAAGTTCGAGCACTACATGTACAAAACCGGCGTCGATGCGTACGAGGCGTTGCCCGAGTACGACCTGCTGCCTTGTGACGAGTGGAAGCTCGAATCGGACGACCCTTCCATGTACATGAACCACTCGTGCGAGCCCACGTGTTTGTTCGAGTGCGACCGGATCAAGGTCGACGGCGTGGTGGTGATGACCGCATCAAGGGACTTACACCCGGGCGACGAACTCACCTTCGACTACGCCACGTCGGAGGACCACGAACAGAACTGGCGGTGCCTTTGCGGCGCGCCCACGTGCAGAGGCAGGGTGACCGGCGACGACTGGCGCGCCCCGGAATTCCAACAGAAGTACCAAGGGCACTGCATGCCGCATGTCGCGAACCTCATCGCCACGGATGGGGCCGTGGGTCAATTCAAAACGTGGACCCCGCCCGCGTTCCTCACGCCGACGCAAGTCGCTGAAGACCGCGTGAAGTACGCCGCGGCGTTCTGGACCAAAGAGGAGTGCCGCGTGTACTCCTCGTTCCTCGCGGACAGGGTGCCGCTGGTGGTGAAGCGCTGCGCTTCACTGGGTAAGCACCTCGTTTACCAAGGCGAAGGGGACGGCGAAATCAACCTCTCACCGGTGCTCGCCGGCGAGACCGTGATGCTGTTGCCGCCCAACGTGCTGCGCCGGGAGAACCAGATCAAAGGCAGCGCCCTCGCGTACAACGCGTCCCTACAAGTCCGTCCGTACAAACAAGCCCCAGGGGCGTTGTTCTCGTTATCGGAAACCCCTGATGACTTGGACAACTTCCTGAACCACTCCTGCGACCCGAACTGCGACGTGGTGGTGTTCCCGACGAACTATGCCATCGCGCTCGTGGCGAACCGCGACATCTTCCCAGGCGAAGCCGTGACCATCGATTATGACGCCACGGAGGAGGATCTGGTGGCGCAAGGCGGCTCCTTCGAGTGCGCGTGCGGCACATCCAACTGCCGAGGAAGAGTGGTGGGGTGGAAATACCGAACACCTATCGTGATGGGGTCATCCAACACGAAGGACAAAAAGGAAAGACTCACCGCGCACTCGTCACCGTCGAGCGTTTCGGACGAATCCGAAAACGAAACCGTCGCCGTGGTGGACGTCGTGGGAGTCGCGAGGTGACGCGACCAAAAAGTGTTTGTTTTGACGTTTTGATTTTGAAGAACAACGGAAAGGAACGGGAAATAACCGTTCGGTACGTTTCAAACGAGCCCTGACAGCGCTCGTGGATACCGTTGCCGACGAGGACGACGACGCGAGAGACGAGCGTAGCGAGCGTCGGTGTACATTTTTGATTTTAGTTCAGTTCCACGTTTCTGGAAGGTGTTTTTTCCAGTTCCTTTTCGTCTGCCCTTCTGCCTTCTCTCCTTGTCTCCTTATCTCCTTCACCACTCCGTGTCTCCTTCTGAAGGTCTATTGTTCAGCGCTTCTGCCAGCGTGTTGTCGCTTCATTTCCCGAAAAGCGTGACTGCTCAGTGCGCACGCGTTGATGGCGTCGTGACTGCAGACGGCGACTGCTGCCTTTGCCCGCCAAAAAATATCAGATTCGCCTCTTCGCGAGAATGGAAGCCTGCACTTTTTCCTGAGATCTCGTCCAAAAGTCGCGCTGCAGCGCTGCAGACATCGCCTGCGCTCGTCGACCCCACCGGACGGATGCAGGCCTTGCGCTCGATTCCGAGCGCGGCCGCGCTCGGCGCCGATCCGCGGACGCAGGCACGACGTTGTGATGTCTTCAGCCTTCGCGCGCCTTCCTCGCGGCGCGGCGCGCCTTCCGCGACGCGAAACAAAACAAGACGCGGCTCGATCTCCATTCGCGCCGGAATGGAGATCGAGCAAGCGGACACCAGGGTGGTTGACTTCTACGACCTGCTCGGTGTCCCGAATGATGCGGACATCAAAACTATCAAACGCGCGTATTATGACCTCGCGATGTACTGCCACCCCGACCGCAGCGGCGACGAAGGCACGGACTTGTGCGTGGTGTTGAACGACGCGTACGCTATTTTGAAAGACCCGGTGTCCCGGGACATCTACGATGCCGAGCTCCAGGTGCAAATGGAGGACGACGACGACGAGTTCACGGGCAAGGCGTACAGCAAGTGGACCACGCGCATGTCTTCGAAAGAAAACGAAACAAGGGCGGTTTTCGTGGATGAGTTCACGTGTATCGGATGCAAACAGTGCGTCTGGGCGGCGCCGGCGACGTTCCGCATGGACGAGGACTACGGCCGCTCGCGCGTGTTCGCGCAGTGGCTGAATAGTGAGGACGACATCGACTGCGCGATCGCATCGTGCCCCGTGGATTGCATACACTGGGTACAGAAAGAACAGTTGCCGTATTTAGAGCACGTCACTAGGTTCGTGGACAAAGTGTCAGTGGGTATTAGTCAGAGCGGGCAGGGAAGAACTTCGGTCACGGATCCGTTCGACGCCGCGTACGCGTATGAAAAGTTCCGGACGCGGAAGATCGAGCAGAAACGGCAACGGCTGGAGCTGGAGCGGAACAACTTAGAGTGGGCGGAGGCGAACGCGGCGACGAAAGAAACCGGGTCGCGGTCGAAATACGACGACGTAAGTGGAAACACGGGGGACGCGACCTTTGGCGGGACCGGAAACGGCGACACCCGCCGGACGCGCCGGGAGTACGGGAAAACCGCGGCGCGGATCAAACAAACCTGGTCCGAAGGTACGGGCGTGAAGATGGAGACCATGAAGCGCCGACGGTGGGCGGACTCGGGGGCCACGATCCCGCTGGAGCGGAGCTTAGTGCGGCTCGCGGACGTGGAGGCGATGTTGACGGAAACGGAAACCGCGTCGGGGTCCAGATGATTGATTAGCGTTATGAAATAGTCTAGTTAGTTTTGTAAATTGCATTTGTATTTCTGTAGACGACCAGGACGGTGCACTACTAACAAGCCAAAGAGGTTGTGCTGTGGCCTTGTTTCGCGGACGCGGAGGTGGTGTTGAAGGGAACGGAAACGGTGTCGGCGTCGAGACGATGCGTTATTTTTGCAATTGGATTTTGAAGCTGCTCCCAAGATTCGCTCCATGTTCGACTTCCCACCCGTCTCATCACTCCTCGCATCGCGTTGCAGCATGTCGAGTGCTCTGGTCAACGGCGTGCGCCGCGCGCTCGCGCAGCGCGCACGCGCCGTGCCCGTGCGCAGCTTCAACACCTCCGCCCCCAAGCGCGGCGGCGACGGCGAGCCGGTGCGCACCCACACCTGCCACACCGGATCACCCGCGGCCACTGCCCATCCGTAGGCGGGTGTAAATTTAGGGTTCCCCTCCTTTGGCCTCGCTGACCTCCCCCCCCTTCCTTCCCGCAGGCGTATATCCACGCTGAGAAGATGTACGACATCGGCGCGGTACGTACAAGATACGTCCAAAACCTGAAGCCAGTTTGTTCTCCACCGAACCGAACCGCGGGGGTCGCGGAGGCCAAAACTCGCGAACCGCAATCACACCGGTTCGGAGGGTGCTTGAACCAAAAACGATGAGATTTTACGCACGCGAAGTCGCGATCTGACCTCCCCTTCGCCCATTTCCCTCTCTTCGCAGACCAAGGGAAGAACCGTGGTGTTCGGCGCCGCGTGCGCCGCGGTCGTGCTGATCGGCGGGTACATTCCCGTGTACGCCGTGCGGTTCCAGCAAAGGAAAGCGGGCGGGTAAATTGGAAAGACAGCGCTCTCTAATGATGACGATTTCGGGAGAATCGTTCGGCGCGCGTCGCCTTATTGTCATTTGAAAACCTGTTCTTTTGTAACGCGCGGTGTTTACAACCGAGTTTGGGCGTGGACCCGAGGCAGTGCTTTGGTGGTGTTTGCGTGGCAATCGCGGATCTACGTAAGTTAGTATTCTAGTTAGTATTACACGCGACGGAGACGGAGACGGCGAGTTCGTTTCGTGTCGCCTTTTTCTCCGCGTCGCTGGTCGCTCCAATCGTCAATCGTCTCTCGCTCGCTCGCGTCTGCGTCGCGCTCACTTGTTTTGCGTATCATTTATCCTTCTGCGCTCCCCTTTTGGGCCGCTTCGGTGTCGGTTCCACCGCCGCTCCCGAGAAGTACGGCGGTTTCGCAACGTTCACCCCGTACTCGCCGAGCGCATCGGCGACGTCCTCCATCGTTAGCATGACTCGCTTGTCCTTGGCGTCGAACCTTGTACGATAAAACCCGAAAGTGTCAGTCGGTCGTGACGTGTATCCGGGATTGGAAAGGGGTCCGACGGAGTGGGTCTAGTAACAGTTGCCAGTACTGTGAGTACTGGTAAATGTTAAGTACGCCATACAGAGCTGTGATCAGGGAGGCAGAGTGTGGTGATTGGGAAAGTTCCTTACCCTCGGTCGCGTTTTTCGCGCGCCATCATCTCCGACCTTTGTTGCGCGCATTGCCGCGCATCCGCCGCGATCTGCGTCACGAACTTCTGCGCCGCTATGGATATCAACCGCGTGATCCGCACGTCCGGTTCCGCGATGCCGCTTTGCTTCAAGTAGTGGTTGGTTAAACCGTCGGGGATGGTGGGGGTAAACTCATCCAGGGACGTGAGGAAGGTTGAGATCTCACCCTCGGTCATGCCTTCCACGCCGGGGATGTGCGGGGTCATTGAGGGGGGGGTGACGTTCACGCCACCAGGTGGGCCGGACGGGAGCGCGGACCGCGCGACCGCGTCGTTCGACGCCATGCCGTGCTAAGAAGAAACCGGCTGAGCGTGCCCGGACCAATGGACGTACTGTGCGATTCTTGAAGCTAGTGGAAGACAAAAATCTGCAAGTTTTGTCTCGTCCGCCGTCTCGCGCTTTTCAAGGAGTGTCGTCCTCGCGCGCTCAACACACCGGGACGCACCGACGGAGGAGACGCGAACACCGCGAGGTCCACCCGCGTCACCTCCGGTGGAATGTCCGCCGCCGTGGCCCAAAGGGCTGGTGCGCTCGTTTCACGGGCGTGGGCGACATCGGGCTCACGCGCGCGACACCCACAGAAACAATCCGCCGCCGCCGCGTCCTCCGTGGAACGCCGACGCCCCGGTTTGCGGCGGGCAGGCTTGACCACGACGAGGGCGCGCGCTCGCGCGATGCCAGTGGGCGCGCTCGCACCTGAAGAGGAGGGTAACAAGCTCGACGAGGTACGTTGAGTACAAACCACATGGCGTGCGATTACGTGGGAACACACCGTGACGCGAACGCGCGCCCCGACCGAGGATTGGACCGCGCGTGCCCCACGTACCCGAGGGCGCTTCCGTTTCTTTTTCGCGCGCATTTCGCGTCGCCGGCGATTAGGGACGCGCCGCGCATGGCGTGACCCCTCGCAATGCACTCTTCTTTTTACTTTCTTTGAGGGCGGTAGCTCCCTGGCATGATTTTTTCCCTGACCTCCGCTGACCTCCTTACCCCCCTTTCTTTCAACGCAGGCCGCCGTGTTCACGGGCGCGAGCCGCGGGGACAAGGCGAAACAGCTCGAGATTCAGGATTTGATTTTGGCGTGCGAGACGGTTTCGCCGATTCTGGAGATCGTTGGTTCCAAATTGGACGGGTTCTCGCACATCAACGGCGTCACCGCGCTTTACCGCATCGCGAGGAGCCTGACCTCGCGAGGCGGGCGGTTGCGACGGAAGGAAGCGTCGTTCGTGGTTGAAGATCGGCGGTTTCTGGCGCTCGTTGATTTCGTGGAAGCGCACTCCGCGAAACTGGACCGAGTAGGGTTGGAGAACCGGAAATGGGCGTACCACAAGCTTATGTTGCCTAGCGAGTACCGGTCAAGAGCAGCGCACGCGGTGCGGCAGCTTGACCGCGCGAAAGACTTGCAGGGTGACTTGCTGGACGCGATCGACGTGGAAACCATCTTGGTTTTGGTCGAGGACGCCGCCGAGATTTTCAACAAAGTGAACGTCTCCACGGCGGTGCACCGCGTGGCGCGGTTAGCCACGACGAAGATGAACGGCGTCGTCCCAGTGGACGTGCAATCGCTGAAAAACGACGCGCGGTTCAGGAAGCTCATGGAACTGGTGGAGACGATGGCGCCCGAGATGGCGGTCGTGTCCGTAGCGAACGCGCTGTGGGCGATGGCGCGGTTACAGTGGGCGGGACCGGAATCCACCGTGGACGCCCTGGCAAGGCGAGCGGCGAGGGAGTGCGTCACGGGTGAGCCCAGACACCTCTCAACGGTGATGTGGGCGCTCGCGGTGCTGGGGCACGAACCGCGATCAAAGCTGCTCGCCGCGGTCGGCGACCGCGCGGTGCAGAAAGCAGACGGGTTCAAAGCGCCGGATATCGTCAACATGCTTTGGGCGTACGCGCGGTGGCACCGCACCGCGGCGGGGGGGGCGCCGTGCAGCGTAAGCACCGTGGACGCGCTGTGCGCGGTGGCGCTGCGTGAGCTACACACGTTCACGCCTTACCAGTGCGCCAACCTTGCGTGGTCGCTCGCGATGCTGGAGGTTACGCTTCCGAACCCGAGGGCGCTCGGGATGATTCTGGACCGAGCGGCGCAGGAACCAGGCAAGCTGGACCCCACCGCGCTGACGCACACGCTGTGGGCAATCGGGGTGAAAGGCACGGAGATGGATGGGAACTCGGGGGCGTTCCAGACGCTGTTAGCGGAAGCGGCGAGGCGGGCGAGCACGAAGAAAATCGGACGGACGGGCGCGGCCGGTGTGGTTTGGGCGTGCGGGCGTCTGAGGGTCACGCCGCGGCCGGGGGAAAGCGACGCGCTTCTTGGACGGCTTTTAGGGGAAGGTGTCGCGGAGAGGGGCGGGAAGGACGGAACCACGCGGCCGCTGAAGCCTCTTGAATCCCAAGCCCTGGTGCACGCGGTCTGGGGGGTTTCCCAGATGGACGGCGTCACCATGAGCGAGCCGCACCGCGCGGCGGCGCTGGAGCACGCCACGCGGTTAACAGGGGAGGGGAAGATGCCGAAGGCGCACGCCGAGGCGCTGCGACAAAGTGCCGCGGGCGCGGGACTAGACCCACGGCAAATGGAAGCGGCGCTAGCCGGGGCGTGAGTTCGGGTATCAAAAGTACTTCTTTCGTTTCTTGTAATTTGCACACCCCGCGGCAAATTTCGTGTTACAGTAGGTGTGCACTGTTCGTCTACACGTTTGGCAGACTTGGTTTGGGACCTCTCTAGACATCGTCTACCGCCCATTTACGGTTTTCCCGTTTTTCAACACGTCCAGCAAGAACCTGTTCTCCACGGTTTTCACCTTGGCCCTCGCGACGTTGTCCGCGGCGCCCGCGTGCCCGCCCTCGATCATCTCGTGGTACAAAACCTTCCCGCCGATGCCGAGCGCGCGCATTTTGTGCACCACCCTCCTGGCGTGCGACGGGTGCACCCGGTCATCCGCGGTTGACGTGGTGAACAGCGTGGCTGGGACGTGTTCTCCGCGCTTCGCGGCCTCGGCGTCAAAGCCCCACTCCGCGGTGGCGCGCGCTATGCTCTTCTCCAGGTTGTGGTAGGGCGAAAACCCGAGCAGCGCGGCTCTTTCTTCGGGGACGCTCGGGTCCCCGTACTCGTCGATCCAGGATGGCCCCGAGGTGAGCAGCACGTACCGCTCCATGTCCAGCAAAGGGCACTGCGAAACGACCGCGCCGAACAGGTTGGGGTAGTGCACCATCATCGCCCCGGCGAGGAGGCCTCCGTTGCTGCCGCCCATGCACCCCAGCGTTTGGTGCGTGGTGACCTTGGTTGCCACCAAGTCCTTCGCAACCGCGGCGAAATCCTCGTACGCGCGCCACCGCTTTTCCTTCTTCGCCGCCCGGTGCCACCGCGCGCCGAACTCGCCGCCGCCGCGGATGCACGCCACGGCGTAGCACATGCCGTTGGACAAAAACGACTCCCCCACCGTAGCGCTGTACCCCGGTAACATGGAGATCTCGAACCCGCCGTACCCGTACAGCACCGTGGGTACCGGCGCGCCACCGTCCACCACGCCGGCGCCTTTGACCAGGAAGTACGGAACCGCCGTGCCGTCGTCGCTCACCGCTTCCCGCAACTCCACGGTCATGCCGTTCGTGTCGAACCACGCCGTGTTTTCCTTACACGGCGCGCTTATTTCCAAGTCAGGCGCGCACGCGGTGCTCAACGTTACTGGGTCCAAGTAACCGTCCGTAGTGACCCACAGCTCGTTCGAGCGGTCGGCGTCGATGCCGTTCGCTTCGAAGGATTGGCAATCGGGCGCGACGTGTTCCTTGACGAATTGAAACGTTGATTTGTTTTTGGTGCGCGCGTCGCCCGCGGCTTTCGTCGCGTCGTCCCCAACCGCAGCCTTAACGAACCTCCAGACGTACACTCTCACCACCATGTGCTCCAGCGTGTGTATCAAAAGGTAGTCCTTTGTTTCCGTGGAGCCCGCGTACGAGCACCGCTCGTCCTTTGGGACGTACAGCTCCGTGAACTGGGATCGGTCGCCTCGCACGAACGCGTCCGCGGGGTGCGCCACCACGCACCCGGCTTTGAATTTCAGGGAGCCAACCTCCCACGCGGACTTGCAGTGAATCACGACGTGGTCCGCGAAGGTGTTGAACCCGAAATCTGAGGGGATGTCCACCAAGACCATGGTTTTAGTATCCGGGTGAAGCGCGAAGTGCTCGGTGTCGTAAAACGTTTTCGCGCGGTACCAGACCTGGTACCGCACGCCTTTGTCCCAGTACGCCGATCCCGCGGCGACGACGTCGGTTGGCTGGCCTCTCCATATCTCGGTTGAGTCTGGCAACGCCTCGCCCCTTTTCCACTCCCGGATCGTAAGCGGGTACCCGGACGGGGACACGGTTCCTTCGCCGAAATCGGCGCCGATCCACGCCGTGTCCCGGTCGATCCAGCAAAAGTTGCTCTTCCCAACCGGCAGCACGAACGGCTTTTCGTCATCACCCACGAACGTCTTCGTGGTGACGTCGAACTCCCTCACCACACACGCATCCGTGCCTCCATCCGAAAGCTTCACCACGCACCGGTCCACCCGGAACGCGTCGTCGCCCGGGCCGTAGTCCAAGAAGCTCGGGCCTTTCCACACCCAGGATTTCTGCTCCGCAGCCGACAACGCGTCCACGTCAAGCACGGTTTCCCAGGTCGGGTCTTTCAGTTTGAAATCCCCCATCGTGGTCCGCCGCCAAATCCCCTTCACGTGCGCGTCGTCCTGCCAGAAGTTGTACACGAAGTCGCCCCGCAAACGCACGTTCGGGATCTTTTTCTCGTCGTCGTAAATCGCCCGAAGCTTTGCGAACAAAGGGTCTCGCTCGGGTGTTCCGTCCGGACCGGAAATCGCGGCGATCGCCCGGGTGTTTTCTTTAGTAACCCACTCCATGCTCCGCTCGCTTTGAAGGTCCTCGAGGAACACGTCGTCGGGGGTGTTTTCCGTGGGAGCCATGGTGGAACGCGGCGACGTGGCGAACGAACGACGCGACGTGCGAACGAATTTACGGGGCGGAAGATTTGCGCCGTGTTGTGCGTTGCGAGACGGGGAACACGCTTTGGGGAACTGAGTCGCGCGAGCGAAGACCAGCCGACGCGCGCTGAGGAGGGCGACGCGCGCAATCGCGAGCGTGAGCCACGGCGATGTTTAACACCGAGGCGCGGGCGAAACTAACGCCGATGGAAGATCGACGAGACTGGATCTCGTCGCGACGACAGTGATTTTTTTTTTGATTTTTAAACACTGCGCAACAGATTTCAGGTGCGCGTGCGTCACAGTCTAAAGGGTTTGGGTACCCTTAACCCTAACCCAAGGTACTCCCGTGTGCTTGTTGGAAGCAACGCGACCAGTTACTCCTCACCGATCCGTATCCCGTGTGTGTTTGTGTATACTCGCCTTGAACTTGAACGCGGACGAGGGCAAACGCGACGTACCCGGCCTTTCGTCGACGGCAAACGGCGCGACGCCCATCGTCGCTCAGGTTCCGCCTCCGCGCCTCGGCGGGTTCCAGGGCGCGGCGACTGGAATCCCGAAAGCGCTCGGTAACGGGTTTTGCCCTGAATCAGCCGGCACAGCCAGGCTTTGCCCGGAAACGCGCCTGTGTTTGCTTGACCCTGTTCTTTCCAGTTCCGTGGTCACGCCCTTTGGCCCTGGTCCCGGCGAAGAGACAAACTCGTTTCCGCCGTCCCGCGCGCGCCGCAGTATCTTCGCCGGTCCGTGAAACGCGGCGTCAAACTCGTCCAGGGTGTTTAACAAATTCCAATCCACATCAATTCCCTTCTCCTCGTTTCCCAGTCGCGACTGCAGATGCGGTTCGTGAGTCGTCTCCCAACAGTCGCTCGCGGTGATTTCCGTGGCCACCGCGCGCAACAGCGCGTCCGGCCAGTCCACGAAAGTGGACTCCAGGTGACCGCTCGCGCCAGCCGCCGCCCACGATTCGCGATGCCCAACCGCGTCGTCTGTTTGTATCGTGCCGCATACCTGGTCGCCACCTCCCGGAGTCGCCTTGGCGCTCCCGAAACGCCCCATCGCGAGCATTTGTAACCAGCTCTTTTCCGTTCGCGCGGGGGACGCGACGGCGACGGGACGCGGGGTGATTTTTTCTTGTTCTTTTTTGGGTTTCGCGAACGACCCACGAGCGCTGCTGTTCTTCCCGGCGCACCCCACGAGCCTCGAACGGTCATCCGTCCCCCTCGTTCCCGTGCTTTCCCCTCCGTTCGAATCCTCCCCGTGTTCACTCGCCTCCGCCGCCGCCGCCGCCCTCTTGCGAATGCGCGACAAACGAACCAAGCTCGTGTGGCACTTCGCGCCGCCGCCCGCGCACTCGCACTGGCGAGCGCACTGGAAGAAAGAAAGAAAAGGGGTGAAAACAGGTCAGTTTTTTATCGTGTCGTACAATCGTTAGGGCTAAAAAATCGATTGCGTCGCGCGGGCGTGCGTGGTGTTGTGTTTGTGCCGTACCTTCGGACACGAGTCGTACGCCTTGGTGCACCCCGCGTTGGACCTGCGTTTGCCGCAATCCGACGCGTGGTACCGCGTTTTGCACGACGGACACTGCCGCGCCAGGTTCACGTTACCTCGCCGCAGCGATCCGCCGCAGACGTGACACGTCCCCGACGCGGGATCTTTCCCCGAACAGTCCGTCCAGTCAGAACCCCCCGTCGCGACGGACGCGGAGGGTTCCGGCGATACGGGACCCATTTCGAACGCCAGGCCACGTGCGCGGGTCGACCTGAAGGGCACGCCAAGGTTAACCGTCGGCGTCAAAGCCGAAAAAGCAGAAAAAGGGATCTTGGACGACATCTGATTATTCGCCGACACAATGTCGTAGTCACAGAGGGTGCCCACTCAGAAGTATGACCCACCAACCCATAGCCTGCGCAACGCGCGCGATCCGAAAGACACAGTGCTGTCTACGCACGCACGCGGCGGTGTAAACCCAAAAATGTTGTGCTCGTAAACCCGGGATGGCGCTTTGGGTCGGTCACGACGGCGGTACCGACGTACTTCGGGACCCCGACCGGTCGCTACGCGGGGTTTTTCTTCACCGTGCAGCGAAACGAGTTTTCTCCGTCGATGGCGTCGAAGTTTTCGTCGCATTGTAAATCGTCCTTCGTCATCTTCACCAGCCAGTCCCTTTCCCCGGCGTGGGCACAGAGGCTGGTTCCGCCAACTTCCCAAGCTCGGACATCGCTCTGACCCAGAAACACCGCCTGGCGGGCTTCACGAGCTGAGAACACGCGAAGTCCTGACCCGCCTTTGCTATTTTTTCCGCGACGAGCGGGTTCGCGTCCAGCCACCGCACTGCGTCCAGCGCGTCACCCGCGCTCTCTCTCTGTATCGGGACGTAGTGTCGG
>Ga0209710_1001447_pt1 | contig 18225 bp, 10 predicted proteins | sample ArcticOcean_MG_C_5_FD_187436 | JGI IMG/M metagenome (GOLD analysis project Ga0209710, IMG submission 187436) | Marine microbial communities from western Arctic Ocean - ArcticOcean_MG_CB4_138 (SPAdes) (version 2) | ecosystem: Environmental > Aquatic > Marine > Oceanic | place: Arctic Ocean...
TACGGCGTAAACACTAGTACAATTCAGAAAAACACTAGTACAATTCATGAAATAGGGGGGGGAGATTCTGAATTATACTAGTGTTTTTTTAGACACTAGTACAAAATCTCACTGAAAAAAACACTAGTATAATTCAGAATCTCCCTTTTTCCATCATCGCGACACAAGAAAGTTTAACTGCCTCTGTCTCTCTATCTCATATTACTATTATCATTATTATCATTATTAATAAGAAGAAGAGGAAGAGGAAGAAGAAGAAGAAAAAAGATGATGAATGATTGGTTTCTTCATGGCAGACGAAGGAGTAGTGTTCTTAAGTTGGACGAATTAACTGTAGTAGGCCGTGAACACCCTCCAGATGATGATGATGAGATTAATAAAGAACGACAGTCACAGACGACTTCGCCTGTTCAAGCATCTGATGTTCGCGCAATAGCACGCTCGTTGCACGTTGAACAAACGAATAATAGTAATGATGATTCTAGTACTAATTTTGGGCAGACACCAACGACGAAGAAGACGACGACGACGACGATTAAGAAATCGTTCATAAAAGAATACGTTCTAGCAGAGCTCGGATTGGCACCCTCGACTGAAAGCGCTAACGGAGAGAGAAACAACGCAGAATTAGCAAACGCGAGACAAAGAGTGTTTGATTTACTTTGGCACTTACCGAGGGAGTTAGAGCGCTTGTGTTTTTACGGCGCTTTGTTATGCGGCGACGCAATTTTGGGCATCTTAACATCGCTTCCAGTACGCGTGTTAATGTTAACATCGAGAGGGTTCTTCGCGCTCGTTAAGAGTTATTTCAATCCAGCAAAATACGCAGCTGCTGTTGGATTGCGCAAGAAAACTGATTCATCCACCGCAGATGCAGAGGCAGATAGTGGTCAATACTCTCCAGTGACGAGAAGGAGGTCGTGGGCAAAACATCCGCTTGCGAGAGAACAACTGCTAGATTTTCTTTGGTTTTCCATGCTCGCCGCGGCTATATTTTTAAGCTATTCCTTGGACGTTTCCGTTTTGTATCATTATGTTAGAGGCCAAGAAGTGATTAAACTCTATATGGCCGCCTCTGTATTAGAATGTTTTGATAAACTGTGCTGCTCGTTCAATGGAAACGTTTTAGACGCTTTGACGTATTCAGTCGATCGAATGGTTGATACGGCTCAAGATAAATTTTCCAGGAGACGAGACGTCTTCGTATGTGCTTTAAACTTACTCGTTGACGTGATATTATCAACTTTTGCAACGGCTTCGCATACGTTTGTTTTGTTGCTTCACGCGGTGACTTTGTCAGTGGCGATGAATTCGCATACCAACGCAATGTTGTTAGTCTTAATCTCTAACAATTTTTCTGAAATGAAAGGACACGTGTTTAAGAAGCAAGACGAAGCGAAATTGTTTGGAGTGACGAGATTGGATATCATCGAACGCGTACATTTGACTGTCTGTCTTCTCTTTGTCGCGGCGCAAAGAATAATCGCAGCCGGGTCTATTTCAGGAGGATTAACGAAGAAATTTGGCACCGATTGCGTCTTGGTTTTGGGTAGCGAAGTCTTTGTCGATATTGTAAAGCACTCGTTCATGGCAAAATTTAACAATTTACGACCAGCGACTTATAGAAGATATTTTAGGCAATTCTGCCGAGAGCACGTAAAATTGGCACAATCGTATAAAATTCACAGAGTTGTCGGCTTTGTACCACTCGCTCCGGCGGCTTTATTATTAAGAGTTGTTCCTCCGTTATATGAAACTTTACGCGTTGGAGATTCATATCATTCGCGCAGCAAAAATGAAGAAGTGGCATATACGGTAACGGAGTCTTTTGCTGCAGGCGTGTTGGGTTTCTGTATTTTAGTCATCCTTAAGCTCATCTTTGGTCTGTTGTTACATCACTACGGCGTCAGAATGCTTCAATCTGAGATTGAAGAAAAACAGCGCAAATTAGAGAAAGAAGAGGTGGGAAGAAAGAAAGCTGATGATGATGTTCAAGTAATTAGTAGGAAAATAGCAGATGATGATGCTTTACAAACGCCGAATTTTAAGGTGTCTATGTAGTATTAGAGTCTTTTAGTGTACACAAGTATATAGAATTTAGTAATATAAACATGAATGTTTCTTTCTTACTCAAGTGCGGTAAGAACCTCTTCATCTTTGCAAATCTTCACCGTCAACCTTTTCAGGTGGTGTTGGTGAATTCAGCGTCTCTGACCATTCTTCTGGAGATGCACCCAACTCTTCTGCTAAATTCCGCCACACGCTTAACGTTCTTTCGGCTTGTGCCACTTGCACGCGTGCTAAGCCTAAAAGCATGGATGAAAAGTCTTCCACGCGCTCCTTCTCTGATCTAGCAAATTCATTCGATTGTCTCGCTCGAATGCAATCATATTCTCGTCTCGCGTTTTCTGCCAATCTGTTTGTTTCTTCGAGTTCTCTCTTTAACTGCTCAATTTTTGCATGTTTAGTAATATCCGGAGCGAGCTTACTAATTCTTATCGTTAATCTTTCCTGATCGGACAGTAGAGTTTGTAACGAAAGCAATGTTTCCGCTCGAAGTTGTGTTGCTCTTCGCACCGATGGCATTAAGTTTAAGTGCGCATGTAACGGGTCCATCGCTTTAGCCAACTGTACAGTAGCAGCACGCGCGATTCGAGAGGCTCGCACGGAGGCATTACCAACTTTACGGAAGATTTGTGCAGCCGTTGCCAATCGCGTGCCCGGTTCAGAATAACGACCTGAAATTCCCGAAGCTTCTTCTTCGACTCGCGCAAATTTCATACACTCTAATCCAAAAGCGCCTAAAGAATCTGCAAATTTCTCTTCTCTTTGCAAAATTTTCTCCGTTTTCAAGCTCAACCCACACAGTTCTGTCTCAAGTTTTGTTGATTTCTCTTTATCGACTAGAAACTGCGCATCTTCTTCGACAATTTTCGGTTTTGCGGATTCGATACCGAAAGCTCCGCCAACTGCAACGACTGCTGAAGACGTTGCCATCGATTGACGAAGTTCTCGAAAGAATTTACCGACTGATGACCGACTGTTTGGAGAAACTGCTGGTGCTGCTGTCGCGTGAGAAGATACGGGAGTTGGAGATGTCATCATCATCGATGCTGAAACATTTTGCTGCGTAAAAATTGCGCTCCCACCGTTGCTAGCTGCTGCTCCCATCGGAGAAGTAGGATTTATGCCTCCAATTGGCGACGAGGCCATCATGTGACTATCCGGTGCAAATTGCATGCTTGGAGACGATTGTTGAATCTGTTCGTGTTGCTGATAACCTGGTGGCAGAGAAGAAGGTGGTATTGAGGTAGTAGAAGGCGTGGCTAAAGCGTGCCATTCTCGCGACTGATGTAAATCTTGCTGCGTCAAAAACACTTTCAACGCTAACGATGATGACCTTAACGATGGATGTTTAATCAATTTTTCGAGGTAGTTTTGTAACATGAGCTTCCTCGACTGTACGAACGCTTCGTCGCCTAGTCGTTTTATCGATTTCTCTGGTCTCGGAGGAATGAAATACCCACGATGAGATTCTAACAATCGATCGTGTAACTGCACAAAGTCCGAAAAACGTCGCCAAACTATTGCTTCTTTTTGCATAAACTTTTCCGAATTCGTCTTGAAATTAATTTTATAACGAGTTACTTTCTTTGAAAGCCCGGCGCCGCCTTGCTGATTGAACTCCGATTCCGTTTTTGCTTCAGAGATGTATGCAATGAGCTCAGTTTTCTTTTCGTCACCTGGATTGACTAACGTTTCGTCTTTCGAAGGATCGTAAGGAGGATAAAATTGAAACTGCGGCGAGAGCGACCCGCTCATTTGTTGTTGTTGCTGCCGTTGTTGTAGTTGAGTATATATTGATTGTTGCTGCTGCTGCTGTTCTGGTAGCAGTAATGGTTGTTGTTGCATAGAAGAATCAAACGTTTCCGCGCGCATCATCGCCGGCGCCGTTGAATTCATCATCATCATCATCGAATTCCCTGGCTGGATAGCTGGATTGGCGTACATTACCGAGTCTGCGTACGAAGGAGGAGGAGGTTCAAAATCACTCGAGGAAGATGCTAATGTTGGTGCTGTTGTAGTTGTAGTTGCTGTTGCTGAGACTGACTTATTGAATGGCGAATTGAATCTTTCACTCTCTGCCGCTTTGTAATATCGCCTGTTTTGTTTTTGTTCTTCTTCGTCTTCTTCATCCAACTGGATTTCCACAATTTCGTCTACTACTTTTGCTTCATTTTTGTCGCCGCTTCTATCTTGCAATTCGACTTCTTTCATTGAGTCCGATCCTTCCTTCTTTCGTGCGCTCATTGATGCTATTTCTTCCTCCTCTCTCTTGGACAAAGCCGATTTACTTCCCGGTATGAATGTTTCAAACGCCGCTAAAGGCGATGCTAAATTATCATCTTGCATAATGCTCCCATGAAAGGAATACGACGTTTGTTCGTGATAACTTGCCATTTGCGATAAAGGATCGTTTTTCGCTGAGAGGAATGATGACGCAACGACGACGTTCTGAGCCGTGATATCGACAACGTCTTCGTCGCCAAAGAAATTACTATCATTATTATTCTTTTGCCCATCTTCATCTTCTTTTTTGTTTTTTTTCACCTTGCTATTATTAGTATTAGTATTAGTATTAGTATCATCATCATCATCATCATCATCATCGCCCCAAAGTGATGTCTTTTTCGTTATTAACATACTACTATTATTACTATTACTCGCGCGAGCTGTATTCTGTTCCATACCATTATTATTATTAAATTGTTCCTTTTTATTATTATTAATACTATCGTTTCTTGTTGGTGGTGGCATGAGATTATTATTATTATTATTATTATTATCTTCGTCGTCGTCGTCGTCTCCACTGGCGAATGGATTCTCGTCCATTTTGTCTTTTGTCTTTTTCTCTCTACCGTATGCTCACGCTTTCTTTAAAGAACTTTAAAGAAATACGCGCGTCTTTTTATTGTTCGTGCCGAGTTTTGCTCTACTTTGATTTGTTGGTGTCACACTTTAAAACTCGCAACTGTTATTCCAATTTTATGACAGTGACTGCTGCTGTGCTGATGAATGACTTGAGCGAGCTTCAACCCTAAAAAGGGTGAAAAACTTCTTCTCCTTCATCAAGTTAATAAAAGAGAAGTGAGAAGATGAACGAGGCGACCTTTTGTTCCTGTTTGCTAATAAGCAGCGCACAAAATCGTGATATATATAGAACTTATTATTATTGTGTAAATATCACATAAAGGAAACACACTAATATAATATATATATGCCGCAACTGCTGTTGCAAACAACACCGAGACAAAGAAACTCTAATCACCCTCACGTGTTTGTGAGACGAAAATCAGTAACACTAAGAAGACAACGCAGACGTCAGTTCTTCTTCTTATTGTTACTGTTCTCGATTGGCTGGTATAACTTTTTACCGGGTGTAATACATTGCATAACTGGCTATTATAAAGCGCATGGAAGAAGATATTTAGGAGGATATATAGATAGACCTAAACCGTGTGAACCTACAAAGCTAGCGCCGAAATATTTACGCGATTTGCCACAGATATTACCAAACTTGGACGACCCAGATTTATCGAACTTGCCAGGCATAAAAGTTGAAAACGCTAAGGTCGGTATTATAGTCATTTGCGATGCGAACGTGCACTCAATATGCGCGGCTTCAGTAGCTAATAAACAAGCATATGCAGATAAGCATGGATATGATATGATATACGATGAGAAAATTGTCGACATATCGAGGCCGGCGTCTTGGAGCAAATTATTGGCGATGCGAAAGTATTTACCGAAGTATGACTTTTTGTTTTACGTAGACGTGGATACGATTATAATTAACTTTGAGGCAAAATTAGAGGACATAGTGGATTACGAATACGATCAAATATTAGCGGCAGATAAAAATGGGTTAAATTGTGGGGTTTGGATGATTAGAAATACAGAATGGAGTTTATGGTTTTTAGATGAAATGTGGTCGCAATCGCAACTCGTTGAAGCGGCGCCTTGGCAAATGTTGTTCCATTTTGAACAACGCGCGTTCCATTACTTATATCAAACAAATATATGGAGAAAAAAAGTCGGTGGTGAAGAATTCGAGAAAGCAAATACGGTCAGAGCGAGGACAAAAGTCGTAAACGCTTGCGTGTTTAATTCCCAATTAGCTTTTTATGAAGATGGAGATTTTTTAATACACCTCGCTGGATTAAAAGGTGTGTATAAATGTTTAGTGTTTAGAAGTTATTATAAGGACGCGTTGAAGAATTTAGAACAGTGGGGGAGCTTGTCAGTTGAGGCAGATGTACCGCCGCCGAGCTATTACGAGTGTTTCTTTGGGAACACGTAATAATAACGAAACTTGTCGCATTCGCGCAAGTGCGCTCGAGAAGAAGAGAAATTGTGTGGAGAGAGAAATAGTGTAGTAATGTAGTTTATTTATTTATTTATAATATATAGTGTAGCACGGAATCAATTCTGTAGTAGTTGTTTGTATAAACGAAAAGCATTCATAGGATGGACAGGACATCAGGCATTTTACCATTTTTACCATTTTTCGATTTTGCATCCTCATCACTCCAGCACTCGCACGCCGAACGTCGAATCATCACAAAACAAAAACGAAATTAAAATTAAAATTAATATATAAAAATTATGGGTGATACCGTCACGCAGCTACAAGACCAAGTAAATCACGTCTCAATGCTCATGTTTAATTGCATTGGGACTTTACAGAGAGATTCTCTTCCAGCAGAGCGCATTGGAGAACAACTGCAAGACTTGAGTGATGAAATTCCAAAACAAATCGATTTAGTAAACAAACAACAACAACAACAACATTTAAAGAAAGGAATAACGAAAGAACAGATTGCAGAGATGACAAAACAGTTAGTAGATGCATCTCGAGTGATCAACAGTCTCGCCGATCAGCTTCCAGATGCAGAAGGTACACCGGAAGAACAATTGAAACGAATAGAAGAATTACAAGAAGAACACGAGAAAATAGAGGAAACGTTGAAGAGGGAGTTGGAAATAGCTCGGAAGAAATTGGACGAAATAAACGCCGAGTTTGAACGTTTGGCTGATAAGGAATTGGGTTTTTAGATTATATATGTGTTATAGAAAGAGAGAGAGAGAGAGAGAGAGAGAGAGAGAGAGAGAGAGAGTAGAATATAGCGCACGCGCTTGCATCGCGCGGCGGCGAGAATTTTAGATTAGACTATAAGTATAGCTACAACGTTAAGAAAATACAAAACTAATATAAGGTGTTTTTACTAAATTACTCTCTCTCTCTCTCTCTCTCTATTACTTAAGCAATGAAGAAACGGCTTTTTCGATATCTTTTTCGCTCATCCCATTCAATGGCACGCTCTTCTCTTGTCCAAAATCTGTAGAACACACGAGTGGGTCAGTTTTTGTTCCAATATTCTTGGGGGAGATCATATATAATAAAGGAAGTACGAGTCACACAAAAATTAGCATCACTACTCTAAATAACACTTACCGTATCTTGCAAAGAGTTTCGGTTCCACCCCATGTGCTTCGCGGATCAACACCGGCGTCGAAGGACTCGCTGCTTTTAACTTTTCGTACGATTTCAGAAGGAAATTTCGCACTCCTTCGGAGTGTTTCGATGTTTGGCATAAGTGGAAACGGAGTTCGTGCACGGCTTTTAATCCCGCGAACGATAATGGTTTAGACATTATATGTATTTATCCTCTTTTATTTTGTGTGTGTGTGTGTATCTTTTGTCTTTTGTTTTTTGTTCTGCTATTGCTCACTATATACTGATATAGTTTTCTTTTGAAGCGGTGCTGATGACGATGATGCGAACGAAAGGAAAGAAGAAAAATCAAACAAAGAAAAGAGGTGAAAACTGAAAAACTGAAAAACTGAAAAGCGACCAAAAAAGAACTCGCTCTGCTGAAACCACAATCTTCATAATAACAGAGAATATACATAATAGGAGCAAGATGTCAACCTCTTGCACTTTGAGAACGCGTAAATTTATGTCCAACCGCTTGTTGAAGCGAAGACAATTCGTAAGTAAAATTCGCATCGCGTTCTTTTGATGAATAAGCGCGCGCTTGCGCGATTGAGAAAATAATAATTTTGTTGTTTTTGGTTCATTGAAAACGTGCGCGAACGGAATCGCGCGTTGCTAGCGAGTCGACTCGCGACATATTAAACTACTTAATTATAACATATTCTGACTGATAAATGTTTTCTATATAGATCCTCGATGTTCTTCACCCAGGACGCGCGAATGTCCCAAAGGTATGCTTCCAAATTCGAAATCGTTTTCCCCGAGACCTAGTAAGAGAAAGATTTTGTGTCTTTGATTGATTGTTTTGTGTCTGTGATTAATTCAATCAAGTCATCATCAGAAGCAGCAATACACATCTAATAGCGGTCTTCGTTCAAAGCGAATAGCGCGAGCATTTGATCATTCAGATCTCTCTCATTCTTTTTGTTTCTCTCTCAAATATATATTATATACTTACAACCAAAATCTTTTTTTACAGTCTGAACTCAGAGAAAAGTTAGCTAAGATGTACGACGTCGCCGACGCGACGCAAGTTTCATTGTTTGGCTTCAGAACGGCGTTTGGTGGTGGCAAATCTACTGGATTTGGGTTAATTTACGATGATCTCGATGCTATGAAGAAGTTCGAACCGAAACACAGATTAGTCAGAGCGGGCTTGAAGGAAGCCCCGCAAAAGTCCAGAAAGCAAATCAAAGAAAAGAAGAACAGATTAAAGAAGGTCAGAGGTACGAAGAAAGCCAAGACTATGTAACGCGTTAGGTTATAGATTTGTAGTTATTGTAAGTGTCGCTTACTTTCATATATTAAAAAAAACAAACTTTCATCATTTCTGTATATTATTTCAACCCTCTCTCTCCCTCTTCTCTTATTTTAAAACGCAAAACCTCCCATCTCCGCCGCTCTTTCTTTCTGGAACGTCTCAAAGTATTGGTAAATGATGGTCACCGCCAACAAAATACCCGTTCCACTTCCAATCGCTCCCATGAAATCTGCGACAATCGTCAACATTCCAATACACATTCCACCAAACGCAGCCGCGGTTGGGATGTAGCGGTTCAACTCTCTTTGTAAACTCGTCTCTCTGTGTCCCGTCATGAACATTTGTTGCTGCTTCAACTGCTTCGCAACGTCACGCGCAGAAGATCCAGAGACTTCAATCCACGTCTTGGAGAACAACGCACACGCGGAAAGCATAAACGTGAGATAGAACATTGCGTGCAACGGGTTTGCCGCAATATCGGCCAAAGACGTCGGAGGCGAAATGTAATAAACCAAGCCACCAACTGGCATCAACTGACCTGAACCTTCAGCCTCTTGCCATCTTCCAAGCAATTGAACGAGAAAATTTCCACCGTATCTTTTGAACAACATTTGCGAGATGAAGTACATGTTGGAAGTCAAAGCGGATTGGAGAATGATTGGCATGTTTGACGTGTAGAACAATTTGATCGGGTAGTTTGAAACAATTCCGCGGTTACGCTTAGAGCGCACTGGTAAATCGACACGGAAGCCTTGGAAGTAAATCACGCCAAGAAAAATCAACACCGTTGACATCAAGTTTGTGATGTTTGGTAAGTTTGTGCGATAAAACGCCTCTTTCAACGCTCTCACTTTGTCCGTTCTCGTGAGCAATAAGTGAAACAAAGCAATAACTGCGCCTTCGAATTCAGTGCCTCTTCCATTGTTAATGGTCGTTGGCGAGAAAGCTTTCCAAATAATGGATTCGCATTGGTTCGTTGCAATGAATAACGAAATCCCCGATCCTAACCCGTATCCCTTTTGCAACAAATCGTCCAAGCAAATCACGATTAGACCGGCCATGAATAATTGCAAAACGATCAAGAACGCGTTGCCCATGCCCATATCGCGAACGTCGCCATAAATCCCAGAGGCTACATATGCCACGGCTTCACCGATTGTGATTAAGATCCCGAGAAGTTTCTGTGCCCCGTCCAACAACGCCCTATCCTCTTTCAACGAATGATCGACATCGATTATTTTAGAACCAGTTAATAATTGCATGACTAAGCCACTAGTAATAATAGGCGAGATACCTAATTCCATAGTCGTCCCACGATTAGAGGCCATGATAACGCGTGCCCAGTACAAAGGGTCAGCCCCTGAAGTGTTTGAAATCCCATACAGAGGTAACTGTGAACACACTAAGAACACAAAAAGTGCCACCGTTGTATATAAAACTTTCTCGCGGAACGGGATTTTCCTATCGGCCTGTTTCACCTCTGGTAGGAAAGGTAAAAAGGGTTTCACTAAGTTCAATAAGCGGAAGTTAGACGACATTATTTAATAGGTGTTACTATTTCTCTCTCTGCGTCTTCTTATTTCTATTTTTATATATATCTATTCTGTATGTATGTGTATATATGTATTATATCCGTCGAGAATCGATGAAAGAATTTTATTTAATAAGTACTCGATCGGAATAAATAATAAACGAAATAAATGTGTGTCTTGCAGTCTTGTCCTTTCCTCTGCCAGTCTGCTATTTTGGCTTGCAGAAACAACATACAAGTTGCTGCAGCAAAAAGTGCTGCTAAAACCTGAAAAATCGAATTAATACTAACATCACAACAATGAACAAATAATAATAATAAAGTAATAATAATAAAGTAATAAAGTAATAAAATGGAAGACGATGTAGTAGTGCGTGAGATACTAGAGAAATGTAAGAAACTAGAACGAGCAGTGCTCATGAATGTTGATGAGTTTAATAAAGAACTGTTATTGTTAATATCATCACCACGTACGACGACGACGACGACGACGATTGAGATGAAATTGGAACGAGCCAGGAAAGGCGTACAGAGTTTGAAACGATTAGTATCGGACCTGGAATCCATGACAGAAGATATCTTAAACGACGACGATGATTCAGTATCGTTATTAGCAAATGACACAAACACAAATATTGAAAAGATTCGTGCGAACGTGATGGAACGAAAGTTTGCGTTGAAACGAGTGCAAACTATATTTCGTGAAGCGCAGGCGAGAAAACAGAAGATAGATACTGAAGAAGAAACGAAGAAACGAGAAGAATTGTTATTAAGAAAACAGAAACGAAAGCAATTAAGAGCTGGGGAAATACCAGATAGCGAAGAAGCATCCGTGCAAGTAGCGAAAGATTCAACAGAAGCGTTGCGAAGGGCGAGACAAATCATGCACAGAGAACTAGAAAAAGGAGAGACTACGCTCATGCAAATGAGTGAAAGTACTAATACGATGAAGAAAACAAACTTAGAATATGACACGCACTCTGGGACGTTGAAAGATGGAACTAAACTCATTCAGAGTTTGGAAAAGCAGGCGAGAAAAGAGAGGATAGTTTTATGGCTCGGTTTTTTCTGTTTCGTGACGGCGTGTATGCACGTCGTATTGAAGCGTACGCCAGTTTTAGCTCGCTTTCATCCTAATGTATATTTTTCAAATAATAAGAATTATCATCATCGTCGTAAGAGTAATAAACCGGCGGCGGCGGTAGATGAGGATGCACAACATAGTTTAGAAAATAATAGTAATAATCAGGAGGAGCTGAAACGCGAAGAATATGCTCCTTCTTATCCAGAGACGACGACGGCTTCGGAAAAGGAGCAGCAACAAAAAGTCACCGACGACGAGCTTTGATAGGTTTTATGTTATAAAAATTATTTAATAGTAAGGTTTAGTTAATTACAACAATGACAACACCAAAAGATATATGCACAGAGCTCCTCGAAACGCGCGCGTGCAAAAACAATTCAAAAACAAAATTTATTTTTGATTTGGCACTCCTCTTTTTCGTTTCGGCGCGTTTGCATCTATGATTTTCTTCTTTCGTTCCGCTTCTTGAGTGGCATCCAATTTTTCGTTGCTCGCAAAAGGATGGTTTGCTGGAATTTCGATCGATGCCAACTCGTCCGCTAAGTTTGCATCGCCCGCCCTCGACGCTCGACGTCTTTCTCTCGCCGCCATGATTTGCTTTTCCGTAAGCTCTGGCATATCAACCGTTCTAACTGATTTCATCATTCCTTTGAAAAATTTCTCCTCATCGACTTCTCTGTTTTCATCTAGCATCCCTCGTTGTTCCAATCGATCGACCGATCCTCGTCTTCCCTTGTTTTTTCTCGAAAGTCTTATTTTAACGATCGTCAAAGAGGCTACGATGAAAGCAATCGTTCGTTCGTTTCCGGAAACGATTGCTTGGACCTTTTTCGGCATCGCAGGTTTCGAAATATCAACTCCAACGATTGGTACTTTGATTGTTTTCTTTTCATTTGTTTGTTGTTTCGTACTGTTCTTAGTTTTGTTGTTATTATTCTCCTCCTTACTCGCATTCGTTCGCTTACTACTGTTTCCAAACAGAAACGCTGCTTGGATGACTTTGTTATTTCCTGCTGACGCTCTCCTATTCCTGTTACTGTTTTTACTACTACGACGTTGTTGTCGTTGTTGTTGTTGTTGATGATGATTAGTTCTCCTTATTCGACAATTATTATCAATAGAAGATGAAGATGAATAGAACAGTGATAAAGAAGATGCGATCATATTATTAGTACTCTTCTGTGTCTTCCGTCTTCTTCTTCTTCTTGCCGGGTCGAAAACTGCAGATGATGTTGAGATGATGAGAGCAGAGCGAACGCGTGTGTAGGGGATGATTTTTAGAGTTTATTGAACATCGACACTCCGCCCAAATAACAGCACAAATAACGACTTTTTAACGAGATAAATACATCTCCTCCTCCTCCTCCTCTTGCTTCCATTGAAGTGGCGAGAGAGAGTGAGAGTAGTAGTAGTAGTAGTAGTAGTACATAAGAAGAAGAGGACTATACAAGACTAGTAGACCATTGCTCGTATTATTTAGGACTACTACTAACAATAGAACTACTACTAAACGCTCGTCCGATCATCGTCGTCGTCGTTCGAAAAGAAGTCAAAGCTTCATCATCATCATAGAGGCAGAGTGTAGCGATTTCGTTCCGCAAGTCGTCGCTGTCGCTGTCGATATTATTCTTTGCGCGCGATGAACGAACGAAAGCTATGGATGGACGATGATACAATCGAGAAGAGCAGTAGTACGAGTGTATCGTTCGTGAATCTTGACGAGAGCGCGCAGGTTTCAGATCAAAAACAAAGGAAAGCAGGCGCCGCGCGAGTAACAAACCTGTCCAAGATCGATCTCGAAACGACAGAGACATCAGCTAACGAACTAAGAAGGAACAGAACTTGTCATTCAAAGAACGAGGCGGAGGACGATAGCAGTAGTAGCGATGATGATCATCAATCGAAGAGAGTGATGAACAAACACAAGCAACAAGGGAAACAAAGCCCGTTATCGGTATTGAATGCTCGTAATCATCACGACGACGACGATGATACGACGGACTTAGCAGAGGCGGAAGATATTTTTCAAAAACAAGCTCTAAAAGTTTCAAAAAAGACAACTCCCTTTTTTTCATCGTTCAAAAACGAGAACGAAAATAGAAATAAGAAGAAGAACCATAAAAATAGATCCTCGAACGATGATGACGACGATGAGAAGAGAAAAATAGAAGAAGAAGCATGCGATGATCAACAAAGACAAAACGTGCTCGATAGAGTGAAAAGAGTGGCTGAACTTTTTGCCACGGCGGAAACGAATAGAGATAATAACAACAAAACCATAACGACGACTCCGTTACTCAGCGAAGAAAAAGATAACAGAAACGAAAATTATATCCAACAACAACAAGAACGTGCAGCGTTATCTTTAGTCGATGATGAACAAGATGAAAAGGAATTATACGCGCAAATAGCAACGCTGCGCCTTCAACTTCGCCGTTATAAGGAAATTGCAAGCAACGCGCAAAAACGAAATATCGATTGGGAAACGGAACGTTTTGAACTTACAAAGCAAGCGAATGAAATGAAAATTGAACGATTCAAATTGAAAAGTTGTTTAGATGTACTTAAAGGAGCTCAACAACAGCAACATCAACAACACAACGACGACGACGATGACGAGTCATTCAAGAGGACTAACGAAGAAGAACGTTATATGTTTGCAATCAAAGACGAGGTACTTGAAAAGGCACATTTAGAGATGGAAAGTGCGTCTAAAGCGAACATCAATGCCAATGCACGGTCTGTACAAGCAATGCGAGAAGCGCAAAGACTCGAGGACAAACTTTCGGCGTACAAAGAAGCGTCTCGCAAAGAAAATGAAGCGCTCATGATTGAAGCCAGTCGGTCAAGAATCAGGGCGAGAGAGGCTAAGCGCGAACTTGAAGAGAAGAAAGAAGAATTTACAAGTATTGAGAGAGAAATAAGAGCAGAGTTGACAAAAAAAACGAAAGAGAGCGAAGAAGTAATGGACGAGAAAGATAAGAGAATACATACTTTACGCGTGAGGCTCGAAGAAGCCGAGAAACGAAACCAGTTTTTGGAATCTAGAAACGAAGAGCTCGAAAGTGCGTTAGAGAGCGATGCTGGTGCGTATTACGGTACGCAACTTAGAAAAGTAAGAGAAGCTCATGACGAAATGTTAACGCGACAACAAGAAAAATTACAAAGAGTGCAAGAAGAACTGAGAATTGAAAGAGTGAAAGCAGCTGAGAATAAAAGTGAGGTTGCAAATATCAAACGCACGCTCAAGTTTCGAAGCTCGCAAAATGAAAAAGATGAAACTGCGTGGACGAATGCTCTTGGATTAGGTGATGATAGCACCACCGCCGACGACGACTCGAATAACAAGAGTAACTTGCCATTTTCTCTTTCCGCCGATGCTGCCTCTGCTTCGAAGAGATTACAAATGAAACAACAGAAAATAGAATTGCAAGATTCGCTCTTGAACATGGCGAAGGATGAAATCGAAGAGTTGAGAGATATCAACAGGCGACTTCTCGAGCGTCAAACGAGCCGAAGCAACAGTGCGGCGTCATCATTTCGTCCTGAAACAACTCAAGTAATCGCTGCCACTACGAATTCAGGGGCCTCAAGTATACATTTGTCACGAACGAGCAGTAGGAATAACAATAACATTTTCAAGGTTTCTTCGGATGACCAGATTCCAGAAGACGATGAGTTAGACGCTCAAGATTTCTTGAATACTACTCCTTATATCTGTGGTGCATCTCCGCATAAGAAGAATGGATCGAAACTTCGCAAAAACGATTCGAGCGTTTCGTTGAGTTTGCGAGAGACTGCAAATGACGATGTATATCTGGCACCCCTTGGATCTTGGGCGAGCTTTGAAACCGCCCACGCGGCTAATACGGACGACGATGTATCATTGACCGTCACGTCCGAAGAAGAAGAAGAAGAAGAAAGAAGAGAGTTCTTCCAAAATTCGAAAAAGCTACAAGCTTTTTTTAGCTCGCACCATGCGAAACCTACATTTACACCGCCTCAAAGAGAAGCCGTTATCAAACGCACCGTCGTGACGTCGAAAAATGTCAGCACGTTAGGAAGAACAGGCAACAACAATAGATATTATGGCGCGTAAGTAAACTTGGTTGTTGTATTAGCTAGAAGCATACATTATTAATTGTGAAATTAATTAATATATTATATTAGGAGTATTAGGAGTACAAGTATTATATTTAATAATCTACAAACGTTTTGCTCGCGTTGTTTAACAAAAGATGAGCGCTCGACCAATTCGAAGAATCGCAAACGCGAGGCTCTCTTTTCGTACTATCCCAAATATCTTCGAGTTTTGCAGATGAAACTAATATCGTTTTTTTGGGTGTTGAACGTAAAAGGGAAGGATGTGAAGATGATTTCAACGGTACTTTCGCGTCGTCGTCGTCGTCCTTAGATGTGGGAATATCTTCGTAATCCTCTCGTCGTAAGTTTTCTCTTTCCTCCGTCTTCTTCTTCTTTGTTGTTGTTGTTGTTGTTTCATTTTTCTGCCGTGTCATAACGACTACAAGTTCCTCGGGAACGTGTGGGAGAGGTTTCGGGCGAGCTACCGGTTTTCGATCAATATCATCCGCAGATGATGATGATGATTCTGCTAAACGAGCGGGTTTCAAATTTACGTCCAAGATTCGTGGAACTCCGTTCTCTTTACTCGGCGCGAAAAGCCTATAAGAAGAGTCTTGAAATTGCAAACTGCACAAAGCGCCTAAGTCTTCAGTGGCTGCTTTTGTGACCCATTTCTCCGAGGATGGTGCCTGTTCATCATCTTTATCTCGAAGACGCATGACTTGAACGATAGACTTCTCGACTTCGTTGTCGCTATTCACGCCAGTGGATGAAAACGCGAGGTATTTCCCATCGTGACTCGTCGTACAGAAATCGACGCTCACGGCGTTGTTAAACTTTCCTCGCAAACGCTTTGCTACTTGATTTTGCAAAAGCTCAACGCTCCAATCTGCGCTTTTAATGTTATTACTTTTGAATGGCGTACTTTTCCAGACGCGAAACGTACCTTCGTTGCTCGACCCAACACAAACTCTTGCAATATTTTGTTCTCTATCATCATCGTCATCATTAGAAAAATAATACTTTAAACAAACGCACGACAACCGCGAAACTCCGTTATCGAGTCGGCACAACATTTTCAAGCGGATATTATCATCTACGTTCCACAAGCGAACGATACCATCGGAGCCACCCGATGCAACGATGATATCATTCAATGATGATGAGACTTCTTTTTTTCTTTTCCCCCAAACGACCGAAACGCACGTTACGCCTCCTTCTCCATCGTGCGCCTTTCTTATTGATCCTACTTTTTTACCATCTTTAACTGTATAGACATATAACGACCCATCCGTTGCACCAGAAGCTACGACTACTCCTTGTTCTTCTTCTTGTTCTGTATTCGTTGCTATTTTTGTTGTTGATAGGCACGATACTACGCCTTTTTCGTGCTTCCCGAAAAGGTAAACTTGACTCGGTTGGTGAACTGCGCTCGTTAAGTTTGCGTAGAGTATGTTCTTTGAGTTTTTCTGTGCGAATACGATTTGGTTTTCATCGATGAATTCCAAATGTTCCACATCTCTCGCGACTATTTTCTTCTTCTTCTTCTTTTTGTTGTTTTTGTTGTTGTTGATGTCTTCTTCTTCTTCTTCTTCTTCGTCGTCTTCGTCTTGTTCTAAAATTTGAAGTTGATACTTTCTACAAAGGGCTCTCTCGAAGTCGATTTTCAAAAATCTCAAAACACCGTTCGAGCCTTCTTCGGAAGATATCGTCGTCGTCGTCGTCGTCGTCTTTATCACAGTGTTATTATCATAACCAGTCGTAAAAGGGTTCATTCGAGCTACTAAACATCTACTATTACTATTACCTATTATATTACGTCCGTTATTAAGTTGTCTTTTGAATACAATTTTTAATAAATTGTTCGAAACTCGTTCTCCCCTTAAGCCGCTTAAGAACACGTCTTTCTCTTCTTTCGAAGGAGCGAATGGTAATAAACTTAATTGAATTGATATCGGTTTATTGTTCATGTTGTTGAATTTTTTCCTGTTGTTTTAATATTTGTGTCATTATTTATGTGGTTGATTGACTCGATTGATAATACTTTTTGCATACATTAATAATAAAGAAGTTTGTCGTAAATTCTTCAAGTCACGTGTCACGAGTTATCGAGTGAGTTCTAATATACTCCTACCTGTATACTATTTACGCACAATAAAAATCAATCAATAAAAGGCTTATTATGTTATTATTATCATTATTATTATCATTATTATTGAGTTGCTCGTCTTAACAATTCGTGGACTTCTAAATTTCCCGAACTCGCTAAAGTTTCTCTCGTGAAAACTTCGTATTCTTTATTACTAAAGTCAGTGAAAATACCTCCTGCTTCTTTAACGAGCAAAGCGCCTGCGGCAGTATCCCACGCGTTTAAAGATTCCTCAATGTAGCACGAAACTCTCCCACAAGCGACCCAGGCTAACATTATTGCAGCGCTACCTAGCATGCGAATAGAACGAACTGGATATTTCGTCAAATTCGTCGTCGCGTTCAAAAGGAACTTACTCGAAGCCTCTGTTGGCGCATATCCAGTCGCTACTAAACAATCATCTATTTTAGAACAATCATCGACTGATATTTTGGTTGCATCCATGAAAGCTCCTTTCCCTTTAACGGCATGGAACATTTCCCTACGGAAAGGATCGTAAATAACTCCAACTACTACTTCTCTCGTTTTCAACGAAGCAATTCCGATCGATATCGCCGAT
>Ga0209710_1001451_pt1 | contig 18171 bp, 17 predicted proteins | sample ArcticOcean_MG_C_5_FD_187436 | JGI IMG/M metagenome (GOLD analysis project Ga0209710, IMG submission 187436) | Marine microbial communities from western Arctic Ocean - ArcticOcean_MG_CB4_138 (SPAdes) (version 2) | ecosystem: Environmental > Aquatic > Marine > Oceanic | place: Arctic Ocean...
TATATTCTAACTCAGAACTCTTGAATGAAGAGTCATTATTTTTTTGTTGAGAATAAGAATTGATTATGAATAATAAAAAAAGAGAGTTTAAAATAAATTTATTCATCTTTTGGGTTTTTGGGTTTTTGGGTTTTCAAAAAGTTAAAGTTATGTCTTTTCGATTAAATATTAAAATTATAAAGATGAAATAGGTAGAGTAAAACCACTCTTCTTAAAGCATTTTAGAAAGTGCAGTATTAAAACTAACTTTTTCTTTAATATAGCTTTCAACTTCCTTTAACGGAATTCTATCTTGCTCCATGGTATCTCTATCTCGAATAGTGATAGTGCTATCTTCTTTTGTTTGATGGTCAATAGTAATACAATAAGGGGTTCCAATCGCATCTTGTCTTCTGTATCTTCTACCAACAGCATCTTTTTCATCAAAAGTCACATTAAACTCTAACTTTAACTCATTATAAATATTTCTTGCAAGCTCTGAAAGACCATCCTTTTTTACTAATGGCAATACTGCAACTTTGTAAGTAGAAAGAAAAGGTGGTATTTTCAAAACAGTACGGGTAGTATTGTTTTCAAGAGTCTCTTCGCATAATGAGTTAGAGAAAATAGCCAAGAACATTCTGTCTAAGCCTATGGAAGTTTCAATAACACAAGGTGTATAGCTTTCATTTAATTCGTGATCGAAGTACTGAAGTTTTTTTCCTGAGAATTCTTGATGCTGTTTTAAGTCGAAATCAGTTCTTGAATGTATTCCTTCTAATTCTTTAAAGCCAAATGGGAATTTAAATTCAATATCTGTTGCTGCATCTGCATAATGTGCTAATTTTTCATGATCATGAAAACGATAATTATCTTCACCCATACCTAAAGAAATATGCCATTTCATTCTGTTCGCTTTCCATTTCTGATACCAATCATTTTGAGTTCCAGGTTTAACAAAGAATTGCATTTCCATTTGTTCAAACTCTCTCATTCTAAAGATGAATTGTCTAGCTACAATTTCATTTCTAAATGCTTTCCCAGTCTGAGCAATACCGAATGGAATTTTCATTCTTCCAGTTTTTTGCACATTCAAAAAATTAACAAATATACCTTGGGCAGTTTCGGGTCTTAAATATAGGTCTGTAGCAGTATCTGCCGATGCTCCAAGTTTTGTTCCAAACATCAAATTAAATTGTTTAACATCTGTCCAATTTTTACTACCTGAAATAGGACAAACGATATTTAACTCTAATATTAAATTTTTAACATCTTCTAAATCTTCATTTTCTAAAGACTTCCCAAGTCTAGATAAAATGATGGTAATTTTTTCTTTATAACCTGCAACACGAGGATTAGTGACCACAAATTGTTCTTTATCAAACTTTTCGCCAAACCTTTTTGCCGCTTTTAAAATCTCTTTATCAATCTTGTTTTCAATTTTTGCACAGTAATCTTCAACAAGTACATCGGCACGGTATCTTTTTTTGGAATCTTTATTATCAATTAAAGGATCGTTAAAGGCATCAATATGACCAGAAGCTGCCCAGGTTTTTGGGTGCATTAATATAGCAGAATCTATACCAACTATATTCTCATTCATTTGAACCATTGATTTCCACCAATATTCTCTAATATTATTTTTTAGTTCTGCTCCATTTTGAGCATAATCATATACAGCACTTAAACCATCATAAATCTCACTGCTTTGAAAAATAAACCCATATTCTTTAGCGTGCGAAATAACTCTTTTAAACTTGTCTTCATTTATACCCATAATGTAAAAATATGAAACCCTTTTGAACTAAAGGAATGGTTTTTTGAAAATTATACGTTAATTTGTACTTAATCTAACATTACTAGTGAAGGAATTAACAAATTTTGTCTTTAAAATTATTATTGCACTAACTATCGTGTGCTGTGCAAATAGAGGCACTCCAACTGGTGGTGAAATAGATGAAGTTGCACCTTCCATTATTAAATCAACTCCAGAGAATTATACACTAAATTTTAATTCAAAAGAAATAAGGGTCTATTTTGATGAATATATAAAATTTAAAAACCTACAAAAATATTTAATTATTTCCCCTCCTATTGATCCTGCACCAGAAATAACCCCTCTAGGAACAGCAAGTAAATATTTAGAAATTAAATTTCAAGATTCATTACAACCAAATTCTACTTATGTATTCAATTTTGGAGAAAGTATTGTAGATAATAATGCGGATAATGTTTTTTCTAATTATAAATATGTTTTGTCCACAGGAAAGTATATTGATTCACTAAAAATAAATGGCTCACTTAAGGATGCTTTAGAAAGAAAAGTTTCTGAAGAAATTAATGTTATGCTTTATGAAATCGATAGCACTACTTCCGATTCTATTATCTACAAATCAAAGCCAAAGTATATAACAAAACTAATTGATAGTACCGGCCTGTTTAGTTTAGAAAACTTAAAAAAAGGAGAGTATCTATTAATTGCTTTAAAAGAAGAAAACATAGACTATATTTATCAAAATGCAACTGATAAAATAGCATTTTATAGTGATATTATTCAACTGCCTAATGATACTGGTAATTATAATTTGAAATTATTTAAAGAAAATTTAGATTTTAAATTTAGCAGACCAAAACAATCTTCTAAAAATTCAATTTCTTTTGGATTTGATGGTGAACTAGAAGATTATAAAATTAACTTAATTTCAACTGTTGAAGAATCTTTTTCAAGTAAGATTATTATGAACGAAGCTAAGGATACTTTATATTATTGGCATAACAGCACTAAAAAATTAGACTCACTACTTTTTAAAGTAACAAACAATAATTTTATTGACACATTATCTGTGAAGTTGAGAAATCAAGAAATTGATTCTTTAAAAATTAAAGCACTACAAAACAACTATATTTCTTTCCTTGATAATATACTTTTCCAAGCAAATACACCTTTTAACAAAATTGATAAAACAAAAATTAGCATTACTAATAATGACTCTTTAGAAGTAGAGTTTAAAGTCTCTTTAGATACTTTTAAAAATACCTATGTCTTTCAGTTTAACAAACAAGAAGAAGAAAGTTATAATGTGAAATTTCTGCCTGGAACTTTTACAGATTTTTATAACTTTTCAAATGATACCTTAAGTTATACCTACAAAACAAAAACTTATGATGACTACGGAAACCTAAGGCTTATTCTAAGAAATGTTGAGTATCCTGCAATTGTGCAACTGACAACTAAACTAGGAGAAGTTAAATATGAAAAAACAGTAACTTCGAATGGCAATATTGACTTCAAACATATTGTACCTAGTAAATATTATGTTAGAGTAATATTAGATCGTAATAAAAATAATAAATTCGACTCTGGAAACTACTTACTTAAGTCTTTTCCCGAAACAGTAAGCCATCTAGATGAAGAACTTGATATAAGAGCAGGTTGGGACCTAGTTCAAGAGTTTATTTTAAAATAGAAAATCTACAATACTTTAGATTTCATTAATTCTCTATTCATTCTTGCAATATTGTCAAGAGAAATACCTTTAGGACACTCTACTTCACAAGCACCTGTATTAGAACAATTTCCAAAACCTTCTAAATCCATTTGATCAATCATCTTAGTGACCCTGTCACTAGCCTCTACTTTTCCTTGAGGCAAAAGAGCATATTGAGATATTTTCGCACCAACAAACAACATAGCTGAAGAGTTTTTACAAGTAGCTACACATGCCCCACAACCAATACATGTAGCCGCATCAAATGCATTATCTGCATCTGTTTTATTTATTGGAATTGAATTTGCATCCTGAGTATTTCCAGATGTATTTACAGAGATATAACCTCCTGCGTGTTGGATACGATCAAAGGCACTTCGATCCACTACAAGATCTTTAATAACTGGAAAAGAAGTAGCTCTAAAGGGTTCAATAAAAATTGTATCTCCGTCCTTAAACTTTCTCATGTGAAGTTGGCAGGTTGTAATGGCTCTATCTGGTCCATGTGCTTGACCATTTATATATAAAGAACATGATCCACATATTCCTTCTCTACAATCATGATCAAAAGCGACAGGTGATTCATCATTTTTAATTAATGTTGAATTGAGCTGATCTAACATCTCTAAAAATGACATATTAGGAGATATATTATCTACATCATAATTCACAATACTTCCCTTAGAAGTTGAATTTTTTTGACGCCAGATTTTTAATTTTAATTTCATAAATATTTATTTATAACTTCTTTCTTTAACTTCAATATCATTATAATTTAATTCTTCTTTATGTAATATTGCATCTTTTGGATCCCCTTTATACTCCCAAGCAGAAACAAACTGATAGTCTTTATTTCTTACGGCCTCACCTTCAGGTGTTTGATGTTCATCTCTGAAATGTCCGCCACAAGATTCTTCCCTAGATAAAGCATCTTTTGCAAATAGTTCTCCTAGCTCTAGAAAATCAGCAACCCTACCAGCTTTAGCTAACTCTTCATTGAATTCATCAGCTGATCCAGGAACTTTCACTTCATTCCAAAAAAGATTTCTTAAATCAGATATTTCATTAATAGCTTCATTTAAGTCTTTAGAATTTCTTGCCATACCGCACTTATTCCACATTATTTTACCTAATTTTTTATGGAAATAGTCAACAGAATGTTTTCCTTTATTATTAATAAAAAAGTTTAATTTTTTTATTGCTTCGCGTTCAGCATTTTCGAATTCAACTGTATCGGTAGGAATTGGACCTGTTGAAATATCATCAGATAAATAATCTCCAATTGTATAAGGCAAAACAAAGTATCCATCAGCTAATCCTTGCATTAATGCAGAGGCACCTAGCCTATTTGCTCCATGATCAGAGAAATTAGCTTCCCCGATTGCATATAAGCCAGGAATTGTTGTCATTAAATTATAATCGACCCAAATTCCACCCATTGTATAATGAACAGCAGGGTATATCATCATTGGAGTTTTATAAGGGTTTTGGTCAACTATTTTTTCATACATCTGAAACAAGTTTCCATATTTCTTTTTTATAACAGCAGTACCTAATTTGCTCACTAAAGCTTCATTATTTTCATCCTCACCATTTATGTGAGCTTGTTCTTTTCCGTATCTAATAATTGCAGCAGCAAAATCTAAATAAACTGCTTCTCCAGTTGCATTTACTCCAAATCCAGCATCACATCTCTCTTTAGCTGCTCTTGATGCAACATCACGAGGAACTAGGTTACCAAATGCAGGATATCTTCTTTCTAAGAAATAATCTCTGTTTTCTTCCAAAATATCTAAAGGAGTTATTTTGCCTTCTCTAATAGAAGTTGCATCTTGTTTAGTACTAGGAACCCAAATTCTTCCATCATTTCGAAGAGATTCTGACATCAATGTAAGTTTGGATTGATGATCTCCTGAGACAGGAATACAAGTTGGGTGAATTTGAGTAAAACATGGGTTTGCAAAATATGCACCACGTTTATGTGCTTTCCAAGCTGCGGTCACATTACTTCCCATTGCATTTGTAGATAAATAAAATACATTACCATACCCTCCTGAACCGAGAACAACAGCATGAGCAGAATGTCTTTCGACTGCCCCAGTTATTAAATTTCTAGTAATAATACCTCTGGCTTTACCATCAACAAGAACAACATCTAGCATTTCGTGTCTATTGTACATTTTGATTTTACCTCTGCTAATTTGTCTGTTCATAGCAGAGTATGCGCCCAATAGTAATTGCTGGCCGGTTTGGCCTTTAGCATAAAATGTTCTCGAAACTAAAACACCACCAAAAGATCTGTTATCCAAAAGTCCTCCATAATCTCTGGCAAAAGGAACCCCTTGAGCAACGCATTGATCGATTATATTAGTAGATACCTCAGCTAATCTATAAACATTAGATTCTCTTGATCTGTAATCTCCACCCTTAACAGTGTCATAAAACAATCTGTAAGTGGAATCACCATCACCTTGATAATTTTTTGCAGCATTTATACCTCCTTGAGCAGCAATGGAGTGCGCTCTTCTAGGTGAATCTTGAAAACAGAAGGCTTTAACATTATATCCTAGCTCAGCTAAAGTTGCAGCTGCAGAACCACCGGCTAAGCCAGTTCCTACAACAATAATATCAATGAGTCTTTTATTTGCTGGATTAACTAAATTAATTTTGTTCTTATGGTTGGTCCATTTATCCTTTAAAACTCCATCAGGTTGATTAGACTTAAGTTTTGAACTATATTTAAGTTCTGGAGTCTTTTGAATTTGAACAAGATACTGCTCGAAATTTTTAGCAGTCTGTTCAATTATTAAATTTTTTGATTTAAAATCTTTATCAGAACTTTTGACTGGAGACCTACATTCTTTTTTATGCCAGTTAGTATCCCAGTCTTTTAATTTACATTTTACTCCAGTACTTTTTTTAATTATTTTGGGAGCTGAATTATTAACTTTATGATAGTACCTAACACATATCAACACCTCTTCATCTGGCAAATACTCTCCTTTAGGCTTTCTGTAGTTTAAAGAATATGTAATTTTGTTCATAGATCAATTGAATTATGTGTTACAAAATTAATTAAAATTAATTATAACACGTATATATATTTATAAATTATATTAAATAAAATTCGCAGCAAATAAATGCCATAATTAATGATTAAAAAAATGAAATAATGCAATAAAAACAAAACCTAAAGGAATGCAAATTGAATAAGCATAACTAAAGTTTTGTAAGACTTTTTTTCTACCAATTGTTGAACCCATAGACTGAAATGCAGAAGTAAAACCATGCATTAAATGAAGAGATAAAAAGCAAAAAGCAATACAATAAAATATTACTCTAGGAGCATAGCTAAATTTGTGTTGTAATTCTGTAAAATACCTATACTCACCAGTCAAAATTCCGTCTACCATAACCTTTCCACCATCCCAGTCACCTTGAATAAATTTAGCATCTATTTCAGGTAACCAAAAATCAGCAAAATGAAGAAGCATAAATGATAATATTGCTAGACCACTCCAAATCATGTTTCTGCTCATCCATGAAGAATTTGCACTACCATTATTATAAACATATTTAACTTTAGAGGACCTGTAGTTAATAAATTCTAAAATGAATCCCATTACAAAATGAAAAATTACACCAAAAATTAATACTGGTTGGAGAACAAATTGAACTAAAGGATTAGTACCCATAAAGTGAGATATTTCGTTAAAGGTATCCGGGCTAAAAACAGATGTGAAATTAATTGCGAAGTGCTGTAGCAAAAATACCATTAAAAATATAGCTGAAAGAGCCATTGATATTTTCCTTGCAATGGATGTATTAAAAAATACTGACATCTGTTATTATATTAAAAATTTAAACAAATGTAACACTGAAAAAAATGTTACACAAGAAAAAATGTCTATTTAGAATGATTTTAAAATAAATCAAAAAGAATATTATTACATTTGAATTATAAAATTAATAAATATGAAATACGAATCAATTGACAGTAAGCTATTTATAAAAAATAGACTTAATTTTTCTAAAAAAATGAAAGAAAATGGTATTGCTTTTTTTAATTCAAATGACATATATCCTGTAAGTGCTGATTCTACATTGCCATTTGAACAACATAGAGATATATTCTACCTAAGCGGTATAGATCAAGAAGAAAGCGTGTTAGTTTTATGCCCAAATAGTATCAACCCTAAACATAGAGAGATTTTATTTTTAAAAGAAACAAATGATCACATTGCAGTTTGGGAAGGACCTAAAATAAATAAAAAACAAGCATATGAATTGAGTGGAGTGAAAAGTGTTTACTGGCTTAATGATCTAGAAAACATAATTGAAGAATTAATGGTTAATTGTAATAATATTTACATTAATGAAAATGAGCATTACAGAGCTAAAGTTGAAACTGAAACTAGAGAGGCAAGATTTAGCAAATGGTTACTAAATAAATATCCAAAACAAAACAAACAAAGAAGTAACCCTATTTTGCAAAGACTCAGGTCCGTGAAAGATCCTATTGAAACAAGATTAATACAACACGCTTGTAACATAACTAATAAAGGTTTTAGAAGGATTTTGAATTTTGTAAAACCGGGTGTATGGGAATATGAAATTGAAGCAGAGTTTATACATGAGTTTTTGATAAATAAGTCTAAAAAATTTGCTTATACCCCCATAATTGCATCAGGGCAAAATGCAAATATCCTTCATTACATTGAAAACAATATGCAGTGTAAAAATGGTGATTTAATACTTTTAGATGTCGGGGCTGAATACGCTAATTATTCTAGTGATATGACTAGGACTATCCCTGTAAATGGGAGGTTTAACGAAAGGCAAAAAGCAGTATACAATTCGGTATTGAAAGTTAAAAAGGAAGCTACTAAACTACTTGTTCCGGGTACTGATTGGGCTGAATATCATACAGAAGTAGGAAAGCTAATGACTTCAGAACTTATTGATTTAAAATTATTAGACAAATCAGATATTCAACAGCAATCTAAGGACAAACCCGCTTACAAAAAGTACTTTATGCATGGAACATCTCACCACATGGGTTTAGACACACATGACTATGGTTTATTAGAAGAACCGATGGAAGAAAACATGGTATTTACGGTAGAACCTGGAATTTATTTACCCACTGAAGGTTTTGGGATTAGACTTGAAGATGATGTAATAATTCAAAAAACTGGAGAACCAATAAACATGATGAGAGATATTCCCATTGAAATTGATGAAATTGAAAACTTAATGAACGCTAGCTAATTGAATTCCATCCTTGTGCCTTTAAAGGAATTTTGGAATTAGATCTTGTTATTAGACTAGGAACAGAGTTTTTATCTGAAATATGTCCAATAACAGTGAAGTTAGGATTCGCTTTAATTTTTAAGTAATCCGTTTGTGAAATTGTAAATAATAATTCATAATCTTCACCACCGTTTAAAGCAATTGTAGTACTGTCGATATTAAATTCCTCACAGGTTGAAATTAATTGAGGGTCAATTGGTATTTTTTCTTCATATAAATCACAACCTACATTACTTTGTTTGCAAATATGTATAATTTCTGATGACAAGCCGTCGCTAACATCAATCATAGATGTTGGCTTGACGTCTAAATCTTTTAATAATTTAATTATATCTTTTCTTGATTCTGGCTTTAATTGTCTTTCTACTAAGTAAGTATATTGATCTAGCTCTGGTTGACTATTAGGGTTAACTTTAAACACTTCATTTTCTCTTTCCAAAACTTTTAATCCCATATATGCACTACCAAGATCACCAGTGACAACCATTAAATCATTTACTTTAGCTCCATTTCTATAAACAATATCTTTCTCATCCACCTCTCCAATAGCGGTGATAGAAATTGTCAATCCGGATGTCGAAGATGTTGTATCTCCACCCACTAAATCAACTTTATAAGCCTTGGTCGCAAGCCTTATTCCAGAGTAAAGCTCTTCTAATGATTCAAGGGTAAATCTATTTGAAACTGCTATCGAAACTGTTACCTGTGTTGCTATCGCATTCATGGCATTAATATCAGACAAATTAACCATAATAGCTTTATATCCTAAATGCTTTAATGGAGTATATGCTAAATTAAAATGAACTCCTTCAACCAACAAATCAGTTGAAACAACTACTTTTTTTTTTGTAAAAGATAATACCGCAGCATCGTCTCCAATTCCCTTCTCTGTACTTGAGTTAATGTTCTTGAAATTTTCCGTTAGCTTTTCAATTAACTTAAATTCACCTAAATCTTTTAGATTAGTTTTACTAATATTTTTATTTTCAATCATATTGCAAATTTAACATTCTTTTAGAACAAACTCTCAAATTTAATCATATAATTAGATAGATAAATGTGTAAAAATAAGAGTTATATTGTATATTTGTAAGCTAATATATTTTATATATATATTCATGATCAAAATATCTGATATAGCAAAAAATAAAGTTATAGAATTAATGACAAATGACGGCTATAATCCAAATGAAGATTTTATAAGGGTTGGAGTAAAAAGTGGTGGATGTTCTGGACTTTCTTATGATTTAAACTTTGACAAAAGCAAAAGTGATGATGACAAAGTTTTTGAAGACAATAACATTAAAATAGTAGTTGATAAAAAAAGTTTTTTATACCTAGTTGGAACAACTTTAGAATACTCTGGAGGTCTTAACGGCAGTGGGTTTATTTTTTCTAACCCTAATGCTAGTAGAACCTGTGGTTGTGGAGAAAGTTTTTCTCTTTAAATAAAAAAATATGGCTAAATATACAGAAGACGATTTAAGGGAAGAGTTAAAAACAAAAGAATATGAGTATGGTTTTTATACCGACATAGATTCTGATACATTTCCTGTTGGACTTAATGAAAATATTGTAAGAGCAATTTCTAAGAAAAAAAATGAGCCTAAATGGATGACAGACTGGAGATTAGACGCTTACAGAGAATGGAAGAAGATGAAAGAACCAGAGTGGGCAAACGTAAATTATAAAAAACCAGACCTTCAATCCATATCTTACTACTCAGCTCCATCTAATGCTCCAAAGTACAATGACTTAAGTGAAGTTGATCCGGAATTATTAGCAACATTTAAAAAACTTGGTATTTCCATAGATGAACAAAAAAAACTAAGTGGAGTCGCTATGGATGTAGTTATCGATTCAGTTTCTGTAGCTACTACATTTAAAAAAACACTTACTGAAAAAGGAATTATATTTTGTTCAATTAGTGAAGCAATAAAAAATCACCCTGATTTAGTAAAAAAATACATTGGATCTGTAATTCCAGTAAAAGATAATTATTACGCAGCGTTAAACTCTGCAGTTTTTAGTGATGGCTCTTTTTGCTATATCCCTAAAGGTGTTCGATGTCCTATGGAGCTTTCTACTTATTTCAGAATTAACCAAGCAGGTACAGGTCAGTTTGAAAGAACGCTAGTTATTGCTGATAAAGAAAGTTACGTAAGTTATTTAGAAGGCTGCACAGCTCCTAGTAGGGACGAAAATCAACTACATGCTGCAGTTGTAGAGCTTATTGCGTTAGATGATTCAGAAATTAAGTATAGTACTGTTCAAAACTGGTATCCAGGAAGTGTAGACGGAAAAGGTGGGGTTTTTAACTTTGTTACTAAAAGAGGTGTTTGTGAGAAAAATGCAAAAATATCTTGGACTCAAGTAGAAACAGGCAGTGCGGTTACATGGAAATATCCATCTTGCGTTCTCAAAGGTGATAATTCTACTGGAGAGTTTTATTCAATAGCGGTTACTAATAATTATCAACAAGCCGATACAGGAACTAAGATGATTCATATTGGAAAAAATACAAAATCTACAATAATTTCTAAAGGAATTTCTGCAGGTAAGTCTCAAAATAGCTACAGGGGATTAGTTCAAATTAATTCTAGAGCTGAAAATGCTAGAAACTTTTCGCAATGTGACAGTTTGTTAATGGGTAATGAATGTGGAGCCCATACTTTTCCATACATAGAAGTGAAAAATAAAACTGCACAAGTTGAACACGAAGCTACCACTAGTAAAATTGGTGAAGATCAAATTTTTTATTGCAACCAAAGAGGTATTAATACCGAAAAAGCAATAGCATTAATTGTAAATGGATTTAGCAAAGATGTACTAAACAAGCTCCCTATGGAATTTGCCGTTGAAGCACAAAAATTGCTAGAAATATCCCTAGAGGGGTCTGTAGGATAAAAATTAAGTAAGATGAAATTATATAAAATTTTAATTTGTATTGCCGTTTTTTCATTTAGTTGTGAAGGAGTAAATAATAAGCCAAAGGTTAACAAGCTAGTTGAAACTAAAAACGATGATAAAATAATAGTTAGTGGGGACTATATTTTTTATAATAATGCTGGGGTATTACAAACCAGTAAGGATGTTTATGGAATTATAATTAATGACAAAGCGATAGAACTAAATGAGAAACTAAGCTTAATTAAAAAAGATGAATTTGATTTTGTTCCAGTTATTCTAAAAGGAAAACTAAGCAGCAAAAATGAAGATGAAGAAGGCTGGTCAATAAAGTTAGAAATTATAGAAATAGTAGAAATAGTAAATAAATAAAATAATTATGTTAAGTATAAAGAATTTACATGCTAAAATTGATGATAAAGATATATTAAACGGCATCAATCTTGAAGTAAAAGCTGGAGAGGTTCACGCTATTATGGGGCCCAATGGCTCCGGTAAAAGTACACTAGCCTCAGTTATTGCTGGTAAAGAGGAATACGAAGTAACCGACGGTGATATTTACATAAACGGTGAATCTATAGAAGAATTATCTGCAGAAGAAAGAGCTCATAAAGGTATTTTTCTTTCTTTTCAATACCCTGTTGAAATTCCAGGAGTTTCTGTTACTAACTTTATAAAAACAGCAATTAACGAAACTAGAAAAGCAAAAGGAGAAAAAGAAATGCCGGCTAAGGAAATGTTAAAGCTTTTAAAAGATAAATCTAGTCTTTTAGAGATAGACAGAAAGTTTTTATCTAGATCAATAAATGATGGTTTTTCTGGTGGTGAAAAAAAGAGAAATGAAATTTTTCAGATGGCAATGTTAGAGCCAAGTATTGCTATTCTAGATGAAACAGATTCTGGTTTAGATATTGATGCTCTAAGAATTGTAGCAAATGGTGTTAACAAACTTAAAAGTTCTAAAAATGCTGTAATTCTAATTACCCATTATCAAAGGTTATTAGATTATATTGTTCCTGACTATGTACATGTACTTCATAACGGTAAAATAGTAAAATCTGGAACTAAAGAACTAGCTATTGAGCTAGAGGAAAAAGGATATGATTGGATAAAAGAAGAAGTAAAAAACTAATAAGATGGACTTAAAAGAAAAATTAGTTTCCTCGTTTATAGCTTTTGAAAATCAAGTAGATATTGACAGCTATGTTCATGATATAAGAACTGAAGCAATTAAGAGTTTTGAAGACTCCGGCTTTCCAACAAAAAAAAATGAGGCTTGGAAGTACACATCGCTAAAACAAGTTTTAGAACCAGATTATAGTATATTTCCTAGACAAAATAAAGCCCTTGAATATGCTAAGATTGAAAAATATCTAATTGATGATATCGATAGCTATAAAATAATTTTTGTTGATGGGAAATATTCTTCTCATTTGTCTGAAACTACTCATGAAGGAATGGATATTTGTCTAATGTCATCAGTTTTAAATAAGCCTAAATACGCTAGTGTAATAGAGAACTATTTTAATAAAGCTGTTAAAAAAAATGGTATCAGCGATTTGAATACTGCTTTTTCAAAAGAAGGAGCATTTATTCATATTCCTAAAAATAAATATGTAGAAAAACCAATTCAAATTATTCATTTCAGTAGCGGCAACGAAAGTTCCTTAATGCTACAACCTAGAAATTTAATTATAGTTGATGAGAATTCTCAGCTACAAATTATCGAAAGACATCAAAATTTAACTGAAAATGAAGTCTTAACAAACTCAGTTACTGAAATTTTTGTAAACCCAAAATCTATAGTTGATTATTATAAAATTCAAAATGATAATAAGCAAGCATCATTAATAGACACTACATCGATTGTTCAAGAGAGAAGCAGTGTTTGCACATTACATACTTTTTCGTTTGGCGGTAAGCTTACAAGAAATAATTTAACTTTTTCTCAAAATGGTGAACACATTGAGTCTATAATGAAAGGGATTACTATAATTGAAGATAAACAACACGTAGATCATAACACTTTAGTGCATCACATTAAACCAAACTGTGAAAGTCATCAAGACTATAAAGGTATTTTCGATGATAAGTCTACTGGAGTATTCAACGGAACTGTTGTTGTTGAGAAAGAAGCACAAAAAACAAATGCCTTTCAAGCAAACAATAATGTTTTACTGAGTGATAAAGCCTCAATTAATACCAAACCTCAGCTTGAAATTTTTGCTGATGATGTAAAATGCTCCCATGGCTGTACGATTGGTCAGTTGGATAAAAATGCTCTTTTTTATTTGAAATCTAGAGGTATCCCAGAAAAAGAAGCTAAGGCTTTATTGATGTATGGTTTTGCAAATAATGTTATGCAGAGCGTAAAAATACCAGAGTTGAAAAAAAGAATAACCAATATAATTGCTAACAAATTAGGAGTTAAAATTGGATTTAATTTATAGATGAGAAAAAACACCAATATAAATATTAAAGAAATAAGAAAAGATTTTCCTATTCTTAATAGAAAAATAAACGGGAAAGACCTGATTTATTTTGATAATGCCGCTACTTCACAGACTCCAAAAGTAGTAATTGATTCAATAATTTCTTATTACTCTAATTACAATTCTAATATACACAGAGGAGTCCATGCATTAAGCCAAGAAGCTACAAATGCATATGAAGATTCTAGAGTAAAATTTCAAAAATACTTCAATGCAGATAATTCATTTGAAATAATATTTACTTCTGGAACTACTCATAGTATCAACTTAGTAGCCAATGGATTTAAAAAAATATTGAAAGCTGGGGATGAAATTATTATATCTCAATTAGAGCATCATAGTAATATTGTTCCCTGGCAAATGCTTTGTGAAGAAACTGGAGCAAAAATTAAAGTAATCCCAATTGATCATAATGGAGAGTTAGTGTTTAGTGAATTTGAGAAGTTATTAAATTCTAGAACAGAATTAGTTTTCGTAAACCATGTATCTAATGCATTAGGCATAATAAACCCAATAAAAAAAATAATTGATAAAGCACATGAATTTAATGCTATTGTATTAATTGACGGAGCTCAAGCTACTCCACACATGAAGGTTGACGTATTAAAATTAGATGTTGATTTTTACGTAACCTCTACACACAAAATTTGTGGACCAACAGGTGTTGGAATTTTGTATGGTAAAGAAAAGTGGTTAAATAAAATACCTCCATTTTTTGGTGGAGGTGAAATGATTGATCAAGTTACTTTTGAGAAATCCACTTACGCAGGACTTCCCAATAAATTTGAAGCTGGCACTCCAAATATAAGTGGCGTAATAGCTTCAGGAGTTGGTATTGATTACATGAACTCGATTGGTTTAGAAAATATTAATAAGTACGAGATTGAATTACTTGATTATGCAACGAGGAAGCTGTTGTTGATTGAAGATTTGAAGATTTATGGAGTTTCTAAGCAAAAAACATCTGTAATATCTTTTAATGTTGGTAAAATACACCCTTATGATATTGGCTCAATTGTTGACAAATTTGGAATAGCTACTAGAACTGGACAACTTTGCGCACAACCAATAATGGATTATTTTAAAATCCCAGGTACTATAAGAATTTCTTTTAGCTTTTACAATACCAAAGAAGAAATAGATGTATTTATTGAAGCTCTTCACAAGGCTATTTTAATGTTATCTTAAATCAAAACAATGCGAAATTCAATACTTTAAATTGAATAATCTTATTGTTATCGTATTTTTACTAAAATTATAAGCTTGAAAATAAAAGAAATACAAGAAGAGTTAATTGACGAATTTGCAATGTTTGATGATTGGGTTGAAAGGTATGAATATATGATTGACCTTGGCAAATCCTTGCCTTTAATTGAAAGTAAATATAAAACTGATGATTACTTAGTAAACGGGTGCCAAAGTAAGGTCTGGGTTAATGCAGAACTAATAGACGATAATATTGTTTTCAAGGCGGATAGTGATGCAATTATCAGCAAAGGGATCATTGCAATTCTAATTAGAGTATTTTCAAATCATAAACCTAATGAAATAATAGAAGCAAGTACAGATTTTATTGACAAAATTGGGCTAAAAGATCACCTTTCGCCTAATAGAGCTAATGGTCTTTCAAGCATGATAAAACAATTAAAATTATATGCTATAGCTTATAAAACAAAAATAAATGATGAATAAAGAAGATTTTGATCCAACTAAAATCGGTGAAGATATTGTTAAGGTTATAAAAACAATTTATGATCCTGAAATTCCAGTCGACATATATGAACTTGGATTAATATATGATGTAATGATTAATGAAGATAGAGATGTTAAGATAATAATGACGCTTACAACACCAAACTGTCCTGTTGCGGAATCACTACCTGCAGATGTTAAAGATAAAGTTAAATCTATGAAAGAAGTAAACGATGTTGAATTAGAACTCACATTTGATCCTCCTTGGTCTCAGGATTTAATGAGTGATGAAGCAAAATTAGAAATAGGGATTTTATAGTTTTTTTATACCCTATTTAGAAAAATTAAATTAAAGTTTTGAACTTAATTAAGCCATGTCAAAAGAAATAATAAACAAGGTTGCAAATAGTAAATTAATCACTTTTGATCTAGAGGAATATTATCCTGAAGGTAAAAGACATCTGTTGGATATTAAAAACTGGCTATACCAAGGCTTATTTTTAAAAGAAAAAGACTTCAGAACAAATATTAATAATTTTGATTGGACTAAATTTAATAATGGCTATGTAGCTATTTTTTGTAGTAATGACGCTATAATCCCTACTTGGGCTTATTTATTAATTGCAAGTAAGCTAAAAGGTAATTGCATTAAAAATGTTGTTGGAAATTTAGATTACTTGGAGAAATTTATTTTTCTAGATTTAATCAATTCAATAGATATTTCTAAATACCATGAAAAATCAATTATAGTTAAGGGATGTTCAAAAAAAAATATCCCTTTAGACGCATACTCTCAAGTTATTAACAGGCTTAAACCTATTGCTAAAAGTATCATGTTTGGAGAGGCTTGTTCTTCAGTACCTATATTTAAAAAAAGGTAACTAACAGTCTGGATATAAAAATTTGTTATATGGAAATCTTGTAATGTGAATTTTCCTTACTTCTGAGTATAAACATTCTTTTAAATCTTCTATATTTTGATTGTTTAAGGCTGAAATAAACCTAACTTCATCTTCATTTTTACTCATCCAAGTTTTCTTCCAATCATGTAGTGTATAATTAGACTTGTCTCTAACAGCAATTAAATCTTCTTCATCAAACTTATCATATGTATATTTATCGATTTTATTAAATACCATAATTGTTTTTTTATCAGAACTCTTAATTTCTTCCAAAATTTTATTTACGGATTCAATGTGTTCTTCAAAGTTGGAATGTGAAATATCAATCACATGAATTAATAAATCTGCTTCCCTGACTTCATCAAGTGTGCTTTTAAAGGACTCTATTAATTGAGTTGGTAATTTTCTTATAAAGCCTACTGTGTCACTCATTAAAAATGGCAGGTTTTTAACAACAACTTTTCTGACTGTAGTATCTAGTGTAGCGAAAAGTTTGTCTTCTGCAAATACTTTTGACTTGCTTAAAACATTCATCAATGTTGACTTCCCAACATTAGTGTAACCTACCAAAGCAACTCTGATCATTTTACCTCGGTTACCTCTTTGCACATGCATTTGCTTGTCGATAGTTTTAATTTTCTTTTTTAATAAGGAAACTTTGTCTCTAACAATTCTTCTATCTGTTTCAATTTCTGTTTCTCCAGGTCCTCTCATTCCAATACCACCTTTTTGCCTTTCAAGATGAGTCCACATTCCTTTTAGTCTGGGTAACAAATACTGACATTGAGCCAGCTCAACCTGAGTTCTAGCGTAACTAGTTGTAGCACGCTGGGCGAATATATCTAAAATCAAATTTGTTCTATCTAAGATTTTACAATTAAAAATTTTACTAATATTTCTTTCTTGAGCTGGTGATAATTCATCATCAAATATAACAGTTTGAATTTTTTCAGATTCAATAAAATCTAAGACCTCTTTGATTTTTCCACTACCTAAGAAAGTTTTAGGATTGGGAGTATCAAGATTTTGGGTAAAACGCTTTACAACAGTACCTCCAGCAGTAGTGGTCAGAAATTCTAACTCGTCTAGATATTCTATTGATTTATTTTTGTCTTGATCTTGAGTTATAACTCCTATTAAAATAGTATTTTCCAATATGATGATATTATTAGTTACAAATGTACAAATACTAATTTCCTATATATATAAATATGAATTAAAAAAACTTTTACAATATCAGTACTAGATTTGTTTTATTTAGTAAATTTAGGAATTACTTATACAGCTATGAAAAAAATTATACTATCTATACTGGTTTTATTTTCCTTTCAATTAGGAAATTCTCAAGTTCTTAATGAGCCGTCTAACTGGCCAAATACCGATTGGGTAACCTCAGGT
>Ga0209710_1001454_pt1 | contig 18145 bp, 20 predicted proteins | sample ArcticOcean_MG_C_5_FD_187436 | JGI IMG/M metagenome (GOLD analysis project Ga0209710, IMG submission 187436) | Marine microbial communities from western Arctic Ocean - ArcticOcean_MG_CB4_138 (SPAdes) (version 2) | ecosystem: Environmental > Aquatic > Marine > Oceanic | place: Arctic Ocean...
TTAAATTAAAAGGTTCCTAGGAACCTTTTTTTATATTTGCAATTAATGCAATTGCAAATTCTTTTGTTGATAATGCTTTACAGTCTTTGATTTGTGAAGCAAAGTCGGCAGTCATTTGTCTTTTTTCTAATGTTTTACGAAAAGAGGTATTCAGTATATTTGCTGCTTCGTTCCAATTCATATGTTCTAACATCATTTGTGCTGATAGAATTAAAGAACTTGGGTTAGCAATATTTTTACCAGCAATTGTTGGAGCCGTGCCATGCGTAGCCTCAAATATTGCCGTTGAATCCGATAAATTTGCTCCTGGCGATATTCCAATTCCCCCTACTTGCGCAGCTAATGCATCAGAAATATAATCTCCATTCAAATTTAAGGTTGCTACCACTTCGTGCTCCTCAGGTTTTAATAAAATTTCTTGAAGGAATGCATCCGCTATACAATCTTTAAGAACCAACCCGTTATTTAAGCGGTATTTGCCAGAATTGTTCTCTTTCGCACCAAATTCTTCTTTTGCTAGCTCATAACCCCATTTCTTAAAACCACCTTCAGTATATTTCATTATATTTCCTTTATGAACCAAGGTAACAGACTTTTTATTATGAGCAATGGCATATTCTATTGCTCTTTTGATTAGCCTTTGACTACCTTCCTTTGAGACCGCTTTTATTCCTAGAGCACAAGAATTAGGAAAGCGGACTTTATCTTTAACACCAAATTCATCTAGCTTAGAAAGTAACTGATTCACCTCTTTTGATTGAGCGTCCCATTCAATACCTGCATATATATCTTCAGTATTTTCTCTGAAAATAACCATATTTGTTTTTTCTGGATTTTTTAATGGACTTGGAACTCCAATAAAATAGTTTATTGGCCTTAGGCATACATAAAGATCAAGTTTTTGCCTTAATGCAACATTCAAAGAACGGATACCACCCCCAACAGGGGTTGCTAAAGGCCCTTTAATTGAAAGAATATATCTTGTTAAGGCATCTATAGTCTCATCGGGAAGCCAAATATCTTTACCATATACTTCGGTTGCTTTCTCACCTGCAAAAACCTCCATCCATTCAATTTTTTTAGTTTCTCCATAAGCTTTTTTAATAGTATGATCAATTACAGTCTGCATGGAGGGGGTAATATCAACCCCAATTCCATCACCAGTTATAAATGGTATGATTGGATGATTTGGAACATCTAATTTTAAATTAGAATCTATTCTTATTGGCTCACCTTTTTTTGGAATTTTTATTTTGCTAGACATAATTTTTCTCTCTCACTTTATCTTAATTGATGATTATTTTATTTAATAAACCTTACGGGGTAATTAGTCAGTTTTCAGAGCATAAAACTTACGCATCATTAAAAGATTTTATCCCATATAAAAATGTTTACCCTGCTGGCCGACTTGATTCTGACAGCGAGGGGCTACTTATTTTAACTGACAATGGTGTTTTACAAAATAAAATATCTAATCCAAAAAATGATATGTACAAAACTTATTGGACTCAAGTTGAAAATATCCCAAGTGATGAGGCATTAGAGGTATTTAGGTCAGGTTTAAAAATCAAAGATTATTTTACTAAACCTGCTCTAGTTGAAAGAATTATCGAGCCTACTATTTGGGAAAGAGACCCACCAATAAGAAAAAGAAAAAATATACCAACTGAATGGTTACAAATTAAAATTTCAGAAGGGAAAAATAGGCAGGTTAGAAAAATGACAGCTGCTATTTCTCATCCAACTCTACGGTTAATTAGAGTAGAAATTGGTGACTATAAAATTGATAAGTTGTTACCAGGTGATTTTTTAGTTGTAGAGTCTTAAAGGTTTTTTTGCTTTGCAGTGATATAATTTAATTCAAAATATAACAATTAAGGCTCTTATGTCTGGAAATACATTCGGTAAATTATTCACTTTAACTTCATTTGGTGAGTCTCATGGCTCTGCTATCGGAGGGGTTGTAGATGGTTGCCCACCAGGCATGAAGCTAAATGAGTCAGATTTACAAATTGACCTAGATCGCCGGAAACCAGGAACATCAAAATTTGTAACCCAAAGAAAAGAAAGTGATGAGGTTGAACTTCTTTCGGGTATTTTTGAAGGAAAAACTACTGGTGCACCAATTGGTTTTATCATTAGAAATAATGATCAAAGAAGCCAGGACTACTCTAAGATTAAAGAAACATTCCGTCCTGGGCATGCAGACCTTACTTATCTTCAAAAGTATGGAATCAGGGATTACCGAGGTGGGGGTAGGTCTAGCGCAAGAGAAACAGCTGTTCGCGTTGCCGCTGGAGCTATTGCCAAAAAATGGTTAAAAGAAAATCATAAAGTTGAAATTAAAGCTTGTTTATCGCAATTAGGAGAAAAAAATATTCCTTTTGATGGGTGGAAGCATGTCAATAAGAATTCTTTTTTTGTGGCAAATAAATCAATTATAAAAGACTTGGAAGACTATTTAAATAATGTAAGGGCAGATAAAAATTCAGTAGGAGCTAAAATATTCGTATGTGCAACTAATGTGCCCACTGGATTAGGTGAGCCAATTTTTTCTAGATTAGATGCTGATATTGCTTCAGCCATGATGAGTATTAATGCTACTAAAGGTGTAGAAGTTGGCTCTGGGTTTTCTAGCATATCTCAAAAAGGAACTGAGCATAGTGATGAGATGGCAAGTGACGGATTTAAATCCAATAATGCGGGCGGGATTTTAGGTGGTATTTCTACTGGCCAAGATATTGAAGTAAGTGTCGCATTTAAGCCAACATCAAGTATTCCACAAGATAGAAGCTCAATTAATCTTAAGGGCAAGACGGTTCAGATGAAAACAACTGGTCGACATGATCCTTGTGTTGCAATACGAGCAGTTCCAATTACAGAAGCAATGCTGGCATTGGTTCTTATTGATCATGTTCTCCGTGATAGAGCACAAAATATGGATGTTAAAAAAATAAATCCATTTCCAAGTTGATCCATTCATTATATTGGCGACTATCTCGCTTCTATTTTTTCTATTATTTTTTTGTCGGCTTATTTGTCCCTTATTGGGGACTATATTTACAATCAAAAAGTTTTACAGCATTTCAGATTGGAATACTTCTGTCTTTATTTCAGATAAGTCGTATTTTTGCACCTAATTTCTGGGGATGGCTTGCTGACCATACTAATAAAAGGGCTAGATGGATAAGGTTAGCTTCATTTATTGGCTGTTTGGGATATATAGGAATTTTCTGGGCAGATAGTTTTTTTCTTATTTTTTTGGTGATGATGTCGATGAGTTTATTCACTAGCTCAACAATACCTTTGGCCGAATCTCTAACACTATCTCACATAGCTTCAACAAATGGTAGCTATAGCAATATTCGCTTGTGGGGATCTGTTGGATTTATTATTGCTTCATTTTTTCTTGGTATTTTAATTGATAGATATAGCGTCACAATTCTTGTATGGGCACTTTTATTTACTCAATTGATAATATTGCTTCTTTCTTTTTCTATTCCAGATAAAAAATTTGAATTAATTGGTGATACGAAAAGATCAATCTTCAAAATTTTAAAAAAGCCAGAGGTAATTTCATTGCTTATAGGTTGCGCATTAATGGTTTCTTCTCATGGACTTTTATATAATTTTTATTCAATTTTTCTTAAAGAACAGGGCTATTCAAGCTCTCTAATTGGTATTTTATGGTCAATTGGAGTTATCTTTGAAATCTTTATATTTATCTTGATGCCTAAAATTTTGAGTAAATTTAACTTAAAAGAAGTGCTGTTGATAAGTTTATTTTTAGCTGTTATAAGATTTTTTCTTATTGGAAATTACGTTGATATTTTATGGGTTTTAATTCTTGCTCAAATTCTTCATGCAGCAACTTTTGGAAGCTTTCATGTGGCATCAGTTGAATTAGTTTCTGTCCATTTTAATAGAGAGCATCATTCAAGAGGGCAATCTATTTATAATAGTATTACCTATGGATTGGGTGGCACAATTGGAGGGTTGGGTGGAGGCATTATGATCGATCAATATGGTGCAGCTAGTACTTTTATGCTCTCCTCAATACTTCCACTAATTGGTTTTATAGTAATATTTTTTGGTTTAAGAAATACCTATAAAACAGGCATGAAAAATACTAATAATTAGGTATTACTTCCTTTTATTAGTGCATATGCTGAATGATTATGGATAGATTCAAAATTTTCTGATTCGATTATATACTTATTCACCTTAGTATTTGCTTTAAGGTCGGCTGCAATATCTCTGACGATATCTTCAACAAATTTTGGATTTTCATATGCTTTTTCTGTCACATACTTTTCGTCAGGTCTTTTTAGTATTCCATATAGCTCACATGAGGCTTGCTTCTCGACTGCCTCAATTATATCCTCAACCCATATAAAATCATTTGTTTCAAGAGTAAGTGTAACGTGGGCTCTTTGATTATGAGCTCCATACTTTGATATTTTTTTCGAACATGGACAGAGACTTGTAACAGGAATAATAACTTTAGTTGTATTGATTATTTTGCCCTTTACCATTTCACCAATAAAACTTACCTCATAATCCATTAAGCTTTCCACTCCACTAACTGGTGCTTTTTTATTTACAAAGTATGTGAATTGCATTTCTAGATAGCCTGATTTGGATTCTAATCTTTGCAACATTTCTTTTAGAATATCTTCAAAAGATGCGACTGAAATTTCTCTTTGATTTTCGTTAAGAATTTCAACAAATCTCGACATATGTGTGCCTTTGAAATTATGTGGCAAGTGGACATACATACTAAAAGTTGCATTCGTGTGTTGTATTAAACCTGTTTTATCTTTAACGACAATAGGATGCTTAATTGCTTTTATACCAACCTTATCTATATCAAGATGTCTTTTGTCAGGAGTATTTTGAACGTCTTCAATTAATTCATTTGATATTATTTTATTCATTATTGATTATTAATTATAATTAAAAGATAATTTTATCATCACTACAATTGTTTAACAATTTTCTTAACGATACTATTTTTATCTAACCCACATAGTTTATAAATTTCTGCCTGTGTTCCATGCTCAACAAAGTTATCTGGTATACCCAAACAAAGAGTTTTACATTTCAAGTTATGCTTACTTATAATTTCTAAAACTGCTGATCCTGCGCCACCTAAGATCGAATTATCCTCAATTGTTACAATAAGTTCATGATTATTGGCACAATTTTTAATCATTCTCTCGTCAATCGGCTTCACAAACCTCATATCTATAAGACTCGCATCTAAATCTTCAGCTACTTCATGAGCAGTATGGAGCAGTGGGCCAAAAGCAAGAATTGCAACTTTTTTACCGCTTCTATATTTTTTTGACTTTCCAATAGTTAATAAGTTTAATTTTTTATCAATCTGGGTACCATTACCATGACCTCTTGGGAATCTAACTACACATATCCCGTTATACTGAAATCCTGTTTTAAGCATTTGGTAACATTCATTTTCATTACTTGGAGTCATTATTATGATATTTGGAATACACCTTAAGTATGAAATATCAAAATTTCCTGAATGAGTTGCACCGTCAGCTCCTACAATCCCAGCACGATCGACTGCAAATAACATAGCAATATTTTGTAGTGCAATATCATGTATTAATTGGTCATATGCTCTTTGCAAAAATGTCGAATATATCGCAACAACTGGCTTTAGGTTTTGACATGCAAGTCCCGCAGCAAAAGTTAGAGCATGTTGCTCAGCAATTCCAACATCAAAAAATCTTTTTGGATATTTTTTTGAAAATTCATTTAATCCAGACCCATCTGACATTGCAGGAGTAATCGCACAAAGCTTCAAGTCTTTTTTTGCAGCATCCATAATCCATTCAGAAAAAATATCAGTAAAAGTTTTAAATCCTTTTTTTATATCTGGTTTTCCATTTTGAGGATTAAATTTACTTACACCATGAAATTTATTTGGGTTACTTTCAGCAGGCTTATAACCATAACCTTTTTTAGTCGCTACATGAAAGAATTGAGGGCCTTTTAGAGACTTTATATTAGTAAGGGTATCTATTAATGTATCTAAATCATGACCATCAATAGGTCCAATATAGTTGAATCCAAATTCTTCAAATAAAGTACCAGGTATAACCATCCCTTTAACATGCTCTTCAGTCTTTCTAGCTAATTCAAGCATAGGTGGAACCTTAGAAAATACAGCTTTTCCTGAGCGCTTTATTCCTCCATATAGTTTACCTGAGAGGAGTTTTGCAAGGTAGTTATTCAGTGCTCCTACATTGTTTGAGATAGACATATCATTATCATTTAATATTACAAGTATGTCATTTTCCGTATTTCCTGCATTATTTAAACCCTCAAAAGCCATCCCTGCTGTCATTGCACCATCACCAATAACAGCGATTGCTCTAGATTTAGATTTATTCAGTTTAAAAGCCTCTGATATCCCCAATGCGGCAGATATTGATGTACTTGAATGCCCAGTACCAAAACTATCAAAATTACTTTCAGACCTTCTTGGAAAGCCAGAGATGCCATCTTTTTGTCTGAGCGTATGCATTTCACCTCTTCTTCCAGTTAAAATCTTGTGCGCATAAGTTTGATGACCAACATCCCATACAATTTGATCATTTGGGCAATCATATACATAATGTAGGGCGATAGTGAGCTCAATTACGCCTAGGTTTGAGGACAGATGTCCGCCAGTTTTTGATACGCTATCTATTACAAAAGAGCGAAGTTCATTTGCTAACAACTTCAATTCCCTTCTTGAAAGATTTTTAATATCTGCCGGCGTATTTATTTTTTCTAGATAATCCATTTAGTGACTTCTTTGATAAATTTTTTCAATTAATTCACTTAAAAATATAGTATTTCCAGACATTGAATTAATTATTTCTTTGATTTTATCAAAATACTTACTATTAATTTTTTTCGCCTCATTAATACCTAAAAGGGAAACATATGTCAGCTTATTATCTTTTCTATCCTTGCCACTAGTTTTGCCTAATACTCTATCATTAGATTCATAATCAAGAATATCATCTGTTATTTGATAAACTTTGCCTAATAGTGCAGATAAATTAGTAATTTTTATATTCATTTCTTCAGAAGGATTATTCGATACAAGACATGTTGCTAACCCAATGAAACTAAATAATAATCCTGTTTTTAATTCTTGTAATTTCTCCAAGCTATTAATTTCACCAATTTTTAATGTATTTTCAATATCTAAAGATTGGCCTTTAACCATACCATTGATTCCAATTGCATCAGATAAGCTGTGAATTATTTTTATTTTTTTTTGGTCATCAATTAAGAATTTAGGTGTAGATAATATTTTAAATGCTAAAGATTGAAGGCCGTCACCAGCAAGAATAGCTTGAGCTTCATCATACCTTATATGACATGTTGGTTTTCCTCGCCTTAAATCATCGTTATCCATCGCCGGAAGATCATCATGAATTAAAGAATAAGCATGAATAAATTCTACAGAAGAAGCAATATAATCAAGAATTAGTTTGTCTGTTTTCGAAATCTCGCCAATAGCATAACAAAGTAATCCTCGAAATCTTTTCCCACCATTTAGAGAGCCATGGCTACATACTTCATGAATTAGGGAGTTAGATGATTCTTTCTGTAAAAATCTCATCATGAAATTCTCTACTCTTTTTTGATGCTCGTCAGCCCAAAACCTAAAATCCTCAGTCATCAGTCTTAAAATCTTCTAATTCATTTTTTTGGGAAAGAATTTGTACTCGCTGCTCAATTTTCTTTAGTGATTCTTGAGCTGATTTAACAAGAGTGATGCCTTTTTCATAAGACTTTAAAGAGTCTTCTAGATTTAAACTATCATCTTCCATTTTTGCAACAATAGATTCTAACTCTTTTAATAGGTTTTCTATGTTTATATTTTCTTTAGCCATGATTATATATTTTTAATTAAAAAGTTTTTAACATCTATAATTTCCTCATAGATTACTTCATGAGCAATTTTATAGGATTTAAATAAGAAATCTTCTGATTTCTGAATTTCTAAATAACTATTTTTAGCTATATCTAAAGCAATGATATCATCACCCTCGCCATGGATTGCAATTATTGGTGGATGTTTAGGACTTGAATACTTTATGTTTTTTGGCAGGTAACCAGATAAGGCAATAATCCCACTAATTTCAAGATTTGATGATAACCCAGTGAACAAAGATAAGGCCGCACCCTGAGAGAAACCTCCAATAAATACTTTAAAGTTAGAGCTACTTAGCGCACATCTCTTTTTGATTATACCTTCAATGAGATCTTTAGATTTTATTAAGCCACTCTCATCCTGATAAGAAAAATTAAGAGATTCGTGTGTGCCTTTGATGTCGTACCATCCTCTCATTGAAAGACCTTGGTTCATAGTTATTCGCCTCAATGGCGCGTTAGGTAAAAGAAACTCAACATCATAAAGATTTAAATTTTTTATAAATGGCACAAAGTCATTTTCGTCTGCACCTAGACCATGAAGCCATATTACGATTGCTTTAGGTTTTTTTTGTGGGTTAATTGTAATCATGAAAAAAGCGGATTTAAAAATCCGCCTTTAGATGGATAATAAGTTATTTTGATTGCAGAGCTTTTTTTAGACTAACAAGTCCTGGCTTAACTATTTTTTTAACAGCTGCAACGGCAGTTGCATCATCTTGACCTTCTGGAATTGGAGGATTTAGTTTATATATTCTATAAAATCTTGCAGTCCATTGAATAACTGACTCATTATCATTAGCACCTTTTTTGACAATAATATAAGCATTGTAATCAGAAAAAGGACCATCTTTTTTTAACATCTCATATTTTATTTTCATTATCTCATCATCAAAAGACCTTGTTTTCATAATCTTGTTAAAGTCTGTGAAATTTTTTACAACTGACCATGCTTTAGCAGGCGCAATATTTACAGTGATTGATTCCTGAACTTTTTGAGGCGTTGGCCCATGAGCAAAAACTGACATGGAAAACACTAGTGCTGTTAGAGCTAAAATAAATTTTCTCATCTGACAAATTCCTTCGTTAATTAAAATCAATTGAACATATTACTATAAAAACTTTACTGTAGTATAAATTCACCAAAAGATCGGCTTTGTGCGCCTGTTTTAATTTCTTTTATTAGCTTTAAATTTTTAAGAGAATACACAGAAATTGAATCGCTTCCCCAATTTGTAACTACGAGTAAATTTAATTTTCGATGTACATCTAAATTTTCAGGAGTTTCGCCAGTGTATATTTGCTTTATTTCTTTACTAATTTTTAGGTCAATAACGCTTAACGAGTCATCAACCGTATTTGTTACAAAGCCAAGATTCTGGTGAGTGAATACATTGTAAGGATGTGCGCCAACTTTAATTATTTTAGTAGTCCAATCTTCTAGATTGATAATTGTTATTGAATCATTGTATACATTAGCAGTATAGGCATATTTCCCTTTAGTATAGACTCCGAATGGATGTTCTCCTGTAGGTAATTTTTTAATTAGTTTTTTATTTTTATCGTATACTTCAACAGAATTTGCATCTCTATTAGTAACTATCAGATAACTATATTTTTCATTAAAAGCAATTCCTGATGGAGTTTTTCCAACCTCAATAGAATCGATTACTTTCATCTCATCAACTGAAATAATTAAAATATTATTTTTAAACCAGTCAGTTACATAAACTTTAGATTCGTCAGGATTTGAAGTTAGGCTTAAGGGAGCTGTATTTAATTTGATTGTTTTAATAATCTGATCTGTACGTGTATCAATTATAGAAATATCATCAGTACCTACGTTACCTACGAACACAAGATTTTTTTTATTTAAAATTGTGATGCCAAGTGGAGCGATACCAACTTTTATTGTTTTTATTACCTCAAGAGCGACAAGGTCAACTACAGAAACGGTATTATCACCTTGGTTAGTTATATAAGCTTTTGGATTTTCTTTGTAGAAAGTACTGTAGAAATAAATTAATACTAAAAGAAAGCTAATTAATGTAATTAGAATGAATTTTTTATTTTGATTAATCACAAAATCAACCTTTTAATAAATTTTTATTTGTGGAAAAATAGCATATATATTAAGGATAACATTATGATCGATAAAGAAGGATATAGACCCAATGTTGCCATTGTAATTTTAAATGATAATGACAAGGTTCTTTGGGCAAAAAGAGTAGCTGAAGATGCTTGGCAATTTCCTCAAGGTGGAATAAACGAAGGAGAGAGTCTAGAAGAAGCAATGTATCGAGAGTTAATGGAAGAAGTTGGTCTTGGCCCTAATCATGTGAAGATTCTTGGAAAAACTAAAGATTGGTTACGATACGAAGTCCCAAAGCAATGGGTTAGGCGCGACGGGGCTAGTCGCTATAAAGGACAAAAGCAAATATGGTTCTTGTTAAAATTTGTTGGGAAAGATTCTGATGTTTTATTAACAAACTCCGATAAACCAGAATTTGATTCGTGGCGATGGGATAATTTTTGGTCTCCGTTGAAGCAAGTCATTGATTTTAAGCGTGAAGTTTATGAAAAAGCTTTGAATGAATTATCTATCTTTCTTCGAAAAGATTAATTTAATTCAGCTATTATTGATTGGCAACTTTTAACTTTTTGACCAAGCGCCACTTTAATTTTTGAATTTTCTGGTAAATATAAATCTACTCGTGATCCAAAACGAATAAAACCATACCGCTCGCCTTTTAAAAGATTACCACCGATTTCTTTGTAACATAAAATTCTGCGTGCAATTAATCCAGCAATCTGAACACAAGTTATTAATTTCATATCTTTTGTTTCTATCAGTAGTGCACAACGTTCGTTTTCTAAAGAAGCTTTTGACAAGGAAGCATTAAAAAATTTTCCAGGAAAATACCATTTTTTAATAATCTTGCCTGAAATGGGTGCTTTATTTGAATGAACATTAAAAACATTCATAAATACACTAACTTTTATTGCTTTTCTTTTCTTATAGGGATCGGTAGTTTTTTCTATTGAAATAACGCGCCCATCCGCTGCTGATACTATCAAATTCTTACCTTGTGGTATTGGTCGAATTGGATCTCGGAAAAATTGCAAAATAAATAAAGATATGATCCATAAAGGTATTGATGCTTCTAGACACCAAAAACTAGTAGCTAGGCTAGCAGAAATTGAAATGCCAAGAAACAACCAGCCTTCTTTAGCTATAATTGGATAAGTAAGGTTTTTTTTCAATTAATTCTTTGTCTTATCAACAATCTTTTTAATCCATGGCATCATCGAGCGCAGTGATTCTCCAACTTGCTCTATCTGATGCTGTCTTTGCTTTTCACGTCGCGCTGGCAAATCTCCAACATTATTTACAAATTCTTTAGCAAATGATCCATCTTGAATTTCACCTAGAATTTTTTTCATTTCAGCTTTTGTTTCTGAATTAACGATTCTCGAGCCCCTGGTTACATCGCCATATTCAGCTGTATTTGAAATAGAATAACGCATATTGGCAATACCACCTTCGTACATTAAATCAACAATTAATTTTAATTCATGGAGGCATTCAAAGTATGCCATTTCTGGCTCGTAACCAGCTTCTACCAAGGTCTCAAAGCCTGCCTGAACAAGAGCTGTAGTACCTCCGCATAAAACTACTTGCTCACCAAATAAATCAGTCTCTGTTTCATCTTTAAAAGTTGTCTCCAAAATCCCAGTTCTTCCACCACCAATTGCAGATGCATAGGAAAGCGCTATATCTTTTGCGCTCCCACTTGCATCTTGTTGGATAGCAATTAAATCTGGTATCCCACCGCCTTTTACGAACTCAGAACGAACCGTATGGCCAGGTGCTTTTGGTGCAATCATGATTACGTTCAAATCTTCCCTTGGTTTAATTTGTCCAAAATGAATATTAAAACCGTGAGCAAATGCAAGTGTTGCACCTTGTTTTATATTTGGCTCTATAGTTTCTAAGTATATTTTCCCCTGAAATTCATCAGGTGCAAGGACCATAACTAAGTCTGCCCAAGAAGTTGCATCTGCAACTGATTTTACATTTAAGTTAGCTGATTTTGCTTTGTCTGATGAATTAGAACCGTCACGCAAACCAACAACAACGTCAACACCAGAATCTTGTAAGTTGTTTGCATGCGCATGACCCTGAGAGCCATAACCTAGAATCGCAACCTTCATGTTTTTAATAATATTTAAATCTGCATCTTTATCGTAATAAACCTTCATATATTTCCTTTAATATTATATTTTAAGTATTCTGTCTCCGCGTCCAATTCCTAGTGCCCCAGTTCGAACAGTTTCAATTATCGCTGCCTTATCTAAACTATCAAGATAACCATCTAACTCGCTAGATGGGCCAGTAAGTTCAATTGTAAAAGTTGTCTCAGCCATTTCAATAATTCTTCCACCAAATGTATCACTAATTCTTTTTATTTCATCTCGATATTTACTTGTAGCCTTGACTTTTACTATCATTAATTCTCGCTCAATATGTCTACCATCGTTTAGATCAAAAACTTTTACAACATCAATAAGTTTATTTAATTGTTTAATTATTTGTTCAATAACCTCATCTGAACCACTAGTTACGATAGTCATTCTTGACAAAGTTTCATCTTCTGTTGGAGCAACATTTAACGATTCGATATTATATCCTCTAGCTGAAAATAATCCAGACACTCTTGAAAGCGCACCTGACTCGTTTTCCATCAAAAGTGAAATTATATGTCTCATTTATTCATCCTTAGCTAAAATCATTTCAGAAAGTCCTTTGCCGCTTGGAATCATTGGAAAAACATTTTCAGTTTGATCAGTTATAAAATCCATAAATACTAAACGTTCTTTTAGTTTTGGGCTAAAAGCTTCTTTTAAAGCATCTTCCACATCTGAAGATTTTTCTATTTTCATACCAACATGCCCATAAGATTCTGCAAGTTTAACAAAGTCAGGAAGTGCGTCGACATATGACTCAGCATATCTATTTCCATAGAAAAATTCTTGCCACTGCCTAACCATTCCCATATAGCGATTGTTGAGAGTGATGATCTTTATTGGAAGATTATATTGTTTACAAGTAGAAAGCTCTTGAATACACATTTGAATTGAAGCTTCACCTGTAACACAAGCAACTTGTGACTCAGGAAAAGCAAGCTGACAGCCCATTGCGTATGGCAACCCAACTCCCATAGTTCCGAGCCCGCCAGAATTAATCCACCTTCTCGGTTTATCAAAGGGGTAGTATTGAGCAGCCCACATTTGATGTTGGCCAACGTCAGATGTAATAAATGCATTACCTTCGGTTACTGTATGTAATTTTTGTATAACCAACTGTGGTTTTATGACAGAACCATCGTCTTTATATGCCATACAGTCGGTGCCAGTCCAATTTTTTATTTTTTCCATCCATGGGGAGATAAGTTTTTTGTTATGATTTTTTTCTATCTCTTGATAGGCTTTTAGAAGATCAATCAATACTAAATTAACATCTCCAACGATAGGAATATCTATTTTGACTCGTTTGGAAATAGAAGCAGGGTCAATATCAATATGGATAATTTTTTTTGGGTTCTTTAGGAAGTGATCAGGATTACTAATTACTCGATCATCAAAGCGAGCCCCAACCGCTAATAAAACATCACATTCTTGCATAGCCATATTAGCTTGATAAGTCCCATGCATTCCAAGCATGCCAAGAAAATTTTCATCTGATGCAGGAAAGCCACCAAGACCCATCAAAGTGTTGGTAATTGGAAAATCCAATTTTTTAACTAATTTGGTGAGAGATTTTGCTGCATCACCAAGAACTGCACCACCTCCAGAGTACACCATGGGCTTTTTAGCATTAATAAGAAGATCAATAGCTTTGCCAATTTGACCTGAATGCCCCTTTAGCACAGGGTTATAAGACCTCATCTCAATAGTTTTTGGGTAGATAAATTCTGCGGTCTCAGAGGTAATATCTTTTGGGATATCGACCAAAACAGGACCTGGCCGACCCGTAGATGCAATAAAAAACGCTTTTTTAATTGTGCTCGCAATTTTGTTAACATCTTTCACTAAGAAATTATGTTTAACGCAGGGTCTTGTGATCCCTACAGTGTCACATTCTTGAAAGGCATCTGAGCCAATAGCATGTGTTGGAACCTGACCACTTATAATAACTATTGGTATTGAGTCCATATGAGCAGTAGCAATTCCCGTCACTGCGTTTGTTGCGCCTGGACCAGATGTAACTAAAGCAACGCCGACCTTTCCTGTAGCCCTAGAGAATGCATCTGCAGCGTGAACAGCTGCTTGCTCATGGCGTACTAAGACGTGTTTGAATGCAGTTTGTTTATGAATAGCATCGTAAATATTTAAAACGGCTCCGCCAGGGTAGCCAAAAACGAACTCAACATTTTCCTCTTGTAAGGAGCGAATGGTAATTTCAGCGCCAGTGATAATTTCAGGTTTCATTGATTAAATTTAGATTTCGTAAAAGCACTACAATACCCTTTATTCAAGGCTCTCGTCAAGCTTAACTAAGCTTATTTAATCCTAATAGACATAGAAAAATCTACTGCTTCAATATTTTTTGTAAGAGCACCTATTGAAATTCTATCCACCTTAGTTTTTGCGTAATCAATAATATTATCCATATTAATATCACCAGATGCTTCTAATAAGGCTTTGTTTTTATTAACTTGAACTGCATTAGCTAGGTCTTTAAGTGAAAAATTATCTAATAAAATATTTTTGGCGCCTAAATCCAGTGCCTCTTTAAATTCCTTAAGATTTTCAACCTCAATTTGAATATCCTTTAGAGAAAATTTTTTTTTAGCTATATTAAGGATTTGAGACACGCTCCCAATCGATTTTATATGATTTTCTTTAATTAAAACCTGATCATAAAGACCAAACCTTTGATTAAATGATCCACCTACTCGGACAGCATATTTTTGTGCTACCCTAAGTCCAGGAATTGTTTTTCTTGTGTCAAATAGCTTGGCTTTATATCTTCTAATTTTTAAATTCATCAGATTAGAAGTTGAGGCTGTTCCAGAAAGAGTTTGAAGAAAGTTTATAGCTATTCGTTCACCCATTAAAATGCGATTATAGTTTCCTAAGATTGTACAGATTTCGTCCCCAGTTTTTATTTTGGAACCTTCATTGAAATGCCAAACAATTCTTATATTTTTATCTATTTGATTGAAACAATAATTTACCCATGGGGTGCCACATAGTATTGCAACTTGTTTGACTTGAATTTTCGCTACCCCTTTAGTTTTGGTGGGTAGTATGTCCGATGTTTTATCAATATTTTTTAGATCTTCTTCAATAGCAGCTGATACATTTATTTTGACTGCAGATTGTAATAGTTTTTTATTGAATATTAGTTTCGTATTTTTATTCATACATTTATTCTTGGTTTATTGGCTCTTTAATTATTCCCCCACCTAAGCAAACATTGCTTTCGTATAATACAACTGATTGCCCTGGTGTTATGGCTCTTTGTTTTTGACCAAAGATTATATTAAATTCTTTATCATTAATTTCATCAATTTCACATGGATCATCACTTTGCCGGTAACGGGTTTTCGCAGAGTATACCCAATTAGTTTTAGGCTCCTTATTTAAAATCCAGTGAAAGTCATTTGCAATTAGACCATCCTTAAAGAGGAGGGGGTGCTCATGCCCTTGACCTACAATTACTTCATTTTCATTAATTTTTTTATCTACAACAAACCATGGAGCCCCATTGCCAGATTTCATACCACCAATTCTTAATCCTTGCCTCTGTCCTATAGTATAAAAATTAATACCGTCATGTTGTCCAAGAATGTTTCCGTTTAAGTCTTTAATGTCCCCTGGATTTTTTTTAATATACCCACTGAGAAATTCAGCAAATGGTCTTTCACCAATAAAACATATGCCAGTTGAGTCTTTTCTATCATAGTTATGTAATCCGTTATCTTTTGCTATATTCCTAACATCAGATTTTAATAAATGGCCAAGGGGAAATATCGATTGTGCAAGTTGTGACTGATTAAGCCTATAAAGAAAATAACTTTGATCCTTTGTGCCATCATCACCTTTTAATAATTTAAAAAGACCTTCTTCCTCTTTCACTTTTGCATAATGACCAGTTGCTATCCTATCTGCACCCATAACAATTGCATGATTAAGAAAAGCATTAAATTTAATTTCTGAATTACATAAAATATCTGGATTAGGTGTAATCCCATTTTCTATTCCATTAATAAATAATGAAAATACTTTTTCTTTATATTCTTTTGCAAAATTTACAACCTGGATATCAATACCAATTGTCTCTGCAACTGAAACAGCATCAATTAAATCTTGTTTACTTGTGCAGTATTCGTCGTCATCATCATCTTCCCAATTTTGCATAAAAAGACCAGTTACTTCATAACCTTTGTCTTTCAAAAGCCATGCAGTTACAGCTGAGTCAACGCCTCCAGAGAGACCTACAACAATTTTTTCTTTCATCTTAATTGTTACCAATTTCTTTAGATTTTTTATGTGCTGCTATTATTGCTTCTTCAATAATTGCATTTAAACCTTTACTATCAAAAACCTTTAAAGCTTCTTCAGTTGTACCCCCTTTAGAAGATACTTTTTTAATGAGACTATTTAAACCATCGCTATCGAGACCTCGGGAGAATAGTTCGGCACCAATAATTGTATGCTGAGTTAATTGCTGAGATTCAAGCCTTGAAAGACCCAAACTCTCTCCTGCCTTAATTAAAGCATTAATAATATAAAAAATGTACGCTGGGCCACTTCCAGATAATGCAGTTACTGCATCAAGTTTAGATTCATTATCAACTGAAAAACAGATACCAATTGAGCTTAATATAGCTTTTATTATTTCATCCTGATCATTCAATAATAAATTTGAAGAAAAATAGGGGGTTATGCTTTTTTGAATACTGGCACATAAATTTGGCATAGCTCTGATGACATTTTTATCGCCACCAAGATGCTCACTAATACTTTTTATTTTGATCCCTGCAGCAATTGAAATTATTAATTGATCTTTAAGTAAATTTTTTATTTCAGAACAAACAAAGCTTAATTGGTCTGGTTTCACTGCAAGTATTAGAACACCCTCCTTATCAATAGAGGTGAAATTTTTAGTACATTTAATCTTATATGTTTCTGAAATCTCCTTCCTTCTTTTGTCATTGATTTCAGCAACACTAATATCAGACATGAGAAACTTTTTGTCTCTTAGGCCATTTAAGATTGATACGGCCATGTTTCCACCACCAATAAAATAAATTTTCATTATTTATTCCTTATTGCCTATTTCCAAATATTTTAGAACCAATTCGTACAAGATTAGACCCATTTTCGATAGCTAACAAGTAGTCATTGGACATACCTATGGATAAAGTATCAATAGCAGAATATTTAAGTTTTAGATTTTCATAAATCAATTTTAACTGTTTATATTCATTTAATAGAATTTCATCATCACGAGTGTTAGATGGTATTGCCATGAGGCCTCTTAATTTTAATTTATCTAAATTACTAATATGATCTGCAAGAGCATCTATTTCATTAATTTTTGCACCACTTTTAGTATCTTCATTGCTTATATTAATTTGAATACAGATGTTTAATGGAAATTCATTTGTGTTAAACATATTTAGCTTATTTGCAACTTTAATTCGATCTACAGTCTGAATCCACTGAAAATTTTCAGCTATTGATTTACATTTATTACTTTGTATTGGTCCGATAAAGTGCCATTCAATTTTATGCTCTATAAGACTTTTTTGTTTATCGATAGCTTCTTGAAGATAATTTTCACCAAAAATGTTATGCCCAGCATCTAACGCATCAAGAATTTTTTCTTGGCTTTGGCCTTTACTGACTGCTACAAGCTTAATCTTCCCACTCTGTTGGGAATTATTTTTTTTTAATTCATCAGCAATACTACGTATATTTTTTTTAATTAATGACATATCTTAAAATAAAAAAACCAAGCTATTTAGCTTGGTTTTTTTAAACTCAATTTTAAACCTTCATTACTTCTTTTTAGCAACTGGTTTCTTTTTAGCAACTGGTTTCTTTTTAGCAACTGGTTTCTTTTTAGCAACTGGTTTCTTTTTAGCAACTGGTTTCTTTTTAGCAACTGGTT
>Ga0209710_1001456_pt1 | contig 18126 bp, 20 predicted proteins | sample ArcticOcean_MG_C_5_FD_187436 | JGI IMG/M metagenome (GOLD analysis project Ga0209710, IMG submission 187436) | Marine microbial communities from western Arctic Ocean - ArcticOcean_MG_CB4_138 (SPAdes) (version 2) | ecosystem: Environmental > Aquatic > Marine > Oceanic | place: Arctic Ocean...
GGGCGATTGACTCCAGTTCGAGGAGCCATTAATACGCTTGAAAGCCGCATAAACACTAGAGCAGGCATCAAATCTGTTACTGATCTGTTACCAAACAGCCCAGTTACTGCGGAATGACTGGGCTTTTTTGTGTCCTCAGACTACAAAATTTGCAAGGTGGCGTAGGAGCGAAGGTTGCAAAAGCCCACTCACCTTTTTAATCACCCCAATGAAGTACCTCCCCCAAGGGGGTGTTAGTCACTCGCACACTGTTGTACCAGCCTAGATACAAAGTAGGGTGATTTGAAGCTGAGTCACCTACAAACTAAGACCTGTTAACCCGCCACGACTAATGTAAGTTTTCTTAATCGAGCACCGAGCAAACCTGCTTCTTGAGTCTATATAGTATATGTGTAGTATTTGTATGAGAAAACTCATTATATTCATACTTGCTTGCTGTTTGGGTAGCGCTATAGCCCAGAGTAGTTTGCCTGCGTGTCAAGGTGAGGTGAGTAAGTGGACGAATTGCTACGGCACTGTAACCTATACCGATGGCGGTAAATACGTTGGTGAGTTCAAGGATGGGGTTAGCAAATTCAAGTAGATGTGAAAGTTTTTTCTTCGTTGTAGATATTGGGAGAGAATTGACAATTTAGGTCAACCCTCAATCAGCTACAAAGGACGACAATCAGTCTATGACAACGTTGAACTAGATACCGTTCGGAATACCGTCGATCGGGCATTCGGATGTGCCCACAGTCTCCCTAGTAAAACTCTGTACTTGCTTTCGAGCTGCTTCTGGATCTTTAACCCATTGCTGATAAAAATCATAAGGGCAATTAGCAAGGCCGGTATCACCATCCCCGCTGTTGATCATTCCGGTATAGCCTCTATGGAGTAGCTTGAACAGATGGTTCTCCGATTGCGCATTTTTGCGGAAATCTCGGATCATGTGTTTGGACAATGCCGCGTACTGTATTCCCATTTCCTCTTCCCCGCACTCACCCAGCGTACGCCCGTCAAAGCCAATCAATGCGCTGTGTCCGAAATAGCTATATACGCCATCAAAGCCCGCCGCATTAGCAACAGCTACATAGCAGTTGTTGGCCCAAGCCATCGCTTTTGAAATCATGATTTGCTGCTCCTTGGCTGGATACATGTAACCTTGACAACGAACTATAAGTTCGGCACCTTTCATGGCACAGTCTCTCCAAATCTCCGGATAATTGCCGTCGTCGCAAATGATCAGACTGATCTTCAGCCCCTTAGGACCATCTGATACGTACGTTTGGTCGCCAGGGTACCACCCCTCAATAGGAGTCCAAGGCATTATTTTTCGGTATTTCTGAACGATTTCACCTTGATCGTTCATGAGAATTAATGTGTTGTATGGTGATTTGTTAGGATGATCTTCATGTTGCTCACCTGTGAGCGAAAAGACGCCCCATACTTTGGCTTTTAAGCACGCCGCAGAGAAGATCGCTGTTTCATCGCCCGGAACCGTCGTGGCTGTATCAAACATTTCTGCAGAGTCATACATGATGCCATGCGTGCTGTACTCCGGAAATATGACTAAGTCCAAGCCTGGCAAACCTCTTTTCATTCCTATGAGCATATCCGCGATTTTTTGAGCGTTCGCCAAGACTTCCGTCCTGCTATGTAATCGAGGCATTTTATAGTTCACAACTGCCACGCCGACCGTGTCATTGCTACTTGAAATATCACCGTGGTGCATTTAAATTTCCTTAGTTAAAATCGTCTTAATAAGTCAATGACTAATCATCCAAGGCCGCTTACTCGGAAATGTTTTTGAGCCATCAGGAGCAGTTACTGTTTTACTGCGCGGAAGGGCTGGATTACAGCAACCACAGCCTCTCGGGTGACTCAAACGAGGATAGGTTCCATCAACATCTTTCGACGAACGGGGCACGTGTTGCGCCCGCTCGTTAGTCTCATGTGAACGCCGCTGATGCAGCGACACACAAGACAAACTTGGGGCATTTATCCATGTCCGTGTCGATGAATCGCCGCAGGTCGGACATGGGCATAATTCATTGCGCTTGGCCAAAGGGCGAAGCACCTCAAAATCTCCACATTCGCGACAGACATAGTCATATGTAGGCATGATTTTTCCTCGGTTAAGCAAGTGACAGTCACTTGTCTTTAGATATCGGCATGTTGATACTTCCATCGAGCATCTTGATGGGACCCGCCGAAGTGGGGTTAATGTCAAAGTCAAAGATCTCTGTAGGCAACCACAATGTGGCGCACGCGTTGGGAACGTCCACTACGCCGCTGATGTGTCCTTGAACGGGCGCGGTTCCGAGAATTGAGTAGGCTTGGGCACCGCTATAGCCAAATTTTTTGAGATATTCAATGGCATTCAGGCATGCTTGGCGGTAAGCAACACTCACATCTAAGTAGTGTTGCTTGCCACTCTCGTCTACCGAAATCCCTTCAAAAATTAGATAATCCTTGTAGTTGGGCGTGATCGGACTGGGCTTGAACACAGGATTTCTGATGCCGTACTTGGCCATGCCGCCTTTAATTAGGCTTACCTTCATATGCACCCAGCCCGCCATTTCGATAGCCCCACAGAATGTGATTTCACCATCCCCTTGACTGAAGTGTAGGTCACCAACAGACAAGCCTGCACCCTCGACATAGACAGGGAAAAATACCTTGGAGCCACGCGACAGATCTTTAATGTCGCAGTTGCCACCGTGCTCTCGTGGCGGTACCGTGCGTGCGCCCTCTGCTGCCGCGCGTGCGCGCTCCTCGCCCTGCAATTTGCCCATGTGGGCCGTCGCGGCAGAAGGTGGATTAGCTAAACCTGGTACACGATGAGGGTCGGTAGCAATAAGCTCAGCCTCGCGTTTGTTCCAGTCGCTCAACATTTTTTGATCAGGCAAGCAACCGATCAGTCCAGGATGGATTAGACCGGCAAAATTCACGCCGGGAATGTGACGGCTGTTGGTGAACATCCCATGGAAGTCCCATATGGATTTTTGAGCTAATGGGAAATGGTCGGTGAGAAAGCCACCACCATTTTGTTTGGAGAAAAAGCCATTAAAACCCCATAAGCTGTCTTCGCGGGTACCAATATCGAGCAGGTCAACTACAAGAAGATCGCCTGGTTCGGCGCCCTTGACGCCCACAGGCCCGGACAAAAAATGTACGGTCGACAAGTCCACGTCGCGAATATCGTCTGCACAGTCGTCATTTTTAATCGCACCGCCCGTCCAGTCATAGGTCTCAAGTTTGAATTCATCACCAGGTTTCACCCACACAGCCATGGGTATATCAGGGTGCCAACGGTTGTGAATATTAGGGTTGTCGTATGGCGATTGCTTTAAATCTACATTAATCAGAGTCTCAGACATGAAAGGTTCCTTTAAAAAAAGTAAACAAAAGGGAAAAGAAAAGACGCGACATACGCATCACACAGATAAAAAACTTTTAATACGCTGCTGATCGGTGTCAGCGCGCGCGGTCTCATGAACCAGCCGCCCACCCTCGATCACAAAGAGTCTGTCAGCCACGTCCATCGCGAACGACAGCACTTGCTCAGAAACAACAATGGTCAAGTTCCGCAACTCCCGAATTTCGATCAGCGCCTTAGCGATGTCTTTAATGATGGAAGGCTGAATGCCTTCGGTCGGCTCATCTAGAAGCAATACTTTTGGGTCGGTGGCCAGCGCGCGGGCGATCGCGAGTTGCTGTTGTTGTCCGCCAGAAAGGTTGCCTCCCTTCCGCCTACGCATTTCCCACAGCACAGGAAACAGCGCGAAAATGTCATCAGGAATACGCTTGTGCTCAGCGTTTTCCAAACCAGTTTGAATGTTTTCCTCCACGGTCAAGGTCGGAAAAATCATGCGTCCCTGTGGCACGTAGGCTATTCCCTTGGCAACGCGACGGAAACTCTCGTCATGCGTAATGTCAGATCCATTGACTTGAACTCGGCCAGATTTTGTCGGCAAAACTCCCATGAGACTTTTGAACAAAGTTGTCTTTCCCATGCCGTTTCGGCCCATAATGGCCACCACTTCATTGGCTTTGGCTTCAAAAGAAATGCCGTGAAGCGCTTCACTTTGGCCATAGGCAACTTTTAGATCTTGAACTTGCAACATGCTAGATTCCTCTTCAGCGTTCGGGGTCAATGACCTAGATAAACGTCAATTACGTCAGAATTGGCTTGGACCTCGTCCATGGAGCCTTCGGCCAATATTTTTCCTTGATGCATAACAGTAACCTTGTGGGCAATGCGCTTAACAAAATCCATGTCGTGTTCAATCACTATCACTGCACGGTTTTTGCAAATGCGATTTAAAAGATCCGCTGTGAGGTCGCGTTCCTTTGCGCTCATGCCGGCAATGGGCTCGTCGAGCATCAAGAGCTCTGGCTCCTGCATCAACAACATACCGATCTCAAGCCATTGCTTTTGACCGTGGGAGAGCAATCCGGCTTCGGTATTCAGCTTGTCGAGGAGTCCAACGTCGTCCGCGACGGCATTCACTCTTTCTTTGACTTCCTCGGTGCAGCGAAAGGTTAGTGCGCCAAAGACAGAGCGCCCAGCTGGATAGGACACTTCCATATTTTGAAAAACAGAAAGATTTTCGTAAATGGATGGGGTTTGGAATTTCCGCCCTATACCCAGACGTACTCGTTGGTGCTCGGGCATACCCAGGAGTTCGGTATCACCAAACTTGATACTCCCTGCGCTTGCAAGTGTCTTGCCGCAAATTAAATCAAGCAGTGTTGTTTTGCCTGCACCATTGGGACCAATTATTACGCGCAGCTCGTTTTTTTCGATGTAGAGATTCAGCGCATCGATAGCCTTGAATCCATCAAATGAAACCGTTAAATCTTCGACTGACAGTGCTAATTCAAATCGACTCATGTGATACTCCCGTGCCGAGTTTAGTTGGCATACCGCTAACGCTATTTAGATCAGTTTTTTTGTCAAGCGATGGTGAGAAGAGTCGTTTCCATGCAGGAACGACGTGACTTTCCCATAAACCTGCAAGCCCCATGGGGAACACCATGGTTACTAAGATGAACACTGCAGCCATAAAGAATAGCCACATATCGGGGAAGCTCTCCGAGAAAAACGTCTTGCCTGCGTTAATCAACAGCGTGCCGTAAACCGCACCCACCAAACTCATTCGTCCACCCACTGCAGCATAGATCACCATTTCGATAGACGGGACGATACCGACAAAACTTGGTGACATGAAGCCCACTTGCAAAGTGAACATTGCCCCGCCTACTCCAGACATAGCGGCAGCCAGACAGAAAACAAATATCCTGAAATCAGCAACGTCGTAACCTGAAAAACGAACACGATCTTCCTTGTCCCTCATCGCGAGCAACAGGGTGCCAACCTTACCCTTTTGAATCCAACGACATATAACTATAGAGAAAATAAGGAGCGCAACACAAAGATAGTAAAGAATGTATTTAGCCGAGTCATCGCGAGTGTCCCAGCCCCAGATGGTCTTCAAGTCAGTCATTCCATTTACGCCACCTGTGAAGCCTTGCTGACCAATAATTGCAACAGTCAATATCAACGCAACGGCTTGCGTGATGACTGCAAAATACACCCCGCCCACGCGGCGTTTAAACATTGAAAAACTCAACAGCCAAGCCAGCGCTACGGGCACAGCGATAATGGCGATTATCGTAAGTGGCAAGCTTTTGAATGGAAGCCAAAACGCGGGCAGTTCAGTGATCTGATTCCAGTCCATGAAGTCAGGGATGCCTGGTGTGGACTGAATCTTAGTAGTTATGGGGTCAGACGCTTCGAGCTTCATGAACATCGCCATAGCGTATCCACCCAAACCGAAAAATACACCTTGCCCCAAACTTAAAATACCCCCATAACCCCAAAGCATAACTAAGCCGATGGCGACAAAACCGTAAGACAGGTACTTGCCCACTAAGTTTAGGCGAAAGATATCTAGCGCTAACGGCAACACCAGCGCGAGCAACACGGTCAGCAGCAAAATACTGCCACCTTGGTATCGTTTGATCAATTTTATTAAGGTATTCATAACCGCTTCTCCGAACAATTAGAGTTTTTTTAAGCAAGCACTTTAGCGCCGGATTTTGCTGGCAAAAAGACCTTGAGGACGTAACATCAACACCAACACCACAACTGAAAGCGTGATCATCTTGGCCATAGATCCTGATAGGAAAAATTCGGTTATTGACTGTGTCTGAGCTATCCCGAAAGCGGAGACCACTGTACCCAGAAGGCTTGCTGCTCCACCGAAAGTGACTACCAAGAAGGCGTCCACGATGTACAAAGATCCAGAGGTTGGTCCTGTTGAGCCAATAGTAGTGAAAGCCGCACCCGCAACACCCGCGATGCCGCAGCCAATAGAGAACGTGAGGCGGTCGGTTCTTTGAGTGTTAATCCCTACTGCGTTAGCCATAGCACGGTTGCTCACAGTAGAGCGCACTCTAAGACCCCAGCGACTGCGATGTAAGGCCAACAGAACAGCTCCTGTAACGAACAATGTCAGTGCCAGGACAAACATGCCGTTGATGGGAATGTCCAAGCCTTCCGATGGGGCCCAAGATCCCATTATCCAATCTGGCAGCGTAGGGCTAACCTCCTTGGGGCCAATAAAGGTTCGAAATGCTTGCTGCAGGCCCAAACTGAGACCCCAAGTCGCAAGCAAAGTGTCCAATGGCCGCTGATATAGATGCCTAATCAAACCCCACTCAACAAGCCAGCCGGCGAAAAATGCTATCAAAAATGCAGCCACAATTGCAAAGGGAAAGTAGGTATTGACCCAATTAGGAGAAATAAACTCGGCAAGAGTTGAACCCAAGTAAACTGTGTAGGCGCCAATGGTCATAAACTCCCCATGAGCCAGGTTGATCACTCCCATTTGACCGAAAATAATCGCCAAACCCAGCCCCATCAGCAGCAAAACGGCGAACAGGCTCAGACCGGCAAAGCCTTGCATAATGACGATGTTCAGCAGGTCATCAAAAGACATGGTGGTAACTCCCAAAATAGCACCAAAAAAAAAAGACTGGATGCGCCGCAGTTGCGCGCCCAGCGACTGAGGAGACCAAGGTCAGCCTCAGGCTTTTGGCTTATTGATAGCCTTTGGGAAATGGGTTCGGTTCGATGAGTTCAGGGGATTCAGCGACCACCTTGAAGGTGGCGTCTGGCATGCCAATAGCGATGCGCGACTTACTCCAGAGGTGATGATTTTTATGAACCTTGACGTAGCCCTCTGGCGCAGTCGTTAGTTCAATACCAGGTGATGCGGCAACTACCTTGTCAACATCAAAGCTTTGGGCCCGCTCAACAGCAGCTTTCCATAGCCATGGGCCGAGGTAAGCGGCTTGAGTCACGTCGCCAATTACCGAATTGGGGCCATACTTTTCTTTGAATGCCGCAACAAATTTTTTGTTATTGTCGTTTTCCAAACTCTGGAAGTATTTCATTGACGAGTAGAAGCCTTCAAAATTGGCACCACCCACACCCGTCATCTCGTCTTCGGTCACTGACAGCGTAACAAGCAACTGTTTTGAGCCAACGATGCCGGCAGCCTTAAGTGCTTTGTAGAAAGCGACGTTGGAGCCCCCCACCACTGCAGCTAAAATACAGTCTGGCTTTTGCAACTTAATTTTATTCATCAATGAGCCGAAGTTGGTACTACCCAGTGGGTAATACTCTTCGCCTACGACCTTACCTTTTTGAAAGTCTTCGATGTGCTTGCGGGCAATTTTCATCGAAGTCCGCGGCCAGATGTAATCAGAGCCAATCAAGAAGAATGACTTGGCTTTTTTCTCTGTCTTGGCCCAGTCCAAGCTGAACAAAATTTGTTGTGTAGCCTCTTGGCCGGTGTAAATTACGTTCTTGGACTGCTCCAAACCTTCGTAGAATGTGGGATAGTACAGCAGCCCATTTTCCCTTTCAAACACAGGCAACACTGCCTTACGTGAGGCCGACGTCCAGCAGCCGAAAACTGCCGCGCATTTGTCACTGATAAGAAGCTTCTTGGACTTTTCAGCAAACGTTGGCCAATCCGATGCACCGTCCTCCTTTATGACTTTAATCTTGCGCCCAAGTATGCCGCCCATCGCGTTGATCTGGTCAATAGCCAGCTGCTCGGCCTGAATGGAACCTGTTTCTGAGATAGCCATAGTGCCCGTGGCTGAGTGAAGTTGACCCACTGTCACCTCGGTGTCGGTAATCGCCATACCAGTTGTGTTTACGCCTGGGAGTGACTTCGCCGAACCAATCCCTGGAATTGCTGCCATAGAAATCGCTCCAAACGCTAGGAGGATACGGCGGCGACTCTCGTCAGGGGTTTCCAACGAAATTGAAGATGTATCATTGTGGTGTTTCATGAGCCTTAAATCCCTAATCTGTTTGCTAAAAAACCGGCTGTTTGCCGACATGTGTAGATTAGGGGTAACCCGAGCTAAGGTCGATACGTCATACGACGTAGATGTTGCGATTTACCTTGAACCCAAAAAAATGTCGTCATCACCTATTTCAGCTAAAAATCCCGAATCCCAGAAAAAGACTTTTTTCCGTTTTCACCTTATTAACTTTCTTGCAATTTTTCTATCGTTAAGCTTAGTGCTGGCCTTGATCATCAGTTTTGTGTATTTGCAAGAAAGCCAAGCTACTCTCTTACCAGCTGCTGTTGCGCCTTACATCAAGATTTTTATCTTGTTGGTGGTGTTTACAGCAGTCTGTTCATGGTGGGTGATACAGAACAGCGAAATCCACCGTTTGGAGCAGGAAGAATCGCAGCGGCAAACCGACTTGCTGCTAACTGAGATCACGGCTCGCTTGCGCATCGACAAGGAGCTGCAATCTGCTCGCGACCGCGCGGAGGCATCCAGCCAAGCAAAAACACGGTACATCACAGGTATTACCCACGAGCTCCGGACGCCGCTCACCAGCATATTGGGCTATGCCCATTTGCTATTAAAAAATAGATCCTTGAATCACTACGAGCGGGAGACCATAACCACCCTGGAGCGAAGTGGTCAGCACATGCGCAGCTTGATTGATGAATCTATGGACCTTGCCCGGATTGAGGCAGGGAAATTTAAGTTGGAAGTCATTCCAATACAACTGTTTGAATTGATCAAAGATGTGGAGAACATGATCAGACCTCAGGCACAGGCCAAGGGCCTGCTCTTTAAGATCACCAGCCAGGGGAGGAAGCCCGGTTGGGTTCTTGCCGATCCCAAACGCATGCGGCAAATATTGATCAATCTCTTGAGTAATGCAGTTCGATTCACACAGGTTGGTGATATCGCGTTACATCTCGATTTTCGAAATAACGTCACCCGTATTGAAGTCACAGACACGGGCGTTGGCATCGCTTTGAGGGATCAGGAACGAATTTTTATGCCCTTTGAAAGGGGCAGCGCCGGGCGCCGAACGTCTGATCTAGGTACGGGGCTCGGACTAACCATCACTCATTTACTCACCAACATGATGGGGGGCGACATTCAACTGCGCAGTGAGCCCGGTATGGGATCCACTTTCACTTTGCGAATGTATCTACCTGAAATTGTACAAAGACACTCACCACCCTCACCCGCCGTTGAGAAGTTGGGTGTAATTAAAGGCTACGTTGGTAGGCGCAAAACATTGTTGGTGGTAGACGACCAACCACTGCACCGCCAATTGCTATGCAGTGTATTGATCCCTTTAGATTTTACAGTCCTCGAAGCAGCCAGTGGTTCTGAAGCATTTGAAATTTTGGCGCAGATCCATGTAGACATTGTCCTGCTCGATCTCACCATGGACGGTATGGATGGCTGGCAAACCGCATCTGCCTTGCGAGTCATATACCCTGCTGAGCAACTGCCCATTATTTTCGTTTCAGCCAACCTGATCGAGAACGCATCGGAAATGCTGACGCAATTCCAGTGTCAGGACTTTGTTACCAAGCCCGTTAATGAGTCAGACCTTTTACGTGCGCTTGCCATTGCCCTTAGTCTGCAATGGACTAGAATTGAAAGTTTTTCGTCCAAGTTAGTGCATGAGCCATCAACACAGATAACGCTGTCACTTTCATCTTTGGCCATACCTGCACAGATGCGTGAAGACATGGTTCGCTTAGCCAAACAGGGCCAATCAGCTGCTTTGCGTCAACTCCTGTCGCAGACCGGCAACTCGCAACTCGCCTACTCAGGCAGTTTCGCCCACATGCGAGCATTGGTTGAACAATTTGAGTTTGACGCACTAGTCCAATACTTAAAACAGATTCCTTTAACAAATAATAAATTTGATGCACGATGACGCAACTCATTGATACCCCAGTCAACAATCAATCACCCCAAGTCATTTTGGTTGTAGATGATGCCCCGCAAACTGTTCACATGCTCTGCGAAGCACTCACCAACGCTGGTTACATCGCCATGGCTGCATTAAGTGCAGACCAAGCCACGGCACTTTTAAAAATCACCGTCCCAGATGGGGTTTTACTTGACGCAGTGATGCCGGAAACCGATGGTTTTACTTTTTGTCAGCAGCTCAAAAACGACCCTTTATTGGCCCATGTGCCGGTAGTGTTCATGACGGGTTTGTCTGAAACCGATCAAATCCTTAAAGGGTTTGCCAGCGGTGGAGTTGACTACGTGATCAAACCCTTGAATATCCCCGAAGTACTTGCTCGTCTCGCTACCCATGTCGGCAACGCAAGGGTTACACGCTTGGTGAGGGAGGCAGTCGATGTGGCTGGCATGGGAACTCTTCTGCTAGACACCCTGGGGCGAGTAGCTTGGCGGTCTCCACAGGCCGAAGTCTGGCTTCAACAGGCTTTTAATCAACCTGGACAAGAGGGCGTCTATAAACAGTGGCTGACCGAGGTTGCGAAAGGCGGAACTATTGCAGTTGCGATCGCACCAAATCAACGCTTAATGGGTCGCAACTTGGGGGCCAGTGGGCTTGGTGAGCGAATGCTTTTGCTGACACTGGCCCCATCTGATGAAGTAGCCACTCGTCGTGTGCATGACATCAAACTCACGCCGCGTGAGACCGAAGTCTTGTCTTGGTTGGCTAAAGGTAAAACCAACCGCGATATAGGTGACATTTTAGAAATGAGCCCCCGCACCGTGAGCAAACATCTGGAACACGTATTTGAAAAACTCGGTGTTGAAACACGAACCGCCGCCGCCGGCGTCGCCTCGAGTTTGAACTTGTGATAACTGCCCTACTTAAGCAATTCCCGACCCTGTCACATTTAGCGCTAGAATTTTTTTCTTGGCGATCCCTATGGCGTCGTCCTCGCTCATGAAGAACGGCAGATCGATAGCCAGCATGTCGTGCACGCGAATTGACTTTTGATCCAGGTTTTCGCGCAGCGCATTGGCCCACTTTCGCGTGTCTTCGGCAGCAGCTTTGCTGGGTGTGACGATCAGGATCGTCGGCTGGCCGATGAGCTTGGCATCGGTGACCTTCTCGCCGCTCAGCGTGGTTGCCTCGAACGAAGGAATTGGACTGTTCGGAGCCGCACCCGCCCACGGTACGACAAACAGGGCGCAAGCCGTCGAAGCGATGACCCACATGATGAACGTGATTTTGGCGGGGGACGAGTGCCAGTTCCTAAAACAAGACGAATTTGTCCTGCCAATGCATAAAACTGCTCAGCAAAAGACAGCTTGATGCAGCCCTGCAACAGGAGCTGACCTTTGCGAATCATATGCATCAATTCGATGCCGGTTAGTACACATTTGACGGATCGAAATGGCTTGAAATTCAGCATTGGCTTGGTGACTCGCTTTACTGCCCGGTGGTTCTGCTCGACGATGTTGTTCAGATATTTGACTTGCCGCACGTTGATGGGCGTTTCGCCTCTGGCATTGATCTCATTCATGGCCGCCTTGTTGGCGCCACTCTTGTCGATAGTGATCCTCTCTGGCACATCGTCCAGGTTGATGGCACGTTCCAGAAATCGCCGGGAAGAAAGTCCACCGTATCGCCAGCGCGGTCAACGGCCCGTTCTATTCACCAGCCAGCTCGATTGCCCAACGATGCACAGTGGCCTAGTCAGCGAAACACCGCGTTTTTGGCAGTCATCTCTTCAATGTGGCGCAGGCTCAACGGATAGGCCACGTACCATCTCACGCAAGTCAACATCACTTCCAGCGGTTAGTGGAGCCGTTTGAGAACTTTGCGTAAGGCGCTATTGACCACACTTTTACGGAAATCATGCATGCGTTGAATTGGCGGTTTATCTAGGCGTTCCTAACCTAAGCATTCGGAGTTTCTAACGCTTCTTGATAAAGAAGCTGTGCCCATGATGAATAAAACTCTTTGCGCAGAGTAAACGCCGAGCAAACGCAAAGCAAAATCTGTCCAGAATCTGTCCAGAGAGTAAGAGGAATAGAGAGTTTTTAAGTTATCAAGGGTAGTGTTAAGTCTATGATTTTATTAGGCATTCCTAAGCGTCCCCAGGGCGATTGACTCCAGTTCGAGGAGCCATTAATACGCTTGAAAGCCGCATAAACACTAGAGCAGGCATCAAATCTGTTACTGATCTGTTACCAAACAGCCCAGTTACTGCGGAATGACTGGGCTTTTCTCCTCCTCAGACTACAAAGTTTGCAAGGTGGCTTAGGCGCGAAGGTGGCAAAGTCCATTCACCTTTTTTAATCAACCCATTGAAGTACCCACAGGGCGGGGTTGTTAGCCAGTCAGATATTATTGTAACTGCCCAGATATAAAGTAGTGTGGATTGCGGTGTCAGTCTATGTGAGCTTGAAAGCAGTGCAAAAGCAGGCTGCCATTGCGCCCTTTACAAGGCTACTTTAGCCGTGACTCCTTTTCTCGCAGAAACTCAATGGCCAAGCGAAGTTCTTCCTTGGATAGATGCTGCGTTTTAATAGTTAGCGCTACATTTTCGGTTGAAAAAGCATGTGGTCGCTCCTCCGTTTCGAAGGTCTGCACCTCGTAGGCCGTTACTTGGTTGTGGAGTCCTTTTAAGTTGTAACTTCGACCTATGTCGTAATTAACTACATCCTGAGTAAGCTTGTAAGTTTCGTTTGATACCAATATTGAACCAGGGCGTGCAGCGCTCTCCAAGCGAGAAGCCAGGTTAACGACGCCTCCTAAAACTGTGTAATCCAGCCTATCCTCGCTTCCGAAGTTACCAACGGTGCAATAGCCGCTGCTGATGCCAATCCGCATCTCTAGGACTCTATTGAAGGAGTGCCGTTTGGCCCACTTAGGAGCGTTTTCGCGGACATAACGCTGCATGTCTAAAGCCATGTCCACGCTCTTCTTCGCATCCGCCTCTGGTCCATGAGACTCAGGGTCCCCGAAAAAAATCATCACTGCGTCACCAATGTATTTGTCTATGGTGGCACCATGGCGAACCGCAATCGTTGCCATGTTGTTCAAGTAGTCATTCAAGAAGTCTGTGAGGTCTTCAGACTCCAACTCGTCTGTTAACTGTGTGAACCCAACAATGTCTGAGAAAAAGATGGTCAACTTTTTCCGTTGGCTGCTGAGTTCAACCTTGTCTTTCCTATCAAATAACTTTTTGTAAACTTGGGGCGAGACATATCGTGACAAGTTTTTCGAAAGGTCTTGGAGGATTTGAGCCGACTCTTGCGCTTGTGTTGTGGCCTCTTCCGAGATCTTTTTTTGCTTGGCAAGCTCAGCAGACAGGGCCTTACGTAACCCCGCCTGCAGGCGTAACTTTCCAACCTCTTTTTTGAGCAGGTTCAGCTCATCGGAGACACTTTCTTTTTCAGTCAATCACTTCTCCAATAAGTTGACTCACCTGAAAGGCGCAGGGCTATCTATTCTCTAGAGCTTCGATTAAAGCTGACAGGCGCTCCGCTACCGCAGAGTCGTCAAAGCGGTCTTCCATGCACTCACTCGATGCTAAAAATGGTAGGCGCTCGCTGTTCCACATCTCCATTTTGGGCGTGAAGCTCTTGGCGTTATCGAACATTCCAACCGGTACACCCAGCATACCTTCAAATATTTCAGGTCTGACGGCGATCTTTGTCATGCAGTTTGTGCAGTGCGAGGCAGTCATCTTGTGCCCGCTGCCGCCTGTGTATTCGTAAGTCTTTGTTGGTCCTTCAATTTCAATTTCGCTCTCTGCATAAAATGTGTGCAGCGTGAAAGACCCTGAGTGTCTGCGGCATGACGTGCAGTTACATTGCATCGTGAGCATGGGGTCAAGATCCGTCGCTAATTTGACCTGTCCGCAGTGGCAACTTCCTGTGTGCTTAGGCATAACTTCTGTCCTTTTTAATAAGTTGATCCTGCATTATAGCTATCAATCTTGGTAAAACATTGGCGACAGAGTCCGATTCTCATCGCGTGAATCGACCCTGTATCTAGCACTTAGGTGGCGCTCGTCCGGGATGCGACTCCAAGTGAGAAGCGTACACCCTAGTGCTATGAGCACTCGCCTTCAAACTAAGCGTTGTGCAACTTTATCCGCAAGCAAGCTATGCACGCGGCGATGTCAACACGCCACTTCAAAAGCGTAATCAGACAAATTATGCTGGCGGTCCTAAAGGCGTAATTGCGTATGGAATGTGCTCTACGACATATTCAGCGGTCAATTTGTGGAAATGGGGGCTTTCATCATTGCGCCCATTGCTTCCATATCGACATTTAAAAGTGTCACCAATGCGGTGGTGTCGCTCGAATTGCTGAAAAATTTCCGACTGTCATTGCATATTTTTGAACGAGTCTCGGCATCTTTCACGAATAGTTCGTGCCATGCCTCGTAAGATGACTTCAACTTAACAATCATATGAATATCCATTAGGTGCTCCTTTGTGTGTTTGATTGCCACGGCAACACACTGCCGAACAGCGCAAAGAGGTCGCCTGCCTAACACCACCTTTGCTGACTGCTGTAACTTAATCACCTCTGACTAAGGGGTAATATCTGCCTAATGCTGGATGCCCACCAAGTTGATTAGAAGGTGCAGGTTATGAAAAATCTGGTTACTGCGTTTTTTTTGATATTCGCCACCGCTGTTTGGGCTGGTGACTTTGAAGATGGTGTGGCTGCATTAAAAAAAGGTCACCCCGGCTGGGTAGGCCGCCTCAGCAAAGGTCTTGGTAAAGCCCTTATAGACAGAGGCTTTGACGTAACAGGCAGAGAGACCAGAGATAATTTCAAGGCCCTCTCCTTCACCGACCAAGTTGAAACAGTCAAGGAGGACCTGCTCAATCACTTTTACAGGCGCTGCACGGGTTGGTCGCCCACCTAATGCGCAGCTGGGTGGAGCTCTAGTGGTGGTTAATTAGCGCTCAACGACCTTACCCATTAGGTGCGTTGGTCAATTTCCCACTAAAACCTGAGTTCTCCCAAAAACTCGCGGATTGCCGCATTCACAAGTTCGGGATGTGTCATGTTGACCGCGTGAGGGCCGCCGAGGAGTTCGACCGTGGGCGTGTGGCTTCGGAGCCCCTTCGCAAGTTTTCGACCCTTTTCGATCCGAACGCCCTCATCAGCTGTGCCATGAATCACGAGGCTGGGGCAAGCAATGTCCACCAAGGCTGTAGAAATATCATCGCGATTGATCAACGCATCTGCTGGAAAGTAAATTTGGCTTCTATCCGCCTGTTCCCATTTAGAACGCCAATCTTCAGCAATGGGACTCGGACCGAAGAGCATTTGACTAACAGCGTCTCTTACACCTGTAGGCAAAGGTGTCTCTTGCCACTGCCTCACCCAATCAGAAAATCCAGTTTTTTCCTCTTCGATAAAACACCCGATTCACTGCCAATCAAAGCGAGTGCAGCCACCCGATCGGGACTTCCAATCGCTGCACGCAGGGCGATATAGCCACCTTTGCTCATCCCAACGAATACAGCACGTGCAATCGAGAGGTGATCAAGTATGGCGATAGCATCGACTGCAGAGTCCCAGTAAGTGAAGGACTTGGTTGCTGACGAACGCCCAAATCCACGCTCATCCCAAGTGATGCATCGATAGCGATCTGACAGCGAAGCTACTTGGGCATCAAACATCGATCCATCTAAAAAGAAACCGTGGCAAAAGATCACTGCAGGGTTATCGCCGCCAGAGTCTTGCATCCAGATCGTTTCACCTTGTACATCAACATATGGCATGGTGCACCTCGAAAATTTGAGAGTGATATCAGTATGATGTTGATTAGCCAGACAAACTGAGCCTCAGTTTTCAAAGCCCATCAACACGCAGGCTTCACTCTTGACGCGCTCAATGGCTGCTGTGTTGGCACCGCTCTTGTCGGTAGTGATCTTCTCTGGCACATCATTCAGGTTGATGGCCCGTTTCAGAAATCGCTTGGCATCTCTTTAATGTGACGCAGGCCCAGTGAATAGGCCACGTACCATCTCACGCAAGTCAACATCACTTCCAGCGGGTTGTGGAGTCGTTTGAGAACTTTTCATAAAGCGCTATTGACCACACTTTTACGGAAAATATGAGTTCGAGATTGTCGTTTATGTTGACTGCGATAGAACCCGACCGTCAGTATTTTTAGGCTCGCGCCTTACTACTCAGTGCATAAAACTGCAATGCGACAGAGGCCGCGAAGATGAGGCGGCGGGTTACGTTCTAGCCAAGTAAATGGTCTTGGTTGCTGGCACGACAAAGTAGCTGGGGCAGTCGTACCGAGCAATATCGTGCGCGTTTATTGGGAACGAACCGCAGTTCGACCACTTGCGAAAAGGCGAAGAATAAATACCGCAGATAAATTTGTCTTCTGATGCCTTTTGTAAAAAGACACAGCGCTTGTTTAGACAGCAACGACCGCATTGAACACAAGACCCCTCAATCGTTGCGACCGCCGGCTCGGGACGCAAAAAAATATCCCGAAAGTAATGTTCCACGGGCCCTTCCGATAAGGCTTGAATATGCGTGCGTAATTTCCGAATAGTTTCATAATAATCGCGTACGTACTGTCGATCCCAAAACAATATAGACATCCATAGCGGCATTATCCATAGCCCTATTTTCATGAAAAAAAGGACCGTCCGGGTCAATGCCTTCGCTACGAAACCGAACAAAGCCATCTCACGCAAGCTCTTTTGATAAATCATAAAACCACACTAGTTTTCAAATGCTGACAAAAAGTCGCACCAACATCAGATCGTGCCAGCGCCAAGTCAACTGTTGCCTTTAAGAAGCCAGCTTGCGTGCCGCAGTCGTATCGGCGACCCTGGTAACGAAGCGCATAGACTGACTTTTCAGACAGCATTGCAGCGATGCCGTCAGTCAGCTGTATCTCCCCACCAGCGCTCCGGCGTTGCTTGCGAATATGCTTTAAAACTCGACCACTCAACACATATCTACCGGCAACGGCTAGGGTCGATGGCGCTACTGACGGATCTGGCTTTTTAACCAGTCCCACTTGCGGAACCATGGTGTCGGTCAGCCCAAGCACATCCACCTTGCCGCACAGGTTGGTTTGTAATGGAGGAACGTTTTGAGCCGCAATGACGCTATATTGGATGTTTGTGTAGGCATCGATAAGCTGACGGATGATGGATGACTCCGCCACCATCAGGTCAGAGGCGAGTGATACTGCAAACGGTTCATGTTCAATTGGTGGCTCTGCAAAAAGTACCGCATAACCGAGGCCCATTGGACGTGGCTTGCCCACATAAAAGCATGCCATATCGCTGGGTTTGCTATCAGGAAACAGTTGAAGCAAGGGATTTTTATCCGCGTTTTCCAGGGCTATTACAAGCTGGAATGCGGTGTCAAGATGAACTTCTATAGCGCGCTTATGTCGGACACTCACAAAAATCATCTCTCTGATACCTGCATCGTAGGCATCCTCAACGGCGTATTGAATCAGTGGCTTGTCCAGGATCGGCAGCATCTCTGTGGGTATAGCCACGCTTGCTGGCAAAAACCTTTTACACCTTTCCCTGAACGGGAGCAACGATTTTCGAACCCTGTGTGGCGACTTCAATGTACTTCCAGTATGTGTCACGGCAACACCTCAAACGCTTCCAGAATTGCTTGTCCCGCCTTAACCTTAGATCCCGTACCGAGGCTTGAAAGCAAGCGATACCCTTTTGGAAAAAGCAAAATGATGGTGGACCCGTGTTCGAACCAACCCATCTCCTCACCTCGGCTGAGAGACGCCTTACTGTGTATTGGATTCGCTCCTTTGTAGCGCA
>Ga0209710_1001464_pt1 | contig 18031 bp, 18 predicted proteins | sample ArcticOcean_MG_C_5_FD_187436 | JGI IMG/M metagenome (GOLD analysis project Ga0209710, IMG submission 187436) | Marine microbial communities from western Arctic Ocean - ArcticOcean_MG_CB4_138 (SPAdes) (version 2) | ecosystem: Environmental > Aquatic > Marine > Oceanic | place: Arctic Ocean...
AAAATGTTTTACTAGTCATATAGACTAATAATATGACTAAAAAATATTAATTAATGGAGGAGACTATAATGATTAAGATCAAAACTGCATTATTTTCTGCAATATTAGCTTTAAGTATGGGTGCATTCGCATCTAATGCTCAAGCTGACTGTGGAAAAGTAACTATAGCTGAGATGACGTGGCAGAGTGCTGCTGTGTTAGCTCATTTAGACGCAAAAATATTATCAGCTGGTTATGGCTGTGATACTGAACTTGTACCTGGCGATACTATGCCAACCGGTACTTCAATGATTGAAAAAGGCGAGCCTGATATTGCTCCAGAATTATGGACAAACGGTCTTGGCCCTCTTCTAGCTCCTGCAGTTGCAGAAGGTAGAATTGCATCTGCTGGTGAGTCAATTAAAGGTGGAGCTGTTGAAGCTTTTTGGATTCCAAAATTTATGCTTGAGAAAAATCCTGAGCTAGCAACTATTGAAGGTGTTTTAGCTAACCCACAATTATTTCCAGATCCTGAAGATCCAAGTATGGGCGCTCTACACGGATGCCCAGCTGGTTGGAACTGTCAAATTACAGCAGGTCAACTTTACAAAGCTTTCAACATGGCAGACGCTGGTTTTACACTAGTTGATCCAGGTTCAGGCGCAGGTCTAGCTGGTGCAATGTCTGAAGCTTATAACAAAGGTAATGGCTACTTAGGTTATTACTGGGGCCCTACTGCTCTTTTAGGTCAAATGGATATGGTACAAGTTGATATGGGACCTCATGATGCAGCTGAATGGGAAAGATGTATTGGTTCTACTCCTGATTGCCCAGATCCAAAAGGAATGGGTTACCCATCATCTGATGTAGAAATTTATGTTTCTGCGAAGATCATGAGTAATGCAACTGTCATGGAATATCTTGGTAAAAGAGGTATGACTAGTGGCGATATCAGTAGTATTTTAGCTGCAGCAGACGCTGATCAGTTATCACCTGATGAAGCTGCTGAGTATATTCTTAAAGAGAGAGGCGATCTATGGGAATCTATGGTTTCTGCAGACGCTGCCAAGAAGATCAAAGCATCTTTATAAGATAATAATTTTTAGCAGGTCCTATTTTTATAGGACCTGCTATAATCAAAAAAATTTATATTCATGGCAGATAGCAAAAATTTTTTTCTTGAATTTCCCACCTTACCAGTGGAACTTATTCGTGCATTTAAAAAAAGCACAGATGCCGCTTACAAAGGTTTCTCAAGAGAGTATGGAGATTTAATTGAATCTTTTTTTAATCCACTTCTAAAGTTTTTAGTTTTTTGGGAAAAATTACTGGTAGGCACTCCATGGATGATTATTATTGGTGTGATTTGCGTTTTTGCTTATTACGGTACTAGAAGTTATAAAATCGTTATAGGAATTATTTTATCATTCTTTTTTGTTGGTTATATGGGCATGTGGCAAGACATGATGGAGTCGATGGGCTTTATTATTGTTGCAACAATTATGTCGATAGGCTTAGGTATTCCTTTGGGCGTATGGATGGCAAAATCTGATAGAGCTCAAGCAGTTATCACACCTATTCTTGATTTTATGCAAACACTTCCCCCTTTTGTTTACCTTATTCCCGTTGTGATGTTACTGGGTATTGGAAAAATACCGGGGTTAATCTCGGTTATTGTCTATGCTATTCCGCCAATGATACGTCTGACTAATTTAGGTATCAGAGAAGTTGATAGAGAAATTTTAGAAGCAGCGGATTCATTTGGCGCAACATCTTGGCAGAAACTTACTCAAGTTCAATTTCCTTTAGCTCTTCCTACAATTTTTGCAGGAGTGAATCAAACAATTATGATGGCACTAGCGATGGTAATTATTGCTTCTATGATTGGTGTCAAAGGATTAGGGCAAGAAGTTCTAAGAGCAATCACTAATCAATATTTTACACTCGGCATGTTAAATGGTTTGGCTATCGTTATCTTAGCTATTGTTTTTGACCGTATTTCTCAAGCGTACGGGAAAAGAATTCAAAAACATAGATCAGGAGATGCTATTTAATATTATGTCTGTTAATAAAATTGAAATAAGAAATCTTTATAAGATTTTTGGAGAAAAGCCTCTTCCCCTTATTGAGAAAGTTAATAACGGTATGGGGAAAGACGAATTACTAGAAAAACATAATCACGTTCTAGGGTTGAGTGATATCAATTTAGATATTCCCAATCAATCTCTTCAGGTAATTATGGGTCTATCCGGATCTGGGAAATCTACTTTAATTAGGCATATCAATAGATTGATTGAACCTACTTCAGGATCTATGATGGTAGACGGTCAAGACGTTCTAACCCTCTCACAAAATGATTTACTAGAATTTAGAAAAAATAAAACAGCGATGGTATTTCAGAAATTTGCTCTTCTCCCTCACAAGACGGTATTAGAGAATGTTGCTTTTGGATTATATATTAAAAAAATAGATACAGCAGAAACAGAAAAAAAATCCATGTATTGGATTGAGCGAGTAGGATTATTGGGATTTGAACATCGATACCCTCAACAACTATCTGGTGGAATGCAACAAAGAGTTGGACTCGCGAGAGCGCTAGCTAATGATCCTGATATTTTATTAATGGATGAGGCTTTTAGTGCGCTTGATCCTCTTATTCGTAAAGATATGCAGGATATTCTCTTAGAACTTCAATCAGAATTAAAGAAGACTGTTGTTTTTATTACTCATGATCTTGATGAAGCTCTTAAATTAGGAGATAGAATTGCTATTCTCAAAGATGGTCTGATGGATCAAGAAGGGGATGCTGTAGATATTTTATTAAGCCCAAAAACTAATTATGTTAAAAACTTTGTAGAAGATGTTAATCGAAGTAGGGTTTTAAAAGCTAGAAATATCATGCAGGATGCATCAGCCATATCAAAAGATTTATTAAATGGTCAGTCCCTTAAGGTGAAAGCCGATGATGTCATAGAAAAATTCATCGACCGTGTGGTAGTTGATAAGCCAGACTTAATTGAAGTTTTAGGTGAAAATGGCTCTGCTATAGGATATCTTAGTCCTGACCGATTATCTGAAATTTTAAGAAAGTAGTTAAATGAAAAATAATAATTATGTTGGTGGCCAATGGGTTACTGGAGAAGGTTCTATTAAAAATATTAACCCCTCTGATACGAATGATACAATTGACGAGTATACAAATGCTACATCTCAACAATTAAATGATGCTGTAGCTAGTGCACACATAGCTCAAAAGAAATGGGAGAATGTTGGTATTGAAAAGAGAGCTAATATTCTTCACAATATTGGTAGCGAACTTATTAAACAATCTAAAGAAATTGGAACTCTTCTCTCAAGAGAAGAAGGGAAAACTCTGCCCGAGGGAATAGGAGAAGTGGTTCGATCTGGTCAGCAATTTCAATATTATGCAGCTAGCGCACTTCGTCAGTTTGGAGAAAATATAACCTCTACTCGTGATGGTGTTTCTGTCGAAATGACTCGTGAGCCAGTGGGAGTATGTGGAATTATTTCTCCCTGGAATTTTCCTATAGCTATTGCTGCTTGGAAAGCAGCTCCTGCAATGGCATTTGGAAATGCTATTGTTTTAAAACCAGCTTCACAAACACCAGCTAGTGCTATTGCACTTACTAAAATTATTAGCGAACAAAAAGATTTGCCTGAAGGTTTATTTAATCTTGTTCTTGGTGGTGGTGGAACAATCGGTCATCAAATATCGGGCCATCCAGACATTGCCGCGATAAGTTTTACAGGATCTGTTGGAGTTGGAAAAACTATTTATATGGAAGCAGCAAAATCTATGAAAAAAATGCAACTGGAGATGGGATCTAAGAATCCTTTAGTTGTTATGGATGATGCTGATTTAAATATAGCTGTAGCGTGTGCAACAAATGGTGCTTATGGAGGGACAGGTCAAAAATGTACTGCTTCTTCTAGATTAATTGTCCATGAAAAAGTTTATAAAGAGTTTACTGAAAAATTAATCGAAAGCATTAGTGCTTTAAAAGTAGGTCACGCGTTAGAGGAAGGTTCTCAAATGGGGCCTGTTTCTAGTGAGACTCAACTGCAATCAAATCTCGATTATATAGAAATGGGAAAGAAGGAAGCTAAGCTAGCTTATGGAGGAAATCCCATGAATATGAGAACTCCAGGTTACTATATGGAGCCGACCCTTTTTATTGATGGTGATAATAAATCAACAATTAATCAAGAGGAAATGTTTGGTCCGATAGCTTGCGTTATTCCTGTTAAATCTTATGAAGAAGGTCTAGAAGTTGCCAATGATACTATCTTCGGACTATCAAGCGGTATTGTTACACAATCACTTAGTAAAGCTGCTGATTTTAAAAAGAATATTAAAACTGGTGTGACGACTGTTAATCTTCCAACAGCAGGTCTTGATTACCACGTTCCTTTTGGTGGAAGAAAAGCTTCTTCTTTTGGTCCAAGAGAACAAGGCACATACGCTCATGAGTTTTATACTCATGTTAAGACGACTTACGTAAGTCCTGGCAAGATCTAGTGAACTTCAGAATAGATAACTTACAATATTGTAATTGGTCTAAAGATATTTTCGAAATTAATCATGCTGCAAAACTCGATGCTGTGCATGCAACAATCTGTTATCATGAGGATTTTGATGAGTTACAAATCAATATTGAAAAGTGGAAACAATATTTTAATGATTTTTCATCTTTAATCTCACAAGGATTTCAAAGTTCAGATATAGATAAAGCGAAATCAGAAAATAAGACATCTATTTTTTTTGGATTACAAAATTGCTCCCCTATCGAAGATAATATTGAATATGTTGAAGTACTTAAAAAACAAGGTGTTCTTTTTATGCAACTGACATACAACAACCAATCTTTGCTCGCTACTGGATGCTATGAAAAGCGAGATACAGGAATTACAAGAATGGGCAAAGAAGTCATTAAAGAAATGAATAGAGTGGGGATGATTGTTGACATGTCTCACTCAGCAGAACTATCCACACTAGAAGCCATTGAAATATCAGAAAAACCGATCGTTGTTAGTCATGCTAACCCCTCTTTCTGGCATCAAGGTCTTCGTAACAAATCAGATACCGTCATTAAAGCTTTAAACGATTCAGGAGGGATGATTGGTTTCTCTATTTATCCTCATCATTTAAAAGATGGTGAAAATTGTACTCTTGATTCATTTTGTGAAATGATTGCAAAAGCTACAGACCTGATAGGCTCAGAGCAAATAGGGATAGGTTCAGACTTATGTATCCGACATCCCGATAGTATTGTGGAATGGATGAGAAATGGAACTTGGACAAAAACAAAAGATTTTGGAGAAGGAAGTGCTTCTAATGCTGGCTTTCCTCCTCAACCATCATGGTTTGAAGACGCAAGAGGTTTTGACAATCTAGAAAAGGGCTTAGAAAAAGTAGGTTTTAATGAGAAAGAAAGAAATAATATTCTTGGTAATAATTGGTATAATTTCTATAAAAAATTTGATTAATGAAGACAGCAGTGCAAATAGATAAAGACTTTGTAAGTCTAAGACCAGCCTCAGAAATTATGAAGCTATCTCGATTAGGCTCCTTTCATCAATCTAAATTATCTTTTTTGAGAAGCTTTATTCGTGAATTTAAAGATTGGAATTTTCAAACAGAATTATTCAACTTAGATAAAAATGGGTATGGAGAAATTGTTTACTCATTATCATCAGGATCAAAAAGTTATTCTTTGATATGTTTTGCTAATCACTTAAAAGATTCTGAAAGATCAGATCGTGTTATTGCAAAAAAATGGGACTCATCTTTTGTTTTATTTGACGGCATTCCGACTCAAGAAGATATTCAACGTTTAAAAAATAATGTTCCTTTGCAAGAAAAAGGAAGAACAACCACTCAAGAACTTGCTCTGTCTAGGGCTAATAAGTCTGTTCGAACTTTTGAACATGTGGTTCAATTTCTCTCAGAAGGGAAACAACCTGATAAGAATATTTTATCAAAAGTAGGCTATCTTTACAGAACAACCGCTGTGTATGGTTCGGGTAAATTTGGACTAGCAGACCGTTTTAGAATTGCTGATAGAAAAGAACTACAAGGTCCATTTCGTTTAGAAATGATGTTAGTTTATTTTGTAAGAAAATTTACAGTTGATCAGGTTAATCATATAGCTAAAGAAAAAAATCCCTCACAAGCAGTAATGCTTGATGATGATATCGCAAGAAATTTAGGTATAGGAAATTCAACAGGATTGGGCATGGCTCCTTTTATTGTCAATCACCCAACACTTCTTCATCAGTGGATAGTAGCTAGGGAAAAAGCCTTACAAATTGTTAGATCTGTTAAATTGGTATCGACAGAAGAAAGAAATATTTTTCAAAAATATCTAAACCAATCAATCAATAATATAGAAACCTGGACTACCGATAGTGAATATCAAACAAACAAAAATAATCAACTAAGAGAAGATTTAAACTCTTTTCAAAAATACTTTTCTACTAAATCTATAAATGATCACTTTTGGAATGAAGTGTATCTTTGGTCATCGCAAAACTTAAGAGATGAAGGAATTGAATTTATTGTATCTTTAATGATGGAGCCTTACGGAAATTTAGTAGAGCCCTTATGTAATGAAATGAGTATTAATGAAGATGAACATTTTACAATTGAAGGATCTAGAAAAGCTGGTGAAGTTAAAGATATTATTGAAAATCGTTACGAATGGCTTATTCCAGTGGACTTTCAAAAACAAGAAAATATTTCTAATTTTTGGTATTATTCAAAAAATAAGCAAGAACCAAGACTCTCCAATAGGTTTGAAGAAGATGGTTCTGAGAATGAATTACCTCTAGCAATTGCAAGAGATATTAAAAAACTCTATCAAGAAATTTCTCAAGTAGATCAGGAAAGTACCATAGCTGAATTTCTTCTTTCCCATCAAGATTTACGTTATGTAGTTAGAAGAGTTTTTATGAGTGAAAAATTTCCCTATTCTGAAATTCAAGATAATACTATTGCTGACACTATTATTCCAATCGATATGCTCAGACTTAAGCTTTCTTATTTTGGTGCTGTTAAATTTGATCCTAAGTCCGATTTGTGGCTTAGAATTACAATGTATCAAGGGGCACCTCTAGCACATGAAATGAAATTTTCAGATGATAGTTGGCCTTATAAATCTCTTCTTTAAAAAAGATTTAATTTAAATTAATTAATTGTTCAACAATAATTAAAGATCCTACAAATAAAGTCATTATGCCGAAGTATTTTTTTAACTGATGTCCTGAAAAAAATTTTGATATATAATTTCCCATTAGAACTCCTATGGTGGTTGCTATTAAGACATAGAAAACAAAAATCCAATCTACTTCAAATCCTTGATAAACATCACCACCAAATCCTATAATGGATTTCATAGTAATAATCACCAGGGATGTTCCGATTGCAATTTTCATTTCAAGTCCAGCTAACAAAACTAAGGCAGGTATAATTAAAAACCCACCTCCTGCACCAACTAATCCTGTAATAGCTCCTACAACAATACCTTCAATTATTACTAAAATTTTTTTAGAAATATGATTAAGATTTTTTTTATCTATTTTAGGTTTACGATCTTTGATCATCATTAGTCCTGAGACAAACATTAAACAAGCGAATATAAAAAGAATTAAAAAGCTTTTTGTAATTGTAATACCAAAAGTTAACGAGTTAGGAATTAAGGGTAAGAGTAATTGACGAACAATTAGAACTCCAAAAATTGATGGAATTCCAAAAATAAATGCAGTTTTGATATCAATAGTTCCTTGTTTAAAATAAACATATGAGGCCATTAAGGCTGTAAGACCCACTAGCAATAAAGAGTATGTTGTTGCCTCAATTGCATTAATACCAAAAATGTAGACTAAAATAGGCATTGTTAGAATAGACCCGCCAGCACCCAATAATGAAAGTACTAGACCCATAATAAATGAGCAAATAATGCCTAAAATAAACATTTATGATTTAAAAAATATCGGATGTTGGTTTGTGTCTTTTGACTAAGTTTTGTTTTTTTTTGGGGAATAATGAAAGTTAAAAACAAAATATTATAAGGTTTTTTTTTCTAAAGGTGCATTTTGAGCAGTCCAATTTTTGACTCCCCCTATAAGATGAAAACAATTTTTTAAGTTATAGGATTGAGAAAGCTGAACAGCTAATGTTGATCGATGACCAACTGCACAATACATTAAGATTTTTTTATTACTTAATTGATCAAAATTTTTATGAATATAACCAGAAATTTGACTAGAAGTAATATGAATTGAGTTTTTAATTCTCCCATCTCTTAAAATCTCTAACTCTTCTCTCAGGTCTATAATTACCACTTGGTCATTTTGAATTGATGATTGAAATTCTTCTACAGTTATTCCGTTAGTAGTTTTTTGCCTAGAAAAATCAATTCCTAGATTTAAATTACCTGGTACCGCAATATCCATCATCTTAGGGTCAGGTAGATTTAAGTTATTCATGATTGCTGCATATTCATCTGCTGAAGTCACTTGTAAGCGAGGATTGAATTTTTTTTCTTCACCTAAAGTACTAACAGTATCTCCCTTATAATCATGAGCAGGATATAATAAAGTATCCTCAGGTAGCTTTAAGATTCTTTCAAAAATTGAATGATAAGCATCATAAGGATCTCCGTTTTGAAAATCTGTTCTTCCAGTTCCTCGAATTAATAAGGTATCACCAGAAAAAATCCTATCGTTCATAAGATAGCTAAAAGAATCATTCGTATGACCCGGTGTATGTAATGCTTTTAATTGAATATTTTCAATATCGACACTCTCATTATCCTTAACTTGCATTGAGACAACATCTCCAGGAGATGCATCCCCCATAATTGTAATACAATTTGTACGATCTCGAAGTTCAGCTATTCCCGAAATATGATCAGCATGAATATGGGTATCAATTACCTTAACAAGCCTCAAGTCTAATTCTTCAACTAATTTTATATATCTTTCGACATTTTCTAAAACTGGATCAATAATTAATGCTTCTCCCCCTTTTCGACTTGCGATTAAATACGTGTAAGTTGAAGATACCTTGTCAAATAATTGCCTAAAAATCATTTTAGGTTTTTAAAATTTTCATTCATTAATATGATAAGATATAATTAAATAAATGCACATTCAAAATGAATATTATTAACTTTACTCCCATTGAATCTTTTACAGGAGGTGTCTTTATAGGTTTAGCAGTCGCGGTTCTTTTTCTATTAAGAGGGAATTTTGCAGGAATAAGTGGCATATATTATAACCTAATAACTTTTAAAAAATCTGGTTTTTTGTGGAGATTATTCTTTATAATTGGGTTAATTATTGGTCCAATAATACTGAAATTATTCAACTATCAAGATCTAGGTTTTGAAATTCCTCATACAAACATTCTATTAATTATTATTGGAGGCTTGTTAGTGGGTTACGGAACTCAATTAGGAAGTGGTTGTACTAGTGGACATGGTATTTGCGGAATAGGAAGACTTTCCTTTAGATCAATAGCTGCAACGTTTACGTTTATTTTGACGGGTATTATTACTGTTTTACTATTAAGGTTTTTAGGATTTATCAATTTATGAAAAATATAGCAATCCCTATCTTTGTAGGAATACTATTTGGAATAGGCTTAACTATTTCAGGTATGACTAACCCTTCAAAAGTTATTGGGTTTCTTAATATTTTTGGAAAATGGGATCCGTCATTAATTTTTGTTATGGGTGGAGCTATTCTGATTAGCCTTCCTACGTTTCTAATACTACAAAAAAAAATTTCTTATCCTTTTTTTAATAAAGAAGATGGTTTTCAAAAAATCTCTTTCAAAAATATAGATTCATCCTTACTAATAGGTTCTGGCTTATTTGGTATTGGATGGGGCATGGTTGGATTTTGCCCAGGCCCTTCAATAGCTTCACTATCTATGCTCAATGAAAATGCTTTAATTTTTTTTGTATCTATGAGCTTAGGAATGTTAATCAAAAAATTATTGAATTAATTAAGCTTTATCCCCGTAATTACTAATATGCTTAGGAATTCTTTTGTTATTTCCATAAATAAAATGATTACTCATATTTTCTTTAAAGCGCATAGCGGGGGGATTTTTTCCCATCACATCAGCTACTTCTCGAATTAACATTGGGTTAGCTCCACAACAAACACCTAGATATTTTAAACCCATCTGATAGCACTCTTGCATGAATTCTCTAATTTCATATCGATTACAAAATAAAGGATCAAGAGCGGTTGGAAAAGTACGGCCATGAGGTGAAAGGCAAGTACAATTATTATAATCATCTAAATTAAAAAAAGTAGGCTGCTTTTCATTCGTTCGAAAAGGTATAGGTAATGCCCCAACGTGACACTTAACCTGAGATTTAATTTCTTTAATATAAGGCAACATAGTTTCAGGCCCTCTAAAGCAATTTAATCCCACAACATCGGCCCCCATTTGTTCTAATTTTAAACAAGTATCCAAGGGGGTTACTCCATCACGCATAATATTTTCACCCATAGGGGCAATTGTTAATACAGACGGTAAGCCTGAAGATTTCATAACTTCCAAAGCACAATAAGCTTCCTCGGCATAATAAAATGTTTCACCGATAAGCATATCCGCCCCCTCATCAACAGCCCAACCAATCATTTCTTCAAACATTGCGCGAACTTCATTTTGAGATTTTGTGTCTGATGGATTCCATATATTGGTATTTGATATATTCCCAGCCATAAGATTTTCCTCTCTACCATCCGGAACTGAGGTTGCTACTTTTTTGGCGATTTGTAATGCAGAACGATTGAGAGGCTCTAATAAATCTTCTTTTCCGATGACTCTCATTTTTTCTCGATGACCATTATAAGTAAAAGCTTCGACGATATCTGAACCAGCATGCTGAAAATCTTTATGAAGATTAGCTAGAGCTTCTGGATTTTCTAAAGCTATTTCAGGAACAAATTCTCCTGCAGTCAAATAGCCCCTTCTCTCCATTTCAAATAAAAAACCTTCAGCACAAACTACTCCTTCAGCATCTAATCTTTCTTTTAATGAGCGCTTCATAAAAAACTCCTTCTATTTTAAGTATTGATTCATTTTAATTTAAGATGTGACTTTTCCGGCATTAGTTGCATCAGGAACTTCTACCAGTAACCCAGTTTTACAATCATAAATATAGCCATATATTGGAATATATGAGGGTACTTTTGAATCACTTCTAATTCGCTTAACATCATCAGTGACAGCTTTTGCATTATCTTTAAATGTTAACCAATCTATAAATTTTCCATCAACGGTTCCATGATCAGATTTTTTGTCATGCCAACCGTCAGCATCAATTGAGGCAGTATCCAAACTTTGCTCTAATAAATCTGCTATAATTTCTGATGTAAATAATTCCATACCACAATCAGTATGATGAATAACAAACCATTCATTAGTACCAAGGAGTTTATGAGATATTACCAGAGAGCGGATAGCATCATCACTAGCTCTACCTCCAGCATTTCTTATAACATGAGCATCCCCTTCAGATAATCCGGCATATTTAGCGGGATCTAACCTGGCATCCATGCAGGTTAAAATTGCAAATCCTCTTGCAGGAGGAAGAGCTAAATCTTTTTTATCTCCAAAAATATCTGCATATTTCTTATTTGATTCAATGACTTCAGATAGTATTTTACTCATATTATTCTCTTTCTATATAGAGCTAAATTATTTGATTTTATATTTTAGCCAATTATTTTATATCGCTGCAATAATTACAAATCACGATTTGTTCTTTATAAAGAAAATAGTTCTATATGTCAAACATTAAATCATTATATTAAAAATCTTCCTTTTTAAAAATACTCGACAAAAAGTAGACAAAATTGCTATAATAAAAAAACTAATAAACATATGAACCAGAGCTACTATGAAATTGAAACAACTTGTAAGCGTGCTGCACGCGCAAGTGGATTTAGCTGGGGTGTAGCTGAAGAAATTGGTAAATCAATTCGATCTCTTGAAATGATGGGACTACCAGGTGTCAAAACCTTTTATAATTATCTTGAAGATGCAAAGGCAAAATCTTTCACAAAAGCTCAAAAAATCTTACCTAAAAATACTCAAGCTAAAAAAATATTCTGTCCAATTGAAACTTCTGTTGCGATATTAGATGATTGCAAAAATTTATTTCAAGATAATGCCATCATAGAGTTTTCTCAAATGTGCCACCCTTTACTATTAGTACCTATGATTAACAGAGCATCTATTCTTGTTGGTAAAAAAATTTTGATATCTTTCGATCAAATAAAAATTATTTTAAATTTTAATGAATCCATCACTCTTAATTCTGATGGACCTTTTCCCAGTCAAACTACTAAGGTTTTAATTCAATCAATAAATGACGAAGAAAAATATACAAATGAAGAATATGAGTATCTCTATCAACTCTCATTAGAAACATTCGTTGATGAATCGGAAGGCAAGCTTAGTGGAGCTGGTGCCGGACTAACCGATAACGATTAAATTTTATATTCTAATTTAAATAAATTAAATTTATCTATAAAAAATATGAATAATAATTGCATTATTTTTTTATGTAAAAATAAGTGAGAATGGTCTTCTTTGTAATGAGGGGAATTACCAGGTATGGAAATTAATGATGCTTTGCTAATAAATATATTTCTACTTTTAGTTGTGCTATTCATTTGTTTTATTTGCTTTTTTTTTATAATAAAAAAAAAATATCGACAAATAGATAGTTTAATAAGAGAGTCTTATGAAAGAAAAGATGGAAAGCTTATATCCATGCCTGAATCTTTTGATAAAAAAATGGATTCTTTAATTAAAGATCATGAAGATTTTAAAAATAATTATAAAAATTTTAAGGAAAAACTTCAGGAGTTTTTAACAAAAAATATTACTAATATTAATCAATCTGCGCATGAGGTAAAAAATAATTTAGAAGAGATAAGTAATATTACTCAAAATCAATATTCAGAATTAGAAAGATATAAAAAGGGTTATGATTATAATCGTCATAAATCTTTAGCAAAGTCCTTAATTCATAGTCTAAAAACGATTGAAAAAGGAATTTTTAAAATTAAAGATGAGAACTCACTAAATTCTTTAAATATATATATTAGGGATTTAAAAAAAATACTCTCTGATATAGGGGTAGTTGAATGGTTACCAGAGTTAGGACAATCAATTGACAATGTTAACGGTATAGAAGTTGTCTCCACAGAAGAAACTGACGATAAGTTAAAAAATAATACTGTTAGTTCAGTTGTTAGTAGGGGATTTACATTAGAATTAGAAGTAAATCAAAAAGCAATAGTAATTGAAAAATCTTTTGTTAACGTTTTTCAATTTAAGGTAACGAATCTATAATGTCTAAAATTGTAGGTATTGATTTAGGAACGACTTTTTCTGTCATAGCAATACTTAATGATGTTGGTAAACCGGAAGTTTTAGCTAATTACGAGACCAACCAAAAAGTGACTGCTTCAGCAATCTATATCGATCCTGATAACAAAAAAGTTCAAGTTGGGGAAAAGGCATTAAATTATTTAAAAACAGATACCGATAAAGTGATTACGGCTATAAAACAGAAAATGTCAGATGAAGTGGTGTATTCTCTTTCAAAAGGTGATTGGATTGATAAAAATACATCTGATAAAGATGAAGATGAATATAGTCCCGCTCAACTTTCATCATTTATTCTTTCCAAATTAAAAGAATTTAATCCTGAAACTAAAGATGTAATAATTACAGTTCCGGCGATGTTTGGTGAAGCGGGTAGACTAGCGACTCAGGATGCAGCTAAAATAGCTGGAATAAATGTAATTCAATTAATTAATGAACCAACTGCAGCTATTCTTCACTATGCAAGTTTGCCTGATATAAAAGTTATAGGAAATATCATGGTTTTTGATTTAGGTGGAGGAACCTTCGATATATCAATTGCTAAAGTTACTAAAAACGGTGCGATTGAAATGCTGAATTCAGTGGGAGATCAGAATCTTGGCGGACATAACTTTGATGAATCAATAATTGAGGATATTGCGAATAAATATTTTGTTTCAAAAAAAAAGAAACTCACAAATCAAGATAAAAAGCGATTATTTCCTATAGCGGAAAAAATAAAAAAAACGCTTTCTTTTAAAGAGGAAACTAATGAAATGATAGATATTGGTGATGGAGTATTTGAATATAGCTTAACAAGAAATACATTTTATGAACTTATTGATTTCTACATAACTAAGATTAAAATGCTAACTGAAACATCTTTAGACGGAGCAGATCCACCTCTATCCAAATCAGATATTAACCAGATACTTTTAGTTGGTGGTAGTTCGAGAATGCCTTTTGTTAATGATCTAATAAAAAACTCAATAGGCAAGGCCCCTACTAAAGGTGTTGATGTTGATGAAGCGGTTGCCTCAGGAGCAGCTATTTTTGCAGGACTAAATTCTGATAAATCAGATTTAACTTCTGGGCAAATTAAAACTTTAAAAAATGTTGAAATTGAAGATGTTAGTAACAGCTACTTAGGGACACCAACGCTAGCTACAGACAAAGAAAGAGATCAACAACGTATTGTCAATGATATTTTGATTAAAAGAAATACTAAACTTCCTATTTCTATTACTCGTGACTATTACACAGTTCGTGAAAATCAAACTATCGTTAATTGTATTATCACACAATCTGAGGGAGAGTTCTCTGACTTAGAATTTGTAAATGAAATTGCTAATAAAGAATTAAAGCTACCTCCAGATAGACCAGAAGGACAGCAAATAGACGTGACCTTTACATTAGACAAAAGCGGTAAACTCCGTGCAGAATTTTTAGACGTTGCTTCAGGAGAAAAAACTGAAATTGACGTAAGACCTGAATCTTCATTAAGGCCAGAAGATTCTAAACTGGATTTCAGCATAGACTAACTAATGGAGTGGTTAATTTGGATAGCTGTTATTGTTGGTTGGTTTTTTATAAAGGGCCTAATGTCTGGCGAAAGCGGTTCAAAGCCTTCTGAATTTAAAATTAAAGCAACCCAAGATAAGAGAACATTAGAAAAAGGAAATGAAGGTATCAATTGTTGGATTATAGAATGTAAAGGTTCGATTCCGGTAGAATATAACACTAAAGGATATTTTAATCTCTCAATTGTTGATATTACTGGAAGTTCTGTTGATGCAGTTTTTACAAAATATCCCGACTTTGGTGAGCATAAAAATACATATATTTTTGGGCAGAAAAGACCAGTAACATTTGAAGAAGATAGATATTATCAGGATTGGTTAGAACTGTTTATTGTACCTGAAGATCTGTTAATTTTCCCATTTAAAGGTGAAAGACAAATAGAATTTAGAGTAGTGAATGGAAGTAATTCTATGGAGGTTGAGTTTTGCGTTCCTGTAAACTCATTTTTTGGCCAAGTTAGTACAACAATCACACATACAGTTGAAAGTATCGGATATAGAGAATTTGAAAAGAACGAAGCACAATTTGAAGAGTTAAGCATAAAACTAGCTCTGCTCACAGCGTCCATAGACGGCTCTCTAGATCAAATAGAACTTGATGTGATTAAAAAATGGTGTTCATTGAGGGCTGGACGATTAATAGATATCAATGAGAGTAAAAAGAAAAAAACCTCACTTTCACAAAAAGTAAAAGAAAACTTTCAGTTAGCAAATAATAATAAATTAGTTATGAGCTGGATTGTATCTGAAATGAAAAAGAAACTAACTAAAAGCCAACACTATGAATCTTTAGAGCTTATTTTAGATGTGATGGCCGCAGATTCAATACTAGATCAAAAAGAAAATATTTTGATTGAATCGGTTGTGGTGAAACTAGATTTAGATAATGAAAAATATAAAAAAATGAGAGATATAAGATTAATGCAAGTAAGTACTTCAGCTCTTAATACAGAAAGTTCTGAGTCTTTATTTGGAATTGAAGAAACAATGACAAAAGATGAAAAAATTAAAATTTTAAATAAACAATACACTAAATGGAGTGGTCAAACAAATAATGCGAATTCTGAAAAAAGGAAAAAAGCTAGGGAAATGGTTGGACAGATCGTCAAAATTAGAAAAAAATATGAATGACACCTATTAACTTTTTAAATGAAATAAAATATTCAAAAGATAATCCTGAGGAGTATCAAATAGAACTAGATTTAAAAAAAGATAATAATAATTTAGAAGTGCAAGATGCCTATCTATTAAACTCATCCATACAAATAAAAGAAAATTTATTTCCTGAATTATATGAATCTATTATGGAAGTTTTAAACACTCTTAAAATTGACAATGATTTTCGATTTTATATTACTCCTGACAATTCAAGTGCTAATGCTTTTTGTAAAGTATTACCTAAATCAGATAGGGCAGATATTGTATTCACATCAAGAATAGTTGAACTTCTTGAAAAAAAAGAGATGAAATTTATCATTGCTCATGAAATTGCTCATTTTTATTATAATCATTATTTATATCCAAGGCCAGAATCTATAGAAAATAATCCTATCCAATATTTTAATATAATGAATTTGAGTAAAGCAGCTGAAATATCTGCAGATAGATTAGGTTTTATAGCAGTTCAGGACATAGAAATAGTATTGAAAACTATGATCAAAATATCTTGTGGTCTTGGTTCTCAATATATTAATTTTGCTTTTGCTTCATTTCTAAATCAAATAGAGGATTTGAAGAGATTAGAAAATAATCCTGCTTTAATGAACTCATCCCATCCTTCTATTTTCACCAGAGCTCAAGCTGTATTATGGTTTTCAAATTCTAATGAATACAAGGCTATTAGGAATGATGAAAAAACTGATTTTTTAGGACTTAAGAATATTGATGAGTTAATTGAAAAATCTATTAACCTTTTAATTAAAAATGATAGGGATATTATTTATCAAGATCAAATTGATCGATGTCTATTTTGGTCAATAATATACCTAGCTCTCGAAGATAAGCATTTTTCTGATGAAGAACAAAATTATTTGATTGAAAAATTTGGTAAAAATAAAGTAAATAATCTGAAAAATTTTCTTCAAAATAATAATGAGAATAATTTATTTACAAAATTAAATTCTGTTTTACATGGCTCATCATCACTACCACAAACAACTAAATCTTCGATTGTTAATGAACTTAATGAATTTAATGACTTCTTTCTTAAGTCTGAAAATTTAGAAATTATTAAAAGAATGGGAAAAATTAAAGGAATGTTAAATTTATGAATAATATTTATTCTTTTTTTATAACAAAATTTAAATTTTACTTATGACCAAATCTTCCAAAAAAGAATCATTTAGATACCAATTAGAATATATCTTAGAGTATTCTATGTTTGCTAGTAGGTGGTTTATGGCACCTGTCTATGTCATACTTTCTATTACACTCGGTATAATAATGCTAAAAGTTATTCAAGAGTTCTTGCGTGAATTACCTAATTTCTTCTTCATGGATATTACAAAACTTCTTATGTTTGTTCTTCATATAGTTGATATGGCATTAATTGGTAATTTAGTGCTAATGATTATATTTGCTGGATACGAAAATTTTGTCTCAAAAATTGATGTAGCCAGAGGGAGTGATGATAAACCTGAATGGATGGGAAAAGTTGATTTTAGTGGCCTTAAATTAAAACTTGTTGCTTCCATAGTCGCTATTTCTGGAATCAATCTTTTAGAAGCTTTTATGAATGTTAGTATTTACACTGAATCAGAAATAAAATTAATGATTGCAATACATTTAGTTTTTGTAATGTCGGGTGTTTTGTTAGCTATAATGGATTTTATTGCCCATAAATCAAAATCCCAAATTCTATAAAAACCTATTATACAAAAATGATAATCGTTAATAAAACTTGAGATAAGCTTATTGAAGTTTAGTTAATTTATAATGTTAATCATTAATATTTTAAAGCGGCAGTAATTAAGTATCTTAATATGTTTTCATACTCTTGATTATTAAGTTTTGTCAGGCTTGGATTTTTTAATGTCTTTCTTGTAATAGA
>Ga0209710_1001468_pt1 | contig 18007 bp, 11 predicted proteins | sample ArcticOcean_MG_C_5_FD_187436 | JGI IMG/M metagenome (GOLD analysis project Ga0209710, IMG submission 187436) | Marine microbial communities from western Arctic Ocean - ArcticOcean_MG_CB4_138 (SPAdes) (version 2) | ecosystem: Environmental > Aquatic > Marine > Oceanic | place: Arctic Ocean...
AATTTCATCTGGCAGAAATTCTTGAGAAATAAAATTATTATCAAAATCATGAGAATATTTATAGTCTTTACCGTAACCCATATCTTTCATCATTTTGGTTGGAGAATTTCTTAGTGAAAGTGGAATTTTTAAATTACCAGTTTCATTTACTACTTGCTGAGCTTTGTTAATTGCTAAATAGGCTGAATTACTTTTTTCAGAACTTGCTAAATATATAACACACTGAGACAAAATTATTCTAGCTTCAGGAAAACCTATATTTATAACAGACTGAAATGTATTGTTAGCAATAACTAAAGCAGTAGGATTTGCATTTCCAACATCTTCACTTGCTAAAATAATTAATCTCCTAGCGATAAACTTTGGTGTTTCCCCACCTTGTATAAGTCTAGCTAACCAATAGACTGCAGCATTTGGATCACTTCCTCTAATAGATTTTATAAAGGCTGATATTATGTCATAATGATACTCTCCATTTTTATCATATATGACATTTGTTTTCTGAAGAGTATTTTCTACAATTTTATTGGTTATTATTATTTTTTCTTCATTAATAGAATTAATAACAAACTCAAATAAATTTAACAATTTTCTAGCATCTCCATTAGAGATTTTAATCAATGCTTCTGTCTCTTTTAATTTAATATTTTTTTTAGTTAATTGATCATCAACTTTTAGAGCTCTTTCCAGTAATAATTTCAAACTTTGATCATCCAATGAATTTAATGTGTAGGTATGACACCTAGACATTAAAGCTGGAATTACTTCAAAACTTGGATTTTCAGTTGTTGCTCCAATTAAAGTTATCCAGCCTTTTTCTACTGCCTGTAAAAGTGAGTCTTGTTGAGATTTACTAAATCTATGAATTTCATCAATAAATAAAATAGGATTTTTTGTAGTAAAAAGACCCGTGTTCGATCTAGATTTCTGAATAACATCTCGTAAGTCTTTTACTCCAGAATTTATCGCACTAAGAGAGTAAAAAGGTCTCCCTGTTGTCTTAGATATAACACTAGCTAAAGTCGTTTTCCCTGTTCCTGGAGGGCCCCATAAAATCATTGAAGGTAAATTATCATTACCTATAATCTTGGTTAATATACCTTCTTTACCTATTATATGTGGCTGACCTATATATTCTTCTAAAGATTTAGGCCTTAATCTTTCTGCTAATGGTTCATTCATTCAATAAATTTAATATTATTTTTTGTTTAAATTTTGCAACTTAATACTTATATTAAATTTATGAATAATAATTTCAACTACTATACTGGTGTTATAGGTTATCCGATTTTGTTTGTGATTTTAATTTGGTTAATCTTCTGGGTTGAATTCAGGTTTAATGTTGATCTAAAAAGTTTCGGTATCCAACCCAGAAAAATTGAAGGTATTTCTGGAATTATTTTCAGCCCTTTCCTTCATTCATCTTTAGAACATTTATTTAATAATAGTATCCCTCTTTTTTTATTAAGCTCGGCTATTTTCTTTTTTTACAGAAATATTAGTTGGAAAATAATATTTCTTGGTATTTTCTTATCTGGACTTTTAACTTGGATAATTGGAAGAGACTCTACCCATATCGGTGCCAGTGGATTAATCTACGTGTTGATTTCTTTTATTTTTTTCAAAGGGATTATTTCAAAAAATTTTAACTTAATGGCATTGTCATTAATTGTTGTTTTTATTTACGGAGGTACGATATGGTACGTATTTCCTATAAAAAACAATATGTCTTGGGAAGGTCACTTATCTGGCTTTATGATAGGGGTATTATTGGCTTTACTATTTAAAAAGAACAACCCTGTTAACAAGGTTTATAAATGGGAAAATGAGGATTATGATAATACAGATGATCCTTTTTTAAAACAATTCGATGAAGACGGTAATTTTATAGAAAATGATGAACTATAAACGTTGTCTTACTAACTCATATAAAAAGATCCCACAAGCTACTGATACATTTAAGGACTCTATCTTACCATACATAGGTAGTTTAGCCTTAAAATCTACTAGCTTAAGTATTGATGGTGTTATACCTTTTCCTTCTGCCCCCATTATTATTGCACAGGAATCTTTAAAATCAACGTCATAGACGGTATCCTCAGTTTTTTCTGTTGCTGCAATAATTTTTATGCCGTTAGCTTGTAAATAAAATACGGCATCTTTAATGTGATCCACCTTGCATATTGGTATATTAAAAACTCCACCAGCACTAGTTTTAATAGTATCTCCGTTTATTGGAGCCGAAGATTTTCTTTGTATTATTATTCCATCTACACCACTGCATTCTGCAGATCTTATAATAGCTCCAAAATTTCTAACATCATTAATTTGATCTAGAAGGAGGTAAGTAGTTTTTTTCTCTAAAGATTCTACCTTTTCAATTAGCTCTTCAATTTCATAAAACTCAATCGGCGAGATGGATGCAACCACCCCTTGATGATTTTTATCTGTTAGTCTATTTAGCTTTTCAATTGGTACATAGCTTGCTTTTATAGACTTTATTCTTAATAGTTTCTCCAACTCACTAGATAACTCACCATGAAGCCCATTTTGTAAAAAAACCTTATCGATTTCCTTATTAGATCTTATTGCTTCAATAACTGTTCTAATTCCAAATATTTTCGTTTCTTTTTCCATTTAGTTATTTATTTTAAAGGATTCTATTGATTCACTATTATTCCCAATCAGTAATAGTTTTGGGTTATCTATAATTTGTATGGATTTTGCATTTCCATTTGTATATAGCCCTGTTATTTCTGGGCTTAGACAGTAATATCCGTCTACATTATTTGAAAGTAATACTAGTGCAAAGGGATTGTCTAATCTAGGTGTTTCCACTTCTGTATTGTATATATTTCCACTTACAATAATATCTTCAAAGCCATCCTTATCATAATCGAAGACATCACTGCTCAATATTGGAATAGTCTGTGCTAAATCTGGTAATATTACCTTTTTAAAAGTTGAGTCTCCATTATTTATAAGAATATAGGACTTTAAATCAGTCACCTCTCTCATGTAAGAAGTGTTAATCTTTTCTCCATATATATCTTGTAAGCTTGCATTAGCAAACTCAGAGAATGTTGGAATCTTCTCAGCTAAAAATGGCATTTGCTGTGTGGAACACTCCTTTCCTCTTAAAGGTACATACTTGTTTTCATATTCATAACTAAGCACAAGGTCATGTGTTCCATTATCATCAAAGTCATCCGCATAGATTCTAAGTGGCTTTTCAGGACTTGTTTTAAATTTTATATTAGATCCAATATTACCAACGATATAATCTTTAAAACCATCGTTATTTATATCGGTTTCTTGTATGTTAAACCACCACCCAAACAGATCATCAAGATTACTCTTATTGGAAATATCTTCAAATACACCTTCATTGTTTTTAAATATACCTATATGAGTCCATTCACCTAATATTATGAAATCATCCCAACCATCGTTATCAAAATCAGTTGTTATAACCTTGTTTACAATTCCAAAGTCTTCTAATTCAGGTGCGATTTTATAGGTAATGTTTTTTAACACACCATTATCATTTTCATAGATAATTGAGGGTTCATGTAATGGATATTTTTGTGGTTTTATTCTGTTACCTACAATTATATCGTAATCACCGTCTTTATCATAATCAATTTTGGAAATACTTTTACCACTAATTGTGTAGTTTTTTAAATCATCCTGTGTTGATTTACTAAAATTACCATCGCCGTCATTTATGTATAATCTATCCACTAAATCATTAGATCTTTCGTTAAACTCAGAACCACCACTAACTACAAATAGATCATTGTCATTATCTGAATCAATGTCTATGAATAAGGATTCCATATCTTCATAATTAGAATCGTCTGTAAATACCTTATTCGATTTGTATACTAACTTCTCTCCGTTATTTATATACACTTTTCCGCTATTGCCATTACTTCCACCAATAAACACATCCATTAGGCTGTCGTTATTAATATACCCTTTAGTTATAAATGGACCTTGGGTAGATTGTTTATACGGAAGTAGTATTTCTTTCTCAAAATCATTAAAAGAGTTTTCCGCATGTTGGTAGTTTATTGCATTCACATGCTCAAAAACTTTATTGAGCTCACTCCCTGATTCTTTAATAATATCCGAATCATTTTCATTGAAAAGTATAGTTTGATTAACTCCGCTTAAGTACCTCATTTCAGATTTTCCTGAATTCCAAACTACTTTGATTGAATCTACAGTTGTTCTTTCTCCAAGACCAAAGTGAATGTCTGCCTCCACAGAAGATAAATATCCTCTAATTCTTTTAGACTCTTTTGTTTTATGATTTCCATTATAACTAATAGTTACTTTAGCAAAATTTTCAGAGAGAGTTCCATTAAGTTTTACTTTTAAGTAGTTACCATTACTCATTTCAATTGTGTTGTTCTTGAACAAAAACGCTTCTTGATCAATGTTGTTTACTACCAAGTCTAAGTCCCCGTCATTATCTAAATCTGCATATGCAGCTCCATTTGAAAATGAAGGTTGATTTAAATCTGAGTAGGAGGTTACATCATTGAATTTTAAGGTTCCATTATTTTCAAAAAGAATATTTGCTAACTTTTCTGAAGGTAGATTGTTATATAAATCTTCTTTAACTTTTAGTGGGACTCTATTATTATATTGTTGTTTAATTTTATTGATTTTTATCCTTGAATCATTATCAGAAGCATATTTCCTATACCCATTAGTGATGTAGATATCTTCATTGGAATCATTATTGTAATCAAATATTAAACCAGCCCAACTCCAATCTGTTTTAGATAAGCCTGACCCTTGAGCAATATTATGAAATTTTGAATTACCTAAATTTAATTGTAGCGAGTTAAACATGTACTGGTAGGGGAGGTCTAATTTCTTTGTTAGAAGTTCAAAATTAGAAACACTCATGGATGCCATAAGAGTTTTAGATCGTACATGATCACTGGAAGCCATATCTAGAACGAATATATCTCTTAAGTTGTCATTGTTAATATCGGCTATGTCAACACCCATCCCAAAAAAGGAAATTTGTTTTGTATTTTCTTTAATTTGATCTGAAAAAGTACCATTTTTATTATTAATATACATTGCATCAGGTACATAATAATCATTGGCTATATAAATATCTAACCAGTTGTCATTATTTATATCACTTATACACAACCCTAATCCAAAACTTGGTTTTAATAGTCCAGATTTTTCTGTAATATTTATAAACCTTCCATTAATTTGTTCATACAGCTGACTAGAGTTTAGCTTTAGTTTTTCTTTATCCTTTAATATATCATAGAATTGTACAGGATCTATTCCGTAGTAGCTATTTTCATTCATCACTAAACAGTCTAAATCACCATCTTTGTCAAAATCAAAAAAAGCAGACTGAGTACTTATGCCTTTATCATCAAGACCATATTCAGTCGCAAGTTCTTTAAAGGTTAGATCTTTCTGATTTATATAAAGTAAATTTTTTCTTTCAGTAGGTGAGTATGGGCCTCCTTGTGATATATAGATATCCATCCATCCATCATTGTTGACATCTGCAATAGCTATTCCGCTAGACCATTTTTTATTTAGATTAATATTTGCTTGTTTAGTTACATCTTCAAATATTAAATCTCCTTTGTTTATATATAATCTGTTTTCTGTTTGATTTGCGCTTAATACAACGTCTTTTAAGCCATCATTATTGAAATCTGCTATTCCGACACCAGAACCATTATAAAAGTAGTCGTAATCGAATAGATTGGCTTTATTAGTTAAATCTGGAGTAATTTTATTTATAAACGTTATGTTACTATAACTTGATTCTATTTTTTCAAAAGAGGATACAAGTTTGGTATTGCTCTTAGTTGTCTTGTAATTATTATCATTCTTACAACTTGTAAAAGACAGGGTAGTTATTAATAGTAATATTTGAAATTTATATTTCATTACTCAAAAATAAACATAAAAAAAAAGAGCTTTATAAAATAAAGCTCTTTTTTTTTATTGAATATTAGTTTATTACTGTTGGCAAATTGCTATTGGTAATAATCCTGTAATAGTACCTCCAGTTTCAGACTCGTACGCTATAACACCGTTAGGCGCTATAATCTGTACTGAAATCTCACCATAGTAATCTCCTGGGAAATTCCATATAGCTGACTCTGTTCCTGATGGGATATTTACAACTGCAGTAGCAGTGTAACCATCATTAGTAGGTGTACATTCGAAGTCATACGTTCCCCATTGAGAACACATAGCTACAGAAGTAACAACTCCATCCATATCGATAGTAAGACCTTCGCCACCATCTCCACCAGAAGTAGTTTGCCATCCATCACCATACGAATCAAACATATTAATTGTGTAATCTCCAGCCATAGGAGAACAAGTTAATAATGCATTGTATTGGAATGGAGATGAGAAATACCCACCAGTAATAATACCTGAAGCTGAACTAGCTCCAAATACTCTACCATCAGTTAATACTAGCTCTAACTTTACAATAAAGATATCACCAGGGTTATAACCAGTTTGAGGATCTAAAGGTAATCCTAAAGCAGCAGCAGCATCACCAAAGGCCATGTTTACTTGCGTTCTAGGAAGTCCTACTGGTCCAGTTGTGAATTCACTAGCTGGAATAGTTTGTACTAATACTTCACCTGTTGCAGGTGTAGTGTATTCAGTAGTTAAATCTCTCAATTCAACTAGAACTCTTACTTCTTGTAGTAAAGCACCATCTTGTTCATCTTGCTCCTCAATAGTTACGCTAAATAAGCTATTGGCATCAGATGCGTTAAGAAGTTGACTATCTACAGAAATAGTTCTAAGGATTGCTCCCGTTTCGTAATCTAGTACATCATCAATAGTGTTATCACTGTCTTGACAAGAGAAGGACACCATTAATAAAGAACAGATTAAAATTTTAAATATGTTTTTCATAGTTTCTATTTTTTAATATTAGTTAGCAGGGTTTATAGTACCGTTATCCCAAAATACAAGAGTATTATTATCGCCTCTTTGTACAATATTTGGATTAGCACTTATTTCGCTACTAGGATATGTTCCAGTTCTTGGGAAAGGACCAGATTCAGCTGGGTCAGAAAGAGCTCTTTGTAGAGTTCTAGGATATCCAGTTCTTCTTACGAAGTTCCAAGCATCATTACCACCACCAAACAAAGCAGTGAAATATTGTTCACCTAAAATGTCCATTTTGTCTTTTTCTACTGGGAATCCAAAACCATCTAGAGCACTAGATGCAGGAGCAGCATTAAAAGCAGCAACAGAGTTAGTTACAAATTCAGCAACCCATGCAGCAGAAGGAGCAGAAGCAACATCAGCTTCAGGATCCACTGAAATCATTCCAGTTACTTTAGCCATTGATTGATTCATTCCTTGTTCCATGTACATAGCAGCCATTGCTGTATCACCTGTCCACATTGCAGCTTCAGCTTTCATAAATGAAACATATGAAGATAAGTAGATTGGCCATATTCCGGCACCACCACCACCATTACCTTGTCCTACAGAACCTACTGGTAAGCCACCTAAAGAACCATCGTAAATTTGTACGTCTGGTTGATTATCAAAGCTTCCCGCTGCAGGATATACTCCGTGAGCAGTTCTTGTAAATCCATCTGGAGGTGTCCCTTCGTCATTTCCGTGAGCTCTACCCCAATATCCACCAAGATTAGAACACCAAGTTTGTTCATCTGGAGTAAACTCAAGATGTGTTGGTGTTAATTGTAATGAACATTGTAATGTTTCTCCATTCTCATTCGTATTAGAAAAATCTAATGGGAATAAATATGCAGCACCACTTAAATAAAGTGGACTATCATTTCCTGGAGTATTCCAACTTTGTCTGTAGAAGTAATACTTTCTTCTTGGATCCCCTAAACGTGCTTCTGTTCCAGGTTGCCAGTTATCAAAGTATAAATTTCTATAGTCTTCAGCAGTACCAGCCATAAGACCCATTAACCAACTTGATTGGTAATAATTAGCACCAGATGTTGTATAGTCACTACCATACCATGGGTGTCTTGTATCTGGCTGTAATTCTTGATCTCCATAGTTAAATTGGAAATCATCAGCAGCAGATTCAATTACATTAGTTTGAGCTAATGCAGCAGCGTAGTTACCAGTAGTTAAATTAGCACGCATTCTCAGTGTGTTGTGTAATTTTACCCACTTAGAGACATCTCCACCGTAGAATAAATCATCACCCCCACCTGCAGTACCTAAGTACCCAGCAGCTTCATCTAACATAGCAACAGCTACACCATAAACTGATTCTCCTGAATCAACTGAAGGAGAAGGGAATTCAGCAGCATTATTTGCTTCACTCCAAGGAATATCTCCTAAAGAATCTACCAGTCCCATCATAACATGAGATTGCATTATTTTAGATATTCCCATATGGAAATCTAATAATCCATCTGTGTTTAATCCTTCGATAGCAGCGATATCTGGCATCATAGATGCGTATAATTGATACCAAGCCGTACTTACGGTTCCACCACCAAAGTTATTGTAATAGTTTCTACCTCCCATGTGAGATATTCTACCTAATGCAGCACCATTGTATTGCATATCCTGCATAGCAGACAAGTAAGATATCTGGACATTGTTTAGTAACAGATCAGCACTTGCTAAATCTGCAGACAGTGAGTTAGGACTAGCTAGATCTTCCATCTCAAGTGTATCACAAGAGTAGAACATCGTGCTTGAAGCAACGACTGTCATTAATAAATATTTATATATTTTTTTCATGATTAAATTGTTTTATAATTATTAAAATGATGCTTTAAGACTGATTCCGTATCTTTTTGAACTAGGTCCATTAAGATAATCAAATCCTCTACCATTACCAACACCTGTACCCGCAACATTAGGGTCAAAGTTTGTACCTTCTGGCATATTGTATGCATCGTACCATAGGTTAAATCCTGTAGCTGTGATAGATAATGCTCCAAATGGAGTTTTGTCTAACATATCTTGTGGGAATGAATAACCAAATGATATTTCTTGCAATCTCAATACAGAACCATCGTAAACTGATAATTCTTTAGGGCCAAATAACACATTGTTAAAGTAGTAAGTTGAGTTGTTTACCTGTAGATTGTTCGGAGAACCATCTTGTAAAACACCAGGAAGAATAAATGTATTCTTTCTGTCCTCAGGAAGACCACCTCTACCTAATAGAGTAGCTACAGTAGATGTAGCAATATCTCCACCAGCAGTGTGACTCATTTGGAATCCTAAATTAAAGTTTTTGAATGTCATTGTATTAATTACATTCATTACATAATCAGGATTTGGATTACCAATTATTGGAGTAATAGATCTTGAACCTTCTGTTCCTGCAGCAACTTGATTTCCATTAGCATCGATAGACATATTGTTTTCGACGTTATAGTTACCAGAAGCATTTACAACATACTGTCCCATATCATTTCTCTCAATTCTTGTTCCAACAATAACACCTAATTGCTCTCCTTGAATAGCAGCGTTACCACCTAAGACAGCGTTAGAAGATCCGGCAAAGATAATTTGATCATCACTTTGTTCAGTTACAATTGAATTACTAGTAGTAAAGTTTACTCTTGCATTCCAGTTTAAACCATCATTAGATTCCATAACATCAAAGTCTAAATCTAATTCAACTCCATCACCAGTAACTTTACCAATGTTATCTTGCGTAGAAGTAAATCCAGTAGATGTTGGTAAAGGTTTGAATACAATTAAATCAGTACTTGTTCTTTCAAAGTATGAAGCATTAATACCAAGTCTGTTGTTAAACATTCTAGCATCAAATCCAAATTCTAATTCACCAAGTAATTCTGGCTTTAAATCTGGGTTAGCTTGAAAATCACTAACAGAGTTAGTAGTTATTCCACCATTAAGTCCACCATTTTGATTAGTAGATTGGTTAACACTATTTACTGTAGGGTAACCACCAGGGAAACCTGCAGAAGTACCGTAACCAGCTCTAACTTTTAAATAACTTAAGTTATCAGATTTCATCTCTGGGTTAGAAGCTGTTGGTAAGAATGCAACACTTGCACTTGGATAGAACATGTTATTATTCTCCGTTGGTAAGTTAGAAACCCAATCGTTTCTAGCAGATAACGTTACGAATAAATAGTCGTTATAATCTAAATCAGCACTTGCAAATACACCAACTGTGTTTTTGCTACCGTGATAAGATATTGGAGCTTGGTTTTCAAAGTTAAAGTGTTGTAAAACACCAAACACTATCTGTCCACTACTTCCTACACCATCTCTATCATAACTTCTGTTTGTTGATTCAGCACCAACAACAAAACTTAATCCTACTTCATCAGATAATTCATAACTACCGTTCACACCAACATAATGAGTGTTCACGCTAACTCTGTTATCCCATGTATCTAAATAACCATATATAGCTTGATTAAAGTTCACACCATCTTTATTAGAGTATGATCTATTATGTTCATTATACCAATCCATTCCGTAACGGTATGTAAGGGTTAAATTATCATCTACTTCATAGTTAAGTTGAGCAGTACCAAATATTCTGTTAGTAGTTTGACCACCTTGAGAATTTTTTACTGACCATCTTGGGTTGATAATATCGTTACCATTTCTGTAGTAGATACTACCTCCTGTTTCAGGAATTTCAAATGGTAAGCCCATTAAATCAACGTTTCTTGGCGTAAAGAATACGTTACCGAATGTTGACCATCCTAAAGTACCGTTACCTCTACTTGATGCAACTGGAGGAGAAATCACACTGTTATTTGTGTAATTTAAAGATCCTGAAGCAGTAAATTTATTTGAAAGTTTAGCTCTACCACCTATAGATAAAGTATTTCTTCTTATTCCATTTCCTGGTGTAAATCCTTTTTCATCTAAGTGACCGTAATTTATATTGTAAGATACAGTACCATCATCTGATTGACCAGCAATGTTTAATGAAGTATTACTTACTCCACCAGATCTAAAGAAATTTTCAACACTTTCGTAAGGTTGCCAAGCGTATCTTTCTCCAGTATACTGGTTATTTAATACGTTGTTACCACCTAAGAAGTTATTAAGAAATGCAGAAGATCCATATGGATGCTCTACAGTACCAATACCATCTGTGTCAACTATAGTTCCAGAAGGATCATTTGCCCATCCGTCTACACCATCTCTAGCGAAAGCAGGTCCCCAGTTACTGAAGAACCAACCGAATGATTGATCAAATCCACCACCATATTTGTTTTGATAATCAGGCATTGAAGCGATTTCATTAACAAAATAAGATTGGTTAACAGTGATTTCTGTTTTCTTAGCACCTTTTGGAGCAGAAGAACCAGATTTTGTAGTAATTACAATTACACCATTTTTACCAGCAGTACCATATAATGTAGCTGCTGCTAATCCTTTAAGTACGTTTACACTAGCAATGTTATTTGGATCTAAATCCAAAAATCTACTTGATCCAATGTTACCACTTAAAAAACCACCTTGTGCGTTAGTATCACTACTAAAAGGAACACCATCGACAACAAATAAGGCCTGGTTACTACCGTTAATAGAAGTATAACCTCTAATAACTACATTGGTAGCAGATCCAGATGTACCACTCGCAGATGTTATTGCAACACCTGAAGCTTTACCAGATAATACTCTGGCAACATCTCCTTCTGTTCTCTGTGACATTTCTTCACCAGATACTTCACTAACTGCATAACCAAGAGATTTTTTCTCTCTAGAAATACCTTGAGCTGTTACAACAACTTCATCAAGTTCTGCAACATTTTCGCTCATAGTTACATTAACTGTACCAGCTGATCCTACAGTTTCAGAAACTGCATTATAACCTAGATAAGTAAATGTAAGTACAGCTCCCTCGTCAGTCATGATGCTATAATTACCATCAAAATCTGATTGAGTACCGTTAGTTGTACCTTGTACAATAATGTTTACTCCAGCAACGGGCATTCCAGAATCATCTGAAATATTACCTGAGACTGCTTTTCCTTGTGCAAAGGTCATTTGCACAATCAACGCTAGTAAAAGCGTTAGAATTCCACTAAACTTTGTTTTCATTTTCTATTATTTATTTGAATTAGTCTAAAGACAAAAATCATAAATAAATGTTAAATAAACAACATTATTGCAATAAATTTTGCCTTCTATAGCCGGTTTTAACCATATGAATTTCTTTTTATTCTCAATTTATTTTAGTTAAAATCTGTTAATTTCGCCCTAAATACACCCTTAAATCACAATAAAGTGCTTTAATTTCAACGAAAATAGATGGTTTTTATAGGTTATAAAGGAGTTCTTTTGTAGGTTCGAAATCGTTTTCGTTAATGAATAAATTGCCTTTAGCTTATTATATAATCGAATGATGCCACGCTATAAGACCTAATAGTAGAGGTCTTTAGAACATATTAGAGAAGCTGACATGAATTTTGGACAATTTCAAGTCTATTTTCCCCCCTTTTTTTAATCCGTTGGCATAATTTATTCTAAAGATACCTGAATTGGTGTTTATGTTAAGCCCTAGGCCAATGCCATATATATGTTCTTTTAAATCGTTTAACGCATCTTCATAATAAGCGGTATCAAATATGGTATTAATATATATGTTGCTGTCTAACTTTAATCTATACTCTGTATTGATTAAAATAAGTTTATTTGTAGCTATGCTATTTTCTTCAAAACCCCTTATTGAATTTATCCCTCCAAATAACATCATCTCATTTAAATAATAATTGTCGGAGATTAACCCATATGTTTCTATATTCAGATAAATACTGCTACTTTTTGATATATTAAAGTTGTTGAATGTTCTAGTGTTGTATTTAATTTGATCTTTAGATTCGGTATTGTCCTTTCTTGTACCTACGGATAATTCAACCCTATTTAAAAACTTAACAGGAGTTAGTTTATCATTGTAGTTGTATCTGTTGAACTCATATTTAATTTTCTTAAAACTAGAGTTATAGTCTTTTATTGACTCATTACCTTCATTTAAATTACTCACAGAGTTTAATGAACTTATATGCAAGCTTACAGTGTGTTTGTTTTTGGTTATGTAGTTTATTCCAACGGATTGCTCATCTTTGGTGTATGAGCTGTCTTTTTTTGTTAAATTTAAATTCAACTCTAAACCTAAAGGTGAGCTGAAAACAAAAGGTGCTTTAATTTCGGTTTGTAAAAACCTGTCCTTATTATTTGTACTTCTGTAATTTATATTTAGTTCTTCTCCGTAATTTAGTGTATTGTGGAGTCTTAAATTTAAATAGCCGTCTAATTCTAGTTTATTGGATTCTTCATTTGTTGCAAAGCCAATAAAACCGTCAAAACTATTGTTCTTTTTTTTTTCTAAATATAAATATGTTATAGTGGAATCCTTTTTAAATAACACTTCTGGATCTTTTGTTTGTCTTACAAATCCAAGATTATTAATCTGCTTACTTTTTTCTACAATCTTTTCTAGATTAAAAGATTCACTATTTGAATATTTCAGATATTGTTTTAAAAAGGACTTAGGGAAATTTTCATATCCCTTTATTTCAATTTTATCGATACTTCTTTTGTGATTTAAATTAATCTGAAGATCAGCATATAAATTCTCACTGTCATACTTTTTAATGTTGATTAATTTAATTTTACTGAAAGGATACCCCTCTTTCACTATGTTTAGACTATAATCAGAAAGAAAATTTTCAATTTCATTAATCCTAACAATGAAATATGGTTTTCCATCAATTATTTTTACTTTTTTGTCTTTAAAACCCACCATCTCATTTAGACTGTATATATATAGGTTGTCATATTTATCATTTAATACTAGCGTAGCATTGTAATTAAGACTGTCCCTTTTATAGATTTTTTCAACTTTAACATTGAAGAACCCTTGTTTTTTTAATCTATCTATTGATTTGTCTATAGTTTTTGTTAATTCAGATAATTCAATTGAATTATTTGTCGATTCATAAAGAATTGTTCTTTCTTTGTGATCATTAATAGATTCAATCTGTAAATTTATTTTTTGAGCAAATAAACTGTGACAGCCAACTAATAGGATAATAAAGTATAGGATTTTTATTTGGCTATTCATGTTTTATTTATGATATATGTTGAAACGATTATATTCTTAATATAGTGTGTTTTTAAACTATTTAAAAAATAATTTTAAAATTTAATAATTAAGATTTGAATAATTCATTTTAATTTCTACCTTTGCACGCTCCTTATGAATAGGGGAAATTAAAAAAATATTAGAATATAATATGCCAACAATATCACAGTTAGTAAAAAAAGGAAGAGCCAAAATAACCAAGAAGAGTAAATCGGCTGCTTTAAATTCTTGTCCTCAAAGACGTGGAGTTTGTACTCGTGTATATACTACAACACCTAAAAAACCTAACTCTGCTATGCGTAAAGTAGCAAGAGTAAGATTAACTAATGGTAATGAAGTAAACGCGTACATTCCAGGTGAAGGTCATAATTTACAAGAGCACTCGATAGTATTGGTTAGAGGTGGAAGGGTAAAAGATTTGCCAGGAGTTAGATATCATATTGTTCGTGGTGCTTTAGATACCGCAGGTGTCGAAGGTAGAACTCAAAGAAGATCTAAGTACGGTGCAAAACGCCCAAAGAAGTAATTAAAAAGTTTTAATTAGAAGAAATGAGAAAAAAACAGGCAAAGAAAAGACCATTATTACCAGATCCAAAGTTTAATGACCAGTTAGTAACTAGGTTTGTGAACATGATGATGTGGTCAGGTAAGAAGTCAACAGCATTTAAAATATTTTATGATGCTATAGATGTAGTTGAATCTAAAAACACAGATGAAGAAAAAACTGCATTAGAAATTTGGAAAGAAGCATTGACAAATGTTATGCCCCATGTTGAAGTGAGAAGTAGAAGAATAGGTGGAGCAACATTTCAAATACCTAACCCAATCAGAGCAGATAGAAAGATTTCTACTGCCATGAAATGGTTAATAGGATATTCTAGAAAAAGAAATGAAAAATCTATGGCTCAAAAATTAGCTGCTGAAATACTTGCTGCTTCAAAAGAAGAAGGAAGTGCGGTTAAAAAGAAAGTAGATACGCATAAAATGGCTGAAGCTAACAAAGCATTTTCACACTTTAGATTTTAATCAAAAATGGCAAGAGATTTAACATATACAAGAAATATAGGTATTGCTGCGCACATTGATGCTGGTAAAACTACTACTACTGAAAGAATTCTTTACTATACAGGTGTGTCTCACAAAATTGGAGAAGTTCATGATGGAGCTGCTACAATGGATTGGATGGAGCAAGAGCAAGAAAGAGGTATTACAATTACTTCTGCTGCTACTACTTGTAAATGGGAATTCCCAACTGAAAATAATAAGCCAGTTGACGAAACTAATGAATATCATTTTAATATTATAGATACTCCTGGTCACGTTGATTTCACTGTTGAAGTTAATAGATCATTAAGAGTATTAGATGGTTTAGTTTTCTTATTTAGTGCAGTTGATGGTGTTGAGCCTCAATCTGAAACTAACTGGAGATTAGCAGATAATTATAAAGTTCCAAGAATTGGATTTGTCAACAAAATGGACAGACAAGGTTCTAACTTTATGGGTGTTTGCCAACAAGTAAAAGATATGTTGGGTTCAAATGCAGTTCCGATTGTATTAAACATTGGTGATGAAGATGATTTTAAAGGAATTGTAGATTTAATAAAAAACAGAGCAATAATCTGGCATGATGACACTCAAGGGGCTACTTTTGATGTTATAGAAATTCCTGATGAGCTTAAAGAAGAAGCTAGGAAATATAGAGCTTTGTTAATTGAAGAAGTTGCTGGGTATGATGAAAATCTTCTAGAAAAATTCATGGAAGATGAAGATTCTATTACTGAAGACGAAGTACATGCAGCTTTAAGAGCAGCAGTTATGGATATGTCAATCATTCCAATGGTTTGTGGTTCTGCTTTCAAAAATAAAGGTGTACAGTTCTTACTAGATGCTGTTTGTAGATATTTACCTGCTCCTACTGATAAAGAAGCAATTATAGGTATAGATCCTAAAACGGATTTAGAAACTATGAGAAAACCAGATGTTAAAGAGCCTTTTGCTGCTTTAGCATTTAAAATTGCAACGGATCCTTTTGTAGGCCGTTTAGCATTTTTCCGTGTTTACTCTGGTAGATTAGAAGCTGGTTCTTATATTTTAAATAATAGATCTGGTAAAAAAGAAAGGATATCGCGTATTTATCAAATGCACTCTAATAAGCAAAATGCTATTGATTATATCGAAGCTGGAGATATTGGTGCTGCTGTAGGTTTTAAAGATATTAAAACTGGAGATACGATGTCTAATGAGAAAAATCCTGTGGTATTAGAATCTATGGATTTTCCTGATCCTGTAATAGGTATTGCTGTAGAGCCTAAAACTAAAGCAGATGTTGATAAATTAGGTATGGCACTTTCAAAACTTGCCGAAGAAGATCCAACTTTTACAGTTCGATCTGATGAAGCATCTGGACAGACTATTATATCTGGTATGGGTGAGCTTCACCTAGATATTATTTGTGATAGATTAAGAAGAGAATTTAAAGTTGAGGTTAATCAAGGTCAACCTCAAGTTGAGTATAAAGAAGCTATAACTAGAGCTGCTGATCATAGAGAAGTTTATAAAAAACAATCTGGAGGTAGAGGTAAATTCGCGGATATCGTATTTACACTTGAGCCCGCTGAGGAAGGTAAGCAAGGTTTAGAGTTTGTATCTTCTATAAAAGGTGGTAATGTTCCTAAAGAATTTGTACCATCTGTTGAAAAAGGATTTAGACAAGCAATGGTTAACGGCCCACTGGCTGGTTATGAAGTTGATGCTATGAAAGTAACATTAAGAGATGGTTCTTATCATGATGTAGATTCTGATCAATTATCATTTGAGCTAGCTGCAAAGTTAGGTTTCAAGAATGCTGCAAAAGCTGCAAAAGCAGTTATTATGGAGCCTATTATGAAATTAGAAGTTATTACACCTGAAGCAAATATGGGTGATATAGTTGGTGATTTAAATAGAAGAAGAGGTCAAGTAAGTGACATGGGAGATAGAGCAGGAGCAAAAACTGTTAAAGCTACGGTTCCACTTTCTGAAATGTTTGGTTATGTTACCACATTAAGAACTCTTTCATCTGGTAGAGCAACATCTACAATGGAATTCTCACATTACGCTGAGACACCATCAAGTATTTCTGAACAAGTTATTAAAGAAGCTAGGGGAACTAGTGAAGCATAATATATAAGCTATGAGTCAAAAAATAAGAATAAAATTAAAATCTTACGATCACAATTTAGTAGATAATTCTGCTGAAAAGATTGTTAAAACAGTAAAAAGTACTGGAGCAGTAGTAACGGGACCAATTCCACTACCTACTCACAAAAAATTATTTACTGTATTACGTTCTCCGCACGTTAATAAAAAAGCTAGAGAACAATTTCAGTTAAGTTCTTATAAAAGATTACTTGATATTTATAGTTCTTCATCAAAAACTATTGATGCATTGATGAAACTAGAATTACCAAGTGGAGTAGAAGTAGAGATTAAAGTATAATAAATATTAATCGAAATTTATTTCGATAACATGTCTGGAGCGTTTCGCGAAGGAAAAACGGAAAAAAATACATTCAAGGGTTGAATTTATTTTGGCCCTTAATTTTTAATAATAAATAAATAAATAAATAAATAAAATATGTCTGGGTTAATTGGAAAAAAAATAGGTATGACCAGTATTTTTGACGACAACGGAAAAAACATTCCTTGTACTGTCATTGAGGTTGGACCTTGTATTGTTACCCAAGTCAGAACTAAAGAAGTAGATGGCTATGAAGCCATTCAACTTGGTTTCGATGACAAGACTGAAAAAAATTCTACGAAAGCTCAAATTGGGCATTCAAAGAAGGCTGGTTCATCTGTCAAAAGAAAAGTTGTTGAATTTCAAGGTTTTGATGAGGAGTACAA
>Ga0209710_1001472_pt1 | contig 17983 bp, 17 predicted proteins | sample ArcticOcean_MG_C_5_FD_187436 | JGI IMG/M metagenome (GOLD analysis project Ga0209710, IMG submission 187436) | Marine microbial communities from western Arctic Ocean - ArcticOcean_MG_CB4_138 (SPAdes) (version 2) | ecosystem: Environmental > Aquatic > Marine > Oceanic | place: Arctic Ocean...
ACGACCCAACACCTCAAGAATTTGTTGCCACAGACGACACTTTTGGAGAATCTGGAACTCCAGCTCAATTAATGGATAAGTATGGCTTAAATAGCACTGCTATTATTGACAAAGCGCTTAAAGTAATCGCCAGGAAGTAAATATTGTAAAATTAATTACTAAATAAAAAAACTAACTTAAAAAGAAACAAAATGAAAGATTATGCTAAAAGTTATATTGACACATTTTACACAGGAATTAAGAAAACAAAATACAAAATAAGTGGAGAGAATTCAAATTCAAGCTCATTTTTTCATGAATTGAATGAGCAGACTAAAAAGGTAAAACAAAACGGAGGTAGACTCTTTTTCTTTGGAAACGGAGCTAGTGCTTCTTTTTCAAACCATATGGCTTTAGATTGGTCAAAAAATGGAGGAATATTAGCTTTTTGTCTTAGTGACAGTGCAATGCTAACGGCTTTAGCGAATGATTATGATTTTGAGGGTTGTTTCTTAGAGTTTTTAAAGATTAATTCACCAACTTCTAATGATTTAGTCGTTACTACTAGTTCTAGTGGAAATAGTAAAAATATTGTAAAAGTTCTTGAATATTGTAAAGAAAATAGCATTAGTAGTTTCGGTTTAAGTGGTTTAAATGAAGGGAATAAAACTGAAATATTATCACATTTCTCACTTTTTGTTCCAATGAAGACTTATGGTATGGTTGAGTGTATTCATCAACTCTTTCATCATATTTTTCTAGATAAGTTTATGGGTATTGAAGAGTGGAACAAGATAGAATCTCAAAATATGGACGCATCAAACTTTAAATTATGATTAAAATAGGTATAGCGGGGTATGGCAAAATAGGACAGTTAAGGGCTAAGATTTTATCGGAAAGAAATGATATTGAAATAGTTGGTATTTATGATGTACAACAGCCTGAAAATATTGATGTTCAAATATTTCACAATTCTTATGATGAATTACTAAATTCAGATTTGGATGCAGTTTTTATATGTGCTTATAATACTGTTTTAGCAGAATATACGACAAAGGCTTTAAATAAAGGACTTCATGTTTTTTGTGAAAAACCACCTGCGATGAAAGTAGAAGAACTTGATAGCGTTTTTGATGCTTTAAAATCTTCTGGTAAAGTTTTAAAATACGGCTTTAATCATAGGTATCATTATTCTATTATTGAAGCTAAAAAGATTATTGATTCTGGTAAAATGGGTAAACTTTTATGGATGAGGGGTGTTTATGGCAAGGCAGGAAGTATCGATTATGATAAAAACTGGAGAAACTTTAAGAAATATTCTGGTGGAGGTATTTTAATAGATCAAGGAATCCATATGTTAGATCTAATGAGGTACTTTTCTGCTGAAAAATTTAATAAAATTAATAGTTATATAACAACTTCCTATTGGGATATTAAAGTAGAAGATAATGCCTTTGTATTAATGCAATCAGATAATAATGTGATTGCAAGCATGCATTCTAGCGCAACGCAATGGAAACATAAATTTTTATTAGAAATGTGTTTTGAAGAGGGATATTTGAACCTAGATGGAATACTTTCAGGAACTAGAAGTTATGCTCCAGAAAAACTGATTATTGGACGTAGAGAGTTTGAAGATATAACATTTGCCATGGGTAAACCCAAAGAAACTATTATTTCATTTGAAAACGATAATTCTTGGAATTTAGAGGTTGAAGAATTTATAAATGCAGTCAAAGGCAATGGAGAAATCAAACAAGGAACCTTACAAGATGCCTTTGAAACTTTATCTTTAGTCCAAAAAGTATATGAAAACAGTGAAATTTAAGAAGGTTTTAACTTATAAAATATTTACACCATGAAAATTTTAGCGTCGCCATCATCAATAGGACAAATTAGTCTTAAACCCTTTGAACTTTTGGAAGCCAGTGGATACGAAGTTGTAAAAAATCCATTTGGAAGAAAATTAACTGAAGAAGAAACGATCACTCTTGGAAAAGATTGTGTTGGAATAGTTGCCGGAGTAGAGACTTTGGATTCAATAGTAATTGACTCCTTACCTAATTTAAAATGTATAAGTAGAGTTGGGGTTGGTATGGATAGTGTCGATATTTCGTATGCTGAGAATAAAGGTATTAAAGTTTTAAACACTCCAAATGGACCAACAAGAGCAGTTGCCGAATTAACACTAGGCTTAACTCTATCTTTATTAAGGAAAATTCCAAATGCACATTATGACTTGAAAAATAGAATTTGGAAAAAACAAACAGGTAACTTGTTATTTGAAAAAAAAGTAGGAGTTCTAGGTCTTGGTAGAATTGGGAGAATGGTTGCCGAAATCTTTAGATCTCTTGGAAATCCCGTTATGGGATATGATTTATATCCAGATATGGACTGGGCAGAAAAAAATAATGTTGAAATTCTTAGCTTAGAACAATTACTGAATCAATGTGATATTATAACCATTCACATACCTGGTAATTCAGACGGATCCCCTGTTTTAAATCAGGAAGAGTTGTCTTACTTAAAGGATGGTGCATTTTTAGTGAACGTTTCAAGAGGAGGCGTTATAAATGAAGATGCTTTGTATGAAATGTTAACCAACGGAAAATTAGCTGCTGCAGCGCTAGATGTTTTCAGCAATGAACCTTATAGTGGTAAGTTTTGTGATTTGGATAACGTAATTTTAACACCACATATAGGTTCTTATGCTAAAGAAGGGAAATTAAAAATGGAAGTAGATGCTGTTATGAATCTAATTAATTCATTAAAATAATGGCTGTTAAAATTAATTTAGAAAATAAAACGGCTCTTGTTACTGGAGGTACTAGAGGTATTGGAAAGGCTATAGTAGAGGAATTACTGCAGTCTGGAGCTAAGGTTTTTGCTACTGGCACAAATGTAGTACAAATTAAAGAGCTCAATGCTACAAACAAAAACTCACAACTGACTTACTTACAACTAAACTTAAGTTACCCTGATAATGTAAAAGATTTTATAGCTAAAACATTAGAATTAACAGATGTGGATATACTTATTAATAATGCAGGTATAAATATAGTTTCAGGTGCAGATAAAATTACAGATGAAAGCTTTTTGCAAATTCAAGAAATAAATGTTCACGGCCCTTTTTTATTGGCGCAAGCTTTTGGTAAACAAATGGTAAAAAGGAATTGGGGTAGAATTGTAAATATTGCCTCAATTTGGGGGGTAGTTACTAGACCAGGAAGGTTATCTTATTCTGCTAGTAAAATGGCATTATTGGGTATAAATAAGACGTTAGCAGTTGAGTGGGCAAAAGATAATGTGCTAGTAAACGCTGTAAGCCCTGGTTTTACGTTAACAGAATTAACGAAAACAACAAATACAGAAGAAGAATTAAACATAATTAAAAATAAAATACCACAAAATAGACTTGCTTTACCAGAAGAGATTGCTAGAGGAGTACTTTTTCTTTCGAGTAACTTAAATTCATATATAGTGGGACAAAATTTAATAATAGATGGAGGATATGCAACAATATAATTTTACAGTAAAATCTAATATTCATGACTATGAAGTAAAGTTTATAGATAATGTAAAAAAAACACTTGAGACAGAGTTAAAAGAAGGGGACTTTATAATTATTGACAATAAGGTACAATCTCTTTATCCAAATTGGTTTGAAGATGTATTTGAAAATTATAATTACATTGGTATTGATGCAGCTGAATCACAAAAAAGCTATCAGGAAGTGGAGCCAGTTATCAGTACTCTTATAGAAAGAGGTTTTCGTAAAAACCATAGATTAATAGCAATTGGAGGAGGAATCACTCAAGATGTAACAGCATTTATTGCTTCTATTTTATACAGAGGAGTACAATGGTGTTTTTTTCCTACTACATTACTAGCTCAGGGTGATAGTTGTATTGGTAGTAAAACTTCAATTAATTTTGGTAAATTTAAAAATCAAGTTGGAGGGTTTTATCCTCCAAATAAAATTTATGTTGACCCAAAATTCCTTAATACGCTTCCAATTAAAGAGCTGCAATCTGGTTTAGGTGAAATGGCTCATTATTTCGTAGTTGCTAGTGAAGAAGATTTTGAAAGATATAAAAGAGATTATGCGCAAGCTTTAGTTGATAAAAATGTTTTAAGAGGAGTAATAGCCAGAAGTCTAGAAATAAAGAAAAGTTACATAGAAATAGATGAGTATGATAAAAATGAAAGGCAAGTTTTTAATTATGGACATTCGTTTGGTCATGCAATTGAAAGTTTAACAAACTATGGTATTCCACACGGAATAGCTATTTCTGTCGGAATGGATATGTCTAATTTCGTTTCTATGAAAAAAGGCTATATCACTTCTGAAGTAAGACAGAATTCTCGTGAATTATTTGAGAAGATTTGGTTGGGATATACAAACCAAGTGAAAGGTTTGGATATCGATAATTACTTAGTTGCCCTTAGCAAAGACAAGAAAAATAAAGGATCCTTGTTAGGATTGATATTGAATAAAGGATATGGTAAAGTTTTTAAAGATTTTACAGAGAATGATATGATATTTAGATCTTGGATAGTAGAGTATTTTGCAAATGAATTAAATTATTAAACATGGTAGTAGACACTTTAAAAAATATAGAACAGTACAAAGGATTATCTCCAGATATTTATGCTGGTTTGCAATTTTTAGCTAACGCTAAATCAGAAATAGAGTTAGGAATATATCCAATAAATAAAAATGTGAAAGCAATTGTATCCTCTTACGAAACTGTGGATGAATTTGAAAGAGGTTATGAATCTCATAAAAACGTTATTGATATACAATACCCTATTATTGGACTTGAACGTGTTAAATGGTCACCTATTGAGAATATGAGTGTAAACATTCCTTATGATGAATCAAAAGATAGAACTTTCTTTAAAGACCCTTCAAAACAAGGTACTCATGTAGATATAGGTAACGGAATTTTTGCGATTATGTACCCTGAAGATGGTCATGGTCCGCAACACAAGGTTGGTAAAAAAGAAGTAATTAAGAAGATAACCGTTAAAGTCTCTATATAGTGCAGAATAAGAAAGTTACAGCATTGGTTCCTATGAAAGGAAACAGTGAAAGAGTACCAAATAAAAACATAAGACTACTCAATGGGAAACCAGTATGCCATTGGATTTTAGAAGCGCTTTCACGCAGTAAATATGTTGATGAGATTATAATTAATACAGATTCTGATAAGATTAAAGAAATTGTTTCAGATTTTAAATTGGTAAAAGTAATTGATAGACCAGATTATTTATTTGGAGATGCGGTTAGTATTCAACCGCTGATTGCTCACGATATCGAGTATGCACAAAATGAAATTATTTTTCAGACGCATTCAACTAACCCTTTGTTAAAAACGGAAACGATAGATGCCGCCATAGAAGCCTATTTTGAAAATAATGAAGAATATGATGCTCTGTTTTCTGTTACTCCACTAAAACAAAGATTTTATTTTAAAAACGGAAAACCTGTAGGACACGATCCTAAAAAATTAATACAAACGCAACTGTTAGAACCGATATATCATGAAAATTCGTGTATGTATATTTTTTCAAAAGAAACTAATAGAAAAACACAAAATAGGTTAGGAAATAACCCTTTCTTATTTGAGATGGACCATTTGGAGGCTGCGGATATTGATGAGTGGCATGATTTTCTTTGGACAGAATTTCTAATGGGTAAAAGTAATATTATTAAGAAAGTAGCTAAATGACCTATCTTTAAATTAAATAGATTTGAACGTATTATTTAAGTATTGTAAAAACTATTGATGTATTTTAAATGCAATCAAAAAATGTCAGAATTTCCTATAAAAAAAATTTCACAAAATATATGAATGAAAACATTATATTTCAAATGTAACCTCATGGAAATAAATCAGCAGTTAAAACACATCTGCAGAAAAATAAAACAAGTAGGTAAATCATCTCTGTTACATAATTTCTCTTATCTTACTATTTCACAGGGGTTCACTATACTTGTCCCATTATTTACTTTGCCGTATATTCTTAATGTTCTTGGAAAGGAGATGTATGGCTTAGTAGTTTTTTCACAAGCAATAGTTTCTTATTTTGTAATATTGGTGAGTTTTGGGTTTAACACTTTAGCCATTAAAGAAATTAGTATTCACCGTGATAATAAAATAAAATTAAGCAAAATTGTAAGTATTGTTTTAATTTTGAAGGGGGTAGCATTCCTGATTTGTTTGGGGTTTCTTTCCTTAGGACTTTTACTTTTACCTCAAGCAAGGGGTTATGAAAGTTTATATCTTCTTTCAATGTGGGTATGTTTATATGAATTTATATTTCCTATATGGTACTTTCAAGGGATTGAAAAAATGAAATTTATTACCTATTTGAACTTGGTTAGTAAATCTATTTTTTTAATTCTTATATTTTTACTTATCAAATCACCAGAACATTATTTACGATTACCAATTATTAATGGTATAGGGGTATTAGTTACAGGAATTACTAGTTTGATTATTGTTTTCAAATCACATAAAATTAAATTTATACTTCCTAAAATTAACGAATTAATAATCTTTATAAAAAAATCATTTGATTATTTCGTCTCTAATGTTGCAGTTAAATTATATGCAAGTTCTAATAAAGTAATTATTGGAAGTTTACTAGGTATGGGAGAAGTTGCATATTATGATTTAGCAGATAAAATTATTACAGTATTCAGAGCTGTGCCATTAAGGATTGTAAGGGATAGCATTTTTCCAAAAGTAGCAAAGACAAAAAACATTAAAATTGTATGGTATACAACTTTAACAATGGGTGTATATTCAATAATAGCCATACTTTTTATTTTATTTTTTGCAGAAACAATAGTTCTAACATTAGGTGGTGGAGATATGTTGGAAACTGTGAATATATTAAAACTATTTTCTATTTATATTTTTACTACTCACATTTCAAATTATTACATAACAGTTGCATTATGGTCTTGGGGTTATGAAAAAATATTTCGTAACTTAATGGTAATATCAGCCATACTTTTTTTGCTTTTATATCTCTTTCTTTGGGTCGGAAATATAATTAATATTTATACAATCACTGCTGTGCCAATTTTAGTTGATATCTACTCAATAATTCATATTTATATAATTTCAAAACAAAAAAATCTTTTTAAAAACTAATAACTTTTAATAATTTTTTTTTGTCACGGTTATGTTTTGAAGTTAAAATAACTTTAATTTCTAGTACTCTAATTTAAAGATAATGATAAAATTACATAGGAAAATTGATAATATATGTTTAGACGTATTTAGATAAATAATAATGAAAACATTTAAAAATCCTAGTATTTTATTATTGTTTCTATTTGTTCTATTGAACGGTCACAATCCTTTTTTAAGGTTTTTTTATTTATTTCCTAGTTCAATAAGCTATATTATTTGGATAATTATTTTTATAATATTTAATATTACTATTAATAATAAAATCAAAAAAACAATTTTCGTCTCCTTATTTTTTATAATTCTTTATGTTATTTTCAGTATAAAATTTTATGGCAATCAAAGTGTAGGTCGAATAATACAATTAATTGCCAATATTAGTTTAGGGCTACTAGTGATAAATTATTATAAACACACTCTTTTAAATAATATTGAAATCGTCTTAAAATTTATTTGTCATTATTCAATAATTATATGGGGTTTCATTGTTTTATTAAAAATATTTTTCAATTTCACTTTATTTGATTCAATTCCTACTTTTTTCTTGTTTCCGGATAATGAAACTGTAGACGTAAATACTCATGCTATTTTTCATAATTTTAGAGGCTCTGGTAATTTGGGTGACTTTAGTTTCTTGAGAAATTCAGGTTTATTATGGGAGCCTGGGGCATTGTCTGGCACTGTTCTTATGTTGTATTTAATGTTATTTATAAACAAAGAAATTAGAAAGAATTTTGACTATCTCTTTTTTTTAGTTTGTATTACTGTGTTTTCAACACTTTCTATTTTAGGAATAACAATAATTTCTATTATAGTATTATTTAAACTAATTAAAAATGAAAAAGGGTTTAAATTTATTTCTTTTAAAAGTGTTATTGCTACAGTCTTAATTTTCTTTTCCATTCAATACTTTCTTGATGATGATACAGCGCTAAGAAAAAAAGTCGATTTTCAGTTATATAGTCTAGTAAATGAAAAAAGAGGATGGGAGGGCAATCGTCTTGGCTCTGCTATTTTTATTTTAGATTTTATTGATAGTAGAAATAAAAATAAAGGTGTTGGTTTTTTTACAGATTATAATATTGTGATGAGTCAACTGTCGAATTATGGATACCAATCAGATCATCCTATTGGTAATGGATTTTTCTTAATGATTTTGCAATTAGGAATATATTTATCTATAGTTTTTTTTATTTTTTTATTTTTTCAATTATATAAATATTATAAAGAGATTGTAACGGCACTTTTTGTGTTTATTGTTTTAATACTTCTACTTCAGGGTGAGGTTTGGAGTAATTACGGTCTTATTTACATGTTTTTATTCTTACATCTCTCTACCAATGTTGAAAAGATAAATTCTGTTTCAGAATAAATAGTGTGTTACATTAATAGCTTTTATTATATTTTTTTATCTAAATGAATAACATATAAAGAAAATTAAATAAAACAATAAATATTTATCATGATCAAAATTTCTATAATTATACCCATACACAATAGAAAAAAAGTGACAATTAAAGGACTAACCTCTTTAAATTTAGCTTTAGATAATTACTACAAAAAATCTAAATTAATAGAATATGATATCGTCCTTGTTGATGATGGTTCAACCGACAAGACGTCAGATTGGGTCTCTAAACATTATCCAAACACAAATATTTTATACGGAGATGGTAATTTATGGTGGTCAGGTGCTATTAATTTGGGAGTAAATTATTCACTAAATAATTTAAATCCCAATTATATAATGTTTTGGAATGATGATCTTATAATCGAATCAGAATATTTTTCTGCTCTAGAGAAGATAGTAATAAATGAAAAATTCAAAAAGAGTATAATTGCAAGTAAGATTTTTTACGAAAACGAAAAGGAAAGAATATTTTACAATGGTGCATTCATAGACACTAAAAAAGGTAGTTTATATATAAATAGAGAAGATCTTCAAAATCATTCTAACGAGATAGAATGTGATTGGACTGGAGGTATGGGGGTTCTGTTCCCAATTAAAGTATTTGAAGAAATAGGTTTAGTTGATAATATTTATTTCCCTCAATATTACGGAGATGCAGATTTTTCGCTTAGAGCTAAGGATGCTGGTTTTAAGATTTATTGTCATAATAGACTAAAACTTTTAAATGACAGGAATGCAACTGGGGTATACCATAATGGTTCTTTATTGAAATATTTTCAAAGTCTATTTTCTATAAGATCTCCATTCAATTTAAAAGTCCATATTAAATTTGCCTTTAAATATTTTTCACCACTAGTGGCTATTAAAATTATGTTAAAGAAGCATGTAGTTTATTTTTTAAAAATATTTCATATTAAATTCAGATTATTTATTACCTATTTACTTCAATTTAGATTATATTTTTATAATAATTTTTTAAATAAAATACCCTCCCGTATAATTAGAGAAGTATTTAGTAAAATTTATATTAATTTTGGTAACCATTCATCAATTAGATCGAATGTTAAAATACTAAATAAGTATGGCAGACACATCACTATTGGTAATAATTCAATTATCAACGAAGGATGTTTATTTGATGGAAGGTCTGGTAAAATTGTTATTGGAAATAATGTCAGTATTTCAAGAGAAGTTATGATTTATACATTAGAGCATAAAATTGATTGTGATTATTTTAAAACTGAGCCTGGTGATGTAGTTATAAATGATTATGTGTGGTTAGGTTCTAGAGTTATAATACTTCCAGGTGTCGAAATTGGGTTAGGAGCTGTTGTAGCCTCCGGAGCAGTCGTAACAAAGGATATTCCCCCAATGTCTGTTTACGGAGGAATTCCTGCAAAATTAATAAGAAAAAGAACTTCCAATTTATTATATAATTTAAAGGATAATCAATTTTTTCAATAAAAAAGATTCTTAAATAATGAATAATATAATCTCAAAAATCAAAACTTCTATTAAAAATGAAGGCTTCAATTCTATATTTATAAAGTTATTTAGAAGACTCAGAGGCTACTATTTTAAATTAATTTACAAAAGGCCTACCAAGAATGGTTGGGAAAAATTAAAAAATCATTTTACTGGAAAAACGGTTTATCTTATCGGTAATGGACCAAGTTTAAACAAAACTCCGCTATATCTTCTAAAGGATGAATATACTATGGTATTTAACAGGTTTAGTTTAATGTTGGATAGACTAAATTGGTCTCCTTCTTTTTATTCCACAACTGACGATTTGGTGCTTGAAGATATTATTGATGAAGCTATTGATATCTCTAAGATTGCCAAGTATTCTTTTTTTCCTGATATTTCTTTTAGAGGAAAAGTTTTTTTTAAAAAATTCCCCAAAAAGGACAATATTTTATGGGTTAATCAGAGACCTAAACTAGGTTTTTCTACTAAATTACCTGATGTGTTTTTAGGAGGTACTACAATTTATGAGGGAATTCAAATACTAAAATATTTAGGTTTCAGTAAGATTGTTCTATTAGGTGTTGATATGAATTACAAAGTTCATACCACTGCTAAAAAAATTAGTTCAGGATCTGATATAGTTTCTACCAAAAATGATGACCCAAATCATTTTGATCCAAGATATTTTGGTAAAGGAAAAAAATATCACCAGCCAGAAAAACATGTGATAGATAATATATTTAATTCATTAAGGTTTTTAAGAGTTTATGTTGATAAGTGTAAAGATTTTGAAATCATAAATGCCAGTATAGAAAGTAAATTAGATTATTTTAAAATGTCTTGCCTGGAGGAAGAGTTAGGCTTTTCTGACTTGGAAAAAGCGAAAATGTTTGAGGAATTACTAAAAGATAAAAAAGGAGGTTCTACTATTTCTTTTCCACTCATTAATACGGAAGAGGTTGAAAATTTAATTGAGTTGAATAAATTTAAAATCAACTTAAATGAGGGCCTAAAGTTAATCCCAAAACTTACTTCTACTTACACTGTTATGGGGCCTTTTAAAGATGAAGTTTATTTTTTTAAAAACTAATATCGATCAAATTAACTCGAAAAAAACAGCAAAAGTTAATAATAAACTGTATCAATGAATTTAAAATTAATAAACTATAAATGACAAAAAATGAATAATTTTATATTTATGTCTCACCCATTAGACGAAAACACCCCAACATATGGCGATAGAGATCAATTAAGTATCTCTGTAAAAAGTGAAATTGTTGATGGTATCGGTGCAAACACATCGGTCATCAATTTTTCTAACAATCATATGGGAACACATATGGATACTCCATTTCATTTTTGTATCGATGGAAAAAGGACATTAGATTATGATGCAGATGATTTTTATTATACAAAAGTAGCTGTTGTGAAGTGTCCTTGTAATGAAGCAAAATTGATCCAAAGAGAAGATTTGAATTTAGACAATGTTCCTAAGGATGTAGATTTTTTGTTGATTGATATGGATTATGAACAATATCGCAGTGAGGATAAATATCACAATGATAATCCAGGTCTTCACGCCTCTTTAGCCGATGAGTTAAGAGATGAGTTCAAGGATTTGAAAATCATAGGATTTGATGCCATTTCTTTAACTTCGTGGAAATATAGACCAGAAGGTAGAGAAGGACATAGAGCCTTTTTATGTGGTGATAATCCTTTTCTCATTATTGAAGATGTGTCCTTTAAAAATTTAAAAAACAATAAAATTGATTGGGCAGTAGTAGCACCTCTAAGAACTATTGATGGTAATGGAGGACCTGTGACCATCATGGCAAAATTGAAAAGATGAAAGCAAAGAATTTAAAGAAAAGAATTAAAGAGAATAAATTAACCATAGGAACCTGGTTAACTATTGGACACACTTCTGTGGTTGAAGTGCTTACTCAGGCTAAATTTGATTGGATAGCTATTGATGTTGAGCATAACCTTATTAGCTTAGATACACTAAGACATCTTATTATTGCAGGTCAGGCAAACAACACAGCTATGTTTGTAAGAGTTGCCAAGAATGATGAGGTAAGCATCAAGTATGCTTTAGATGCAGGCGCTGATGGAATTATTGCACCAATGATAAATTCAGCAGAAGATGCAGAAAAATTAATTTCATATGCTTATTATCCGCCAAAAGGAAAAAGAGGAGTGGGGCTTTCAAGGGCTCAGGGATACGGAGATAATTTTAACCAATATCTTGAATGGGTAGACAAGGAATTAACCGTTATTGGACAAATTGAGCATATTGATGCAATCAATGATTTAGAGTCAATTACTAAAGTCGACGGAATTGATGCTCTGATGATTGGGCCTTACGACCTATCTGCTTCAATGGGATATCCTGGTCAATTTGATCGTCCAGATGTAAAAGAAGCGATAGAAAAGTTCAATCTTGTTTGTAAGAAGAGCCAAATGGCTAGCGGATTACACATTGTACCAATAGAAGAGTGTCGAGTGCAGAATGCCGTGAAGGAAAATTATTCTTTTATTGCTTTTGGAACGGATTTTAATTTTATGAAAGCTGGATTGAAATCCATGGAAAAATTGACGTAATAATTATGGCGAAGTATATATATTTCTATGATAGGAATGAGGTTTTGTTAGATCGGTACCCAGCAGGAATTTCTCGAATATTGGGTAGAAACTTAGGGGATAACATTCAATTTGTATTTCTGTATTCAGAACGATTGATAAAAGGAGGTACGCCTCAAAAATTACCTGAGAATTCAATAGTAATTTATCAACCTTTTTTGAAATTAGATTATTTAGATAAATTAACGAAACAATATCCGCCAGCTGCTTTTATAAACATCGCTTTAAGAATACCAGATGTCTTATTAATAGGTTATTTTAATCGTTTATATGTACCAACATATATGGTTCAGCATGGATTATTTGTAAAGTACTTAACTAGAATTCCATTTATTAAACACATCTCAAGTAAGTTTGTGAAATTTCAAAAGTATTTTATATACTCTTTAAGTATCTCTAAAATGATCGGCAAACCTTTCTTCAAAACATTAAAAGAACTGTATGCCTGTTACATCAAAGGGTCAAAGAAGTTTCGCGAGTTAGAAACGATTAAAGATAGTGATTTGTTATCATCAAAAGTATTTTCTTTTGATACTTCTTGGGATAGTTATTACATAGATAATTATAGTTATAGGAAATCCCAATTGATTTATTTTGGCAACCCAGATTATACATTGATTAAAGAATGTCTAGCAAATCCTGTGCAAGATGCAATCTGCTATATTTGCCAATCTTTGGTGGAAGACGGAAGATATCTTAAGAAAGATTTTCTGGCCTTTTTAAATGGAATGAAGAAAAACTTAAAAGGTAAAAAGGTGTATCTGAAATTGCACCCAAGATCTGACGTTGAGCTTTACAGGGGCTTGGAAGATGATAATTTTGTTTTAACCAATGCATTCGAAAACTGTGATACTTATTTAGGGCATTATTCATCCTTATTAGAAATATCTAATCAGTTGGATCGAAACGTGATATTGTGGAATCTTCAAGGACATGAGATTCCTATTAGCTATGAAAAGTACGGAGACTTGACCACAAATAACTGGGGAGAAGTTGATAATTTTTTAAAGAACAAGAAGACCTCTGATTTCAAGATCAAGGAAAAAGTTCAAGAGTTTTTAGATATGCCATTGGAACCTCTTGATATGATTGCTGAAAGAGTAAGAAATGATTTGAACTTATAGATTGATTTTTTTTCATTTAATTAATTTAATTACAAAAATAATATAACAACTGTATTTTCAGTGTTAATTAATAAAAAGGCAATATAATATGAATATTTTACTTACTGGATCTGAGGGGTTTGTAGGCATGAGTTTGCAAAAAAGTTTAAGAAAAAATGGTCATGAAGTTTTTTGCTTGGATCGAGTATATAAAGAGGGTAAGAATAAGTATTTGAAAGTTGATCTTTCCGAGGATCTTTCTGAGGAAATACTTAACGAGGTTTCAGAGTATAAAATCAATCTTGTCATTCATTTAGCAGCTGCTAAAGGAGATTATAACTTAAGTTACAACGATTTTTACAGGGACAATGTCGTTGCTAGTGATAAATTAATCAATTTAGTTAAAGACTTAGGTATTAAATCTATTATTGCCTACAGTACAGTATCTGTTTATGGGCACGATAATAAATTAAAATCTGAAGAAGCGGATTTAATTCCAAATAATCCATACGGAGCTACAAAGTTGGAGTCAGAAAATTTATTTATTAAATGGTTTAATTTAGATCCAAATAGAAATAAATTAACAATTTTAAGACCCTCAGTTATTTACGGAGAGAATAATTTTGCTAATATGTATAATTTATTAAACCAATTAAACAAAAAAAATCCAGTTTCTGTTGGTAATGGTGATTATATAAAGTCAATGGTGGCAGTAGAAAATATTGTTGACATAACTATATTTAGTTTAAATAAATTAGAAGGATTACAAATATATAATTGTACAGATAAACCCTATCCAAAACTACAAGAGGTAATTAATTATATTAGCGAAATAGATGGGTTTTCAAAACCTAAAGTAGTCATTCCAAAATGGTTTGCTTATATTATTAGTTTGTTTTTTGAATGTTTTTCTTTTTTAATCAGAAAAGATTTAGGAATTACAAGAGAAAGAGTTTCTAAATTTACAATGCCTACTGATTATAGATCAGAAAAACTAAACAAGAGTGGTTTTGTTCAGAGATACTCAGTTAAAGATAGAATTCAAAATATGGCTAAATGGTATTTAAAAATTAATAAATAAATATGAAAAATAAGACGATTCTACTTGGCTTAAATGAGCTTAACTTTGATTATATAAAGTATTATATTAATAAAGGACTTTTACCTAATTTTAAAAAAATATTTGAAATACAACCCCCTATTGAGACAGTTTCAGAAAGTGATTATAAACTTTTAGAGCCCTGGGTGCAATGGGTTACTGTACATTCAGGAAAAACTTACAAAGAACACAATATCTTTCGTTTAGGAGATATTGTTAATAACCGTGAACTTTCCCAGATATTTGAGGAGTTGGAAGCTGAAGGACTTTCTGTTGGTGCGGTTTCCCCTTTTAATGCTGAGAACCGTCTAAATAATCCAGCTTTTTTTGTTCCAGACCCTTGGACTAAAACGAATCCCTCCGGAAATTGGGTTGTAAAGGCTCTATATCAAGCAGTTCATCAGTCTGTAAATGATAATGCTAAATCAAAAATGAATTTTAAATCAATGATTTCATTAGCCTTAGGGTTATTATTATACGTGCCTGCATCTAGGTGGTTTCATTATTTGAAATCAGTTCTAAATTTAAAGAAACCTGGAGCTAAAGCCTTAATTCTTGATAGTTTACTGGCTGATGTTCATTTAACACTTTGGAAAAAGAATAAACCTGATTTTTCTAATTTATTTTTAAATTCCGGAGCACACATTCAACACCATTATTTATTTAATTCAGAGGCATACAATGGTAATATCAAAAATCCTGAATGGTATTGTCCACGGAGTTTTGATCCGTTAATTAATATCCTATCTGAATACGACAATCAAATCGGGAGATTATTGAAGCAAAAAGGCGTAAAAATAATAATAGCAACAGGTCTTCATCAACAGCCACATGAAAGTTTAACGTTTTACTGGAGGTTAAAAGAACATGTTAAATTTGCTGAGAAGATTGGAATTGAAAACTTCTCAGATATTTTACCAAGAATGTCTAGAGATTTTTTAGTAAAATTTAACCATGAAATAGATGCTTTAAATGCTGAAAAATTATTAAATAGTTTTTATTCTTCTAAAGATGATATTAAAATATTTGAAGTAGATAATAGAGGTAAAAGTTTATTTGTAGAATTGGTTTATCCAAATGATATTAATGAAAGTGAATCAATTTATTCAAAAAGTTCAAAACTCAAATTAGAAAGGTTTAAATCTTATTTAGCTTTTGTAGCTATCAAAAATGGCGAGCATAATGGGATAGGCTATTTAACTTCTAATTTTGATCTAAAAGTAGAAAATAAAATTAATTTAACTAACTTAAAATTAATAATTAAGAAAGTAGCTCTTTCTAAAAATTAATTAAAATGCCATTCGAGCCAAAATTCCCAAAGAAAGCAGGAAAAAAATCCAAACGAGGTCCAGCTAAAAAAGAAGAGTCTTCCAGTAAAGAAAAGATGGAAATGCGCTATGAAAAAAAGTGTTAGATTATTTACTGGTAAACCAAGAAAAACTCACCAAAACAAAACGGATAAACCTTTTTAATGATATCTTTCCAAAAACAAAATTTGTATGAGACAAATTCACCCTGGCAAAATTAAAAGAGAAAAAAGAAGATCTCTTTAAGCAAAATCCAGACCCTGCCAAATAACTTTTAAAGTAAAAAGAAAAAAATCAATTGAATTATAAAGAAACCCTTTATTTTTGAAAAGACTACGGACTGTAGTCGCTATTGAGGAATTAAGAATTTGATGATTCTTATATAATTAAAATATGCTTTTCTTTAGTGTTCATGTACAATTAAAATCGTTATTTACTAGACAACCCCCACTGTAAAGTGGCGGGAATTGTTAATAATATAATTTTTAGATCAAATAAAAATGACCAGTTTTGGATATAAAATCGATCGAGTTTTACACGCGCACTTATTTGATGATAGTGTGTAATACTACCCCTATAACCTTTCATTTGAGAAAGTCCAGTCACGCCTGGCTTAGCCCGATGTCTTAAAGAAAATTTTTCAACACGATCACGGTATAAATCGTTTAATTGTATTGGATGTGGTCTTGGACCCACTATAGACATATTTCCTAAAAAAACATTTAAAAATTGAGGAAATTCATCTAAGGAAGTTCTTCTTAAAAATACACCAAATCTTGTAACTCTGGGGTCGTTTAATTTTGTCCAAGAATTGTCGGATTCGTCATTTAAATGCATTGATCTAAATTTTAAACACATAAAATGAATACCGTTTTTCCCTTCTCTTAATTGTTTATAAATGACTGGTCCACTGCTTTGTGACTTTATAATCAAAGCAAATAGCGGATACATCCAAGAAAGTAAAAAGACAATAATAAAACTAGATAAAAGGATGTCAAACACCCTTTTTAAATAGATATTAATAATATTGTCAAGGCTGGAGTTATTGATGTTTTGAGTCAAATAAAATGGCATTCTAGCAGGTTAGTGCAAATTCTAAACTAAAATAAACATTTATAAATTCTCAGTAAAGATATATTAACTATTTTTACATAAATTCACTTACTTAATGTTGTTTACTCATATGGGCTTACCTCCTATTACTAAAAAAATATTTTTATTAGTTTTGATAACTTTATTTTCTTGTAGTCAACCCGAAGAACTTCGACGCAACGAACTTTTTTATAATAATGATTTTGAAAGCGGGGATTTAGATGCTATTGATGGCGCTCAATTAATGACTTTTAATAACACTACTGTATTGGGAAATTATAATAATGATGGTTTTACACTTAGTCTAAATGACATTGGCGCTCACGATCTTATTTATATTTCTTTTGATTTATATATTCACGATACATGGGATGGCAATTTCAACGGATTTGATCCCGACCAAGCTGATGCTTGGGTTATTGAATTAATATCTGATTTCGATACAGGTCCGAGTAATCCTTCTGATCTATGGGAAACTTCTTTTTCTAACAGTATTTGTAGCACAGTATATTGCTTAAGGCAATCTTATCCTGAAGTTTTTCCGTTTGAAAACCTCCCACGTAAAGGATCATCACGATTATTACCAGGCTTATGCAGTTTAGAATCTGATGAAAATGGCACTTCACTGTACACAATAGAAAAGGGTTTTGAACATACAGGCAACGCTTTAC
>Ga0209710_1001477_pt1 | contig 17937 bp, 42 predicted proteins | sample ArcticOcean_MG_C_5_FD_187436 | JGI IMG/M metagenome (GOLD analysis project Ga0209710, IMG submission 187436) | Marine microbial communities from western Arctic Ocean - ArcticOcean_MG_CB4_138 (SPAdes) (version 2) | ecosystem: Environmental > Aquatic > Marine > Oceanic | place: Arctic Ocean...
TTACACAGTGTACATACTAAAGGTCCAACAGAGCCAACAGAGTACATAGCACAACAGGCATACATAGCTAAAGACCTTTAAAGGCACGTATACAAAGGTCAAGAGGCTCAAGGCTAGCGGCTAAAGGTCCTTCAAGGCCTCAGGTTAAAGGCACTATACAGGCACCATACAGGGCCCTTATATCGTGGCTATTCATGGTTCTCTGTAGTAATTCTAAGGTGAGATTCACAGTTTCCTAGTGTATATAGAGTATAAAAAAAATTCTTCAGCGTGGTGACGAGAGGCATAGTTCAAATACTCTTGAACCTTTTCTTCTCAGCTTCTAGTGTGTCTAGTTCACTCACCACGGTCTCCTCTACTGTTGGGCGACACAGTAGTCTATACCGTAGTTTCAACTCTCGTATACGCAGCTTGATTGATTGTGTGGCTGCTTCAATATTATCTAGTCTAGTAAAATCGCTCATGAATATATTTATTTCTAGTGTATATCCTGTGAACCTTGCAGCGGGGTCTAGGGGTAACCTGCACAACCTAGGTCACCGCAGCGGGGTCTTTTGGTCTATACAGCCTATCTAGCCTATACTAGTTAAATAGTGTATATGAAAGACCCATTAAAGTTTCGTCGCAAGTATCAAAGCACCATAGTCGGTCTAAGTCAGCAAGTGGATCAAGTCAGCCGTAGTCTTATGTCATCAGGCAGTGCAAGTGATCTAATAGAATATCATCGTTTGGTAGATGAGATATGTAGTCTTAAAGAATGGATTATCTCAAAGGAACTTTAAATGCACCTTCACTGTCTATTTCACAGTCGTTGTATATTTCGCCGTTTTGGTTATAGTCTTGGAATATGTACCAAGGTTCTACCAAACTTGTTATACCTATCAACAGTATGCCTATTCCGGCACATAGCATTGCGATATTCTTTATCATAATAAGTTCTCCTTCTTGCGAAAAATTGTTTAACTGCTTCGCAGCTTTGGTGGCTTATGATGTTCCTTATGCCAATTTAGGAGGTTCGGGTTCATCATCTTCGTTGTCGTTAGATTCAACTATCTTGGGCTCAACATAGTCTTTGTCTACTATCTTCAGTCCGGGTTTGGTGGGTTGATCGTTGGTCCACACAAGGGCTGGGCGAGGTAGAGCAGTCTTTACTCCTAGACGTACCTTAAACGTTCTATCACTGCCGTCATCAGCTGGGACTTCTTCAATGTCCAGCACATCGCCTTCACTATACTGTAGGCCAAGTCTATCGCTTAGATCCTGCATTAGATGTTGCATTTCTTCTGCTGCTTCATCAGTCATCTGTGCATCTACTACTATCTGAGCCCAGGTGAACACTGCCGCCAGTTCTTCTAGTGTGATAGCGTCTAGGTGATACCTTTCGGGTGGTTCACCAGGTGGATTTGTATTTTCTGCCATTAAGATGGTTCCTTGTTATTAGTTTCTGATCCGTGATACACTTCTACAAAGGCATCACAGTTTGGACAGCTCAAGTTGGTGTGAATAGTATGGTTAGCGTCATTAAAGAACTCGTCTTGTTCTATATCGTGATCACCACCCCAAATTAGTTCTTCTTCACAAGCCCAACACTTCATTAAGCAGTCTCCTCTTCTAGTTGCTCTTGCTCGTTTTCATATATGCTCTCGCTGATGATAAAGTAATCATCAAGCTCTACACCTATTGTTTCACGAACCTCATTGCTGTCTAGCTCACCGTATTCGTAATAGGTGTCACTACCATCACCTTCAGCACCGTCAAACTTACCCACGAAGCACATACCTGTTTCGTTATAGAAAAGCTCTAGAGTACAATCGTGATTGGCTTCAACAAAGGTATTAACTGCTTCTAGTGGAGGGGCCCAAGGGCTTTCAAAGTAACCTTCAATGGTTGCGGTTCCGTCTAGATTATCGGTAAATTCTAAGCCTTCTGTTGAGATATCCCACTTGCAACCCCAGTTCTTAACACGCCAGTCCCACCAATTGTTACAACCATCTACCCAAGTCGTTTGCTTTTCATCGCCTGTACCTTTAACAGTTTCTTCTAATACTGCTGGCATTGGCACCATGATTTGCAAGAAGGAATATTCTTCATCCTGAGCGTCATCACTCTGTTGAATAACTTCTTTAAACTTGACCAAAGTATCGTATGGTCCGTTAATAGTAATTCCGTTGCTGCACCAATTTGGCATACTGCCCTCCTAAAAAGTGTTGTTTATCTTAATTTCTTATTATATACAGTATAGCACCTTATTCTCTAAAGGTCAACCTCTATACTACCAAACTTCTTCTTCCTCTTGCTCTTCGAATGCTCGTTCGCAATCATCACACATGGCGTTATAACCTTCGTTCTCATCGCCACACTCATCGCAGAATGATTGTTCGTCTTCTTGGTAATCGAACATATCAATTGAATTCTTTTGGGTAGTTGGCAAAAGAGTATCTTTTAGGATGAATTGGATAGTTTGGTCTACTGCTGACTCAACGGCACGTTGAAAGCTGTCGCCATCGTAGTTGCCATTGTATAGTTGGCCCCTTGTGAACGGATGAATTGTTTCCCAAGTGTCGCCGTCTATAGCGCCATATGCTCTCAACATATTGACAGCACCGGAAGAGTTATTTCCCATGCCGTTGTTATAAAGTTCATGCCCTAGTCTGCTCACACAACGAATCAATTCGCCTGCTTCAGTATCACTCTTGCCACTTGCTGGCATCAATTTTACTAGACGATCGTAATCTGCTTGGTAAGTGCCTGACTTGTTCCAGTAAGTATTTTCCATTTGTGAACCCTCTTTGTTATTAAACTCTTATTATATACAGTATAGCACCTACCTAGGGCAAAGTCAACCTCTTATTTGCCAATTATACATCTATCTCTTGAAGTCTTTCGCTTATCTCAGTTCTTTCGTCCTCAGGTAAACAATCCCAATATTCATTTAGAATATTGTAAGCCACTTCATACTTGTTCTCGCTCTTGTTATGCGGGTTCACAGGATCTTGCACCCATGTTCTTAGGGTCTTGACTATTTCCATTGCTTCATCGTTGGTATAGGCATCACCATCAAAATCATAGTCTTCATTCCATCTAGAGATAAAAAACAGGTATTCGGTGATATGATCGTAGTCGTCACCTATCCAATCAAATTCGTTAAACTCGATATATTCTTCAAGCTCACCTTCGCTCATTGCAAGAAGTTCTTTGTAGAGTTTATCGTTTTTTATTGCATATCCTGTATCATGAAATTCTATGCAATCACAGAACCTATTATCTTCTTGACCCGGTTCTAATGGCTTCTTGTCAGCATAATCTCCGTTGGCGCCTAAATCCATAGTCGCTAGTAGGTATCTCATTCTCTGAGCTGATCCTTTGTAGAAGTCTTCATTATTATAACCATAGTCGCCAACCTCTAGGTCAACGAAGTAATTCTCTATTATATCTGATGAGTTAATTTGTAATGCCATTTTATCGCCCTTTTATTATTGTTATTGTTTTTTCTTAATCTCTTATTATATACAGTATAGCACCTGACTAGGGCAAAGTCAACCTCTTATTGTCCAAAAGAAAAGGATGACAGGATTAGTTTCAAAACGATTACATCGCCCCCGGTTCAAACCGGCCTCACCTTACCTATCTAACGACATCCTTTGCCGGGCTACTACCATCAAGCCTTGGATTTGAGAGTGTTACCTCTCTTCTCATCGTAGGGTATGCTATCCCCTACTAGGTGCTATCAACACCACGTCCTTTTGGTGGGCCACAGAAGATTCGAACTCCTGACCTCATGATTCGTAGTCATGTGCTCTATCCAGCTGAGCTAGTGGCCCCAATTTTTTATACGTTTATTGCGACATAAACTAATAATGCAAATATACCAATATTGATTAACATATTGATATAATGAGGATTTGGTCCCATTTGTTTTTCCTTTCCAATTATTAAATTAGTTGAGCTAGAGGAGGTTATATGGCATATTTCTCACAAAAGTATATAAATTATTCATAATACCTTCAACATCTTCTTTAGTCAAATTAGGAACGACATCACTGTTCTCGTTAATTCCGGGAATGCGAGCCCACCTCTCAGATGAATCAAAAATAGCAATTTCATATCTAGGGTTATTCAACTCTTGAATAATACTTAGGTCATATGCCCCTATTACGATCTTTGCTCTCTTAATCCTTGTCATCTCATCTGATTCAAATACTAGATCTTTAAAATTTAATTTCATATTCTTATACCCTTTCTTCGTAAAGTCTGTGAGCTTTGATATCCCACTTTTCAACAACGGCATCGCCATACTCGTTCTCATCAGTAACGATATAAGCCACAGTCTTTAAGACCCTAGCATATCTCCAACCACTGTCGTTGATTGGATTACTGCTGACATAGACCCTATGTGGCCAACCATCTAAAGCTCCAAACTCGCCTTTGTTGGTGGAGAACTCAAAAAGGTTGTCGTTCTCTTTAAGACGGAACATTCCTAAGATGCTCTTGTCTCCGTGACTAAAACCAACTTCATTGGGTGCAAATGCCATATACCGTCTCCTAAAAGTGTTTCTTAATTTCTTATTATATACAGTATAGCACCACTGCTATCAGAAGTCAACCTTTATTTTGCCAAATGGTTACTTTTCTTCTTCGTCATCGTCCCATAGTCGAGCCATTCGCATTTCGTTTGTCATCGTTGCTAGTTTTGACATACTTCCTGGGCCGTCCCATATCTCGTTCATTAGCTCGTTGATCTCTTCTAACGGTATTGAACTTATATGATTCTTACGATTACTGTTCGCAGTCTTAAAGCACTTTTTATGAAAGTATTCTAACAAAAACTCCGTAATACCTTGTGGAATCAAAAGATGATCACTATATGCGAACGTTCCTTTAAATCCGTTTACTGACATTGGATCCGTTGTTGGTTGATTTGCCCAAAATTTACTACGATGTTCAGCTTCTGGAATTAAAAAATTGTAAAAAATATTCATATATTTCCTTTGGTTATTAAAAAAGTAATACTGCTCTTTTGGTGCCTTAACTCCCTGTAACAAGAGAAAAAGAACCATCGTCTTCCATATTGAAGTCTTCAATGAAAGTATGCCAATCACCCACTGCCAACTTCGCTTGTTGGTAGCATGTCTCAGCGGCCTTCCAAAGCTCACCAACCGTACCATTTTTGGCTACGGCAGTAAATGTGATCCAAATTGTGTCGTCAAAGGTTGCACCCATTTCTTTGATGCATTTATAATTGACCACGTAAGGCTTGTCTTTGAATATCTTTTTATCCAACGGCATCATGCCAGCATCTTGCAAGTCTAAAATGGTTTCATAACCTAAGTCGTTTCTTAAGTTATCCCAATGCTCACGTTCTTGAATGAAAGTATCTTCTTCGTGCTTGACCGCCTTGTTATTAAAAGCGTCTATGGAAATAATGTTTGACATATTGTGCTCCTCTAATGTCGATTTCTTCTTAAGCTCTTATTATATACAGTATAGCACCTCAGCTATCGAATGTCAACCTTTATTTTGCCAAAACGTATTGTGACCAAATTTGGTCCCAACCTTCGCTAACGACTTCTTCAATAGATTCAGCATTTAAACTTGGAACTTCTGTTTTACCAAGTTCTACGGCAAAACTCATTGCTTCTGAGATATGTTCTGACTCAGTTATTTTATTATAAACCTTATCCCAAAACATTTCTTCTGCATCTAAAATGTAACTACTCATTCCCATATTCGTCTCCCTCTTTATCTTAATTTCTTATTATATACAGTATAGCACCTCAGCTATCGAATGTCAACCTCTTATTTGCCAAAGACGTGCATCTCAGCAATTTCTTTTAGGCCAGCGTCACCCTTATCTAAAACCTCAAGAAGCATCTTCATCTCTCCATTGTAGACTTTGGCAAACTTTGGATCGTTTACTTTGATATCCTTGCTATTGCTAATGATATCAGCCAATTTTACTGTCTGAGCATCTGCACTAGCGCCTGCCAAATGAGCCCTGTCAAGAGCTTTTCTTTTTGCTCTATTGCCGTCTTCGGGCTTTGATACATCAGTTAATTCAAGAACCAAGTCAGCAACCAACGGACCAAAGTTAACCAACACGTCATCGTAGGTTGCTTCGGTGTCTTCAATCACGTCATGCAATAATGCCGCAGCCAACATAGCGTCGGTCTTATCTTTAACAGTCTTAACAATGTTCATAACCTCAATAGGGTGAACGATGTAAGGTTCACCGGTGTACTTCCTCTTTTGGGGACCATGTGCCTGAACGGCAAATACCTCAGCTCTTTCAATCAAGTCCATCATCAAATGCCTTCTTTTTATGTTTAGGTTTACGGTAGGGCTCTTTTGTCCTATCGTCAAATACCTTTGGGGCATACGGCCCTTTTCGGTCTAACATTTCTTTTGCAACAAAATTTCTAGTTTTTGGAGCCTGTGGAGTTCTATATTTCTTAGACATATCACTTACTCACTACCTCAAACATCGCCTTTTTGCATTACTCTATTCCTAATTCCTTATTGTTCTTATAGTATAGCACCAAGCAGTCAGTATGTCAACCCCTAATTTGCCAAAAGTCAAGAAAAAAGGCTATGAACGAATCCATAGCCTTTTTAGATCTACTTAGATATTGCTATTACTTGACAGCAAACATCTTCGCACGACTTCCGTTTACATCACGAGCGGCAACTGAATACTTGGCAGTACCTTTGGTGCTCTTCGTAACCTTAACATTCAATCCAGCTGAACGGAATTCGCTCATTCTTGCTGGCAACTTTTGAATGCCAAAACGTGCAGACGCATCTGCGGCAGTCATAGTCTTTCCAGTACCACGAAGGTACGTTTCTAGGAAAGTCTTTTGGTTGGTCTTAATTGTAGTAAATGACATATTTTATCCTTTTTGTTGTCTATAAAATAATGACATAGGTTTCCCTAACTCATTAAAACTATTATACAGTCTCTTTAACAGGAAGTCAACCATCTTGTTATCCAATATATCGGCGTCTCTGTTCTTATGTTTCGAATGTATCTTTTTGTTCATCATTCAACTGAGATTATTTAGGTTCAACCCAATCAACAGTATCAATGTCCCATATGTCAGATATAGGTACAACGAAGTGGTAAAGACTTTCTTCGTCTCGAATCTTAACAAATCCTTGCTCAAGGTCACGAGTCATAATAACTCCAAACCCTTCATACTTGCCTACACCTTTAGGAGCCGTACTTTCGAACGTAGGAACTCCTGGCGGTAGTCCTTTTTCGTCTAGCATTGTTTCTACTCGAAACTTGCAGGCATACGACTTGCCCGGAATGACATCTTTAATCTCTATCATTTCTTAGTCACGTCCGAGATATACAAGGAGGTGTCATGCAAACCTTTTTGTCCCATTTCAAGCATACCGTCAACATCACCTGGGTTTAAATATAAGTAGGTTACGCCGGCACCAATTACAAAGAATAAAACTGCCTTAATCATTTTCGACTCCTGTTACTAGTTTTAATTATTCTATTCATAATAGCATCTAATTCCGGGTTTGTCAACTCCGAATCATCCATTTTATCAATAGTCTCTAATCGTTCCATTTCAACTTCGATATCAGCTTCTCGTTCACGAGATTGGGCAAAACTAATCATATCAAACAGGTTGTTTGAATATGCATTATATTGTTGAGTCCAACTATAGCTAATTCCTGTAGACAACTGGTCGCCAACTAGTTTATCAAATGCGGCATTGGTTGCCTTAATATATTTCTTCCTATCCATTAACTAACTCCAATAAATGTTTACATTGGCCTCTAAAAGTAAATCCTGGGCAGGTGCAAGTAGATTTGCCGTACTCTTTCACAACCGTATACTCGTTACCTTTTGAACCAATAATAATCTTTTCAATTCTATCGCTCGCAGGCTCAGAATAGTCAACTGGTAAATCATTAACTTCTACGATTCGTTCTCGTTGAAGACGTCTTACTGGAAACCAATCTTGTCCTGTAGTCAACCCTACTTCGTTTGGCTTATACCATTTTTCATATACAACCGTGCCTGTATAATAATTGAATTCATCTCTAATAACCCCAGGCATATATCGATCTTTATATGGCCACATGACATTTTCAACTTTGATGGTGACTGTGTCACCTTTATTCAATAATGTCAATTAATGTCTCCTGTTTCATAGATCCATAGATAGTTTTGACTCTATCATTATAACGAGCTTCGTCTAATGTGATGGTGTCAAAAACATTACCCCAATGATTCCTAGCCCACTCGCTTAGGTTATCTTGTTGTAACACTCGCAAGACTGATGCCTTGCGAGCTAGTTGACGTTCTTCACTAAACGGTCCCATCCTAAACACCAATGCCTAGTTTAGATACCATTGAGGCTGTCACTTTCCATTGGACCTGTGACTGACTGTCTCGGACTACGATAGTCTTTTGATTGACCTTTGTAACCTTGCCTTGAACAGTTTGACCCCTACGTCCTTGAAACGATACAATGTCGCCTATTAGGATTGAACGTGCAACTGACTTAGCTAGGTGCGTTCTTTTAAGTTTAATTGCTTCAACGACTTGATCAATTTGATCTGCGTTCATTTGATAGATAAGTTCTACGGACTTAGTTACTATATTTGACATATTGTGCTCCTCTTATGTCTGTTTCCTAATTATTATATACAGTATAGCACCTTATTCTATAAAGGTCAACCTCTTATTTGCCAAAACTTAACTTTCATTCCATTTTAGAATTTCAGTCTCGCCCTTAGCATCTATCTTTGATTTAAGAAACCCATCCGCAATCAGCCTGTCGATACATCGTTCAATTAATACTTTTTCAATTATATTTCTCATCAACCAAAATGTGACGGCTGATCCTGCTAGGTAAGATAAAAATAGCCATAGCTCAGTCATTGTCTTTAGTCCTTTCTCTGTTTACCTTCATGGTCCAGTTGTAATGCTGAACCTTTAAGAAACAAGTCAAGCCCGTCGTCTGTTTCTTTTAATCCTTTTTGTTCGTCTAAAAACATAGTTTTTAAAAGCCAACGATGCTTACCAAAATAGTACTCTGGCCCATAGTCTGGTAACTTCATAGTCCAATTAAAAATCTCGTCCTTATGTTCGTACCACTTATTGGTGCAGAACTGTCTGTATGGCGAGATATTAACACCAACGTCCATTATGACGGTGAGTACATTTTGAAAGAACGTATTGGCGAGCGGTCTCTTGGAGGGCCTTGCCTTACTGACACATCAATACCTTTTGCCTTCATTGCTTTGATATATGTACCAGCATCACAATCTTCTTCTAAGTATGCTGTCTTGCCTTTGGTATAAGAATATTCAGAGATAGATGTTTCAATACCTAGCATCTTAAGTTCCGAAATCTTTACTGCTATCCACCCGTGACTTGGATCCGAATGTCCAACTCTTGTTACTTCTGCCATAATTATAACTCCATATTAAATTGTTTACGAAAGCTCTCAATAGTTAATGGAGCTTCTCTGTTCCATCGTTCTTCAAACTCTTTTGGTGCCTGTTCATCTTCAAAGGCTTGCACCACAGCCTTCTTTTCCATTATCAAATTCCAAATTAATAATTGCCTACCAAAGTCATCAAGCTCTAGAGCTTGTTCTAGAACCTCGATATCTTTTAGAATGTCGTTCATGCCGCCACCTTCATTTTATTACAGATATAAGGTTTGTTCCACTTACCTACATTTATGTCGGTATAGTGTGAGCGATGAAAGTAATCAGTTTGACAATCATCGTTGTTAAAATAGTCTGGACCCTTCATTGCAATCAAAAGCTCTGTTAGGAAAGCCTTTGCCGTACCCTTGTATTGGGTTTCGATATGATAGGTGTTGACTTGAATGTAACCATCACCATGTGAATAGTCTTTGAAGTCAATTGCTCCGCTTTGGAGTGTCACTACCAGTGACATATGATGACGGATTGAAATAGAACCTTTCATGCCGTACTTGTTAAGCACCTTCTTAATCTGTGGTGCTAATTTTGCCTTGTCTGCCTGTGATACGTATGCCATTTTATGCCTTCTCCTGTTTGCCTAATTTCTTATTATATACAGTATAGCACCTTATTCTATAAAGGTCAACCTCTAATTTACCAAAAAGTTATTTTTTCTTCTTAGATTTATTTCCGGTTTGCACTAAAGGTGCTCCGGGTTTTTTTGGCTTTCGTCCCCAACCATACCCAGGCAATACACCTTCAGTGAACGCACCAGTTTCGCATTTGGTAATCTTATTACCTTTAGCAAGCCACTCGTCCATTAGTCTTTGGTCTTCATCAGTCTTTGTTTCTTTAGCCATTTCTTTTTTTATCCTTTGTTAAGTTCTAATTGATTACCAAATGCATCAACACCATTCTGCTCTGCAAAAATCTTATCACCAATGCTATCAAATGCATCATAAAACTCTTTGTCTGAACGGAATAGGTTCTTGCATTCCATATAAGAATCTGCATCTACGAAGTTCCAATTAATGGAACCGTCTTCTTTTTTATTTTCATCCAAATCAATGGCTGTTCGCATTGTGGATTCTAGTAAAGAAATAATCATATCGTGCCCCTTTTTGTTATTAAACTCTTATTATATACAGTATAGCACCTTATTCTATAAAGGTCAACCTCTAATTTACCAAAACTTAATAGATTATTGATTGTTCCAATGCCACGGAGTTTGGCCAGCCGCTTTTTCTTTGGCTAGGAGCTCCCAATGTCTTGGATCGGATGGAGCATAGGCTGATGATGTTTTACCATATTCCCAACCATACCAATCTTTGGCCTGTCTCTTGGCCCCATTTCTTTCGTTTGGATAGAATTTTACACCCTGTCCGCATCCAATTTGCCGGCACTGAGGGGTTCCAGAGGCCCATTCAGGCACAGTATAAGAGCTACAGGCGCCTAAGGTAACAGAGGCTCCTAAGGTGATACAGAGTACTTTAAGGTTATAGAAGGCTTTCAAAGCCATTGGGCATCTCCTCTTGATCAGGATGCCAATGCGTGACATCTCCAGTTAAAAATCCAGTATCATTATAAAAAACATGCAGGCCTGGCCATTCTTCGCCGTCTTCGTCTACATAAAGACCATCATAGAATCCTCTATGCATGCCTAGCAAATCAAAGAAGTACCAACATTTTCCGCCTATCTCAGGCAATTTTTCTTCTACACTTATCCAATTAGTCTTCATAGATCTCTCTTATAAAAATTAGTTTTGTGTTCAGCTTTAATCTCTTATTATATACAGTATAGCACCTGATCTATTAAAGGTCAACCTCTACTTGTCCAAAGTTAAATCAACTCAGTATAATAAACTATATAAACTCAGTATACACGTTGGCCCCGCAGCGGGGTCTTAGTCTAAAATGCTAGACTGGTAGCAAGCTCGGATAAATATTAGAGTTATGCAAGCTAGGGAGGATATTACAATGTCTTTAAAAGCACTAACTCTAAACCTTGAAGTAGGACAAGAAATTATGATCGGCTCTAACAATAAATCAGCAAAAATTACAAAAATCGAGTTTCATGAAAAGTCTGGAGAGGTATCACTAAACACAACTAGGGGTCCAATGAAGGCATTGACGTTTAAACTATGTGAGAATACAACAGACCAAAACGTTAACCCGTCGGATAAATATAGATAGATGAAGATATTAGATATTATAAATGAAACAGACTCAGCTGTAATAGACGAAAAAGCAAGTCGAAAATTGTGCAAGGGCTCTACACCTAACAGTAAATTAGGAGCAAGTAACCTAGCATCTTGTAAATCGCAAGGATTGAGAGCCAGGAGTAGTGACACTAAGAAGTCGCAATTGGTGGGGAAAAAACGTCTTAAACTTGCCGGTAAGAAACTTAAAAGCACCCAGTATGGCGGACCAATAAGTCCAACTAAGACAGGCTAATGAGTTATACAGGTGAAAAATATGGAGGTCCGATAAAGGATTATAGCTAATGAGATTACGTGAACTTACAAATAATAATATGCCTGATATGGCCCAGGTACTTACGGCACTAAAGAAAAAACTAAAAGATGAAGGTGGTGCCGCAGGTTTTGATCCGCTTAAAGCAGTTGCAAAAAAGATGGATGTTAATCTTACGCCAGCAATGCTAAAAGGGATGTCTGGTATTAAGATGCACAGAGATGGTGATTACATTTTAGAAGAAGTAACGCCAGGGCAAGGAATGCCTAAACAGATTGATGTTACAAAAATGCCAACTCCGCCACAAGCACCTACTGGTCCAGATGGCAAAGACGAAAATGGTACACGGATTGGTACTACTCCAAAAGGTAACCGCAGTGTTTCAGACGGAGGAGGTAATACATATATCTTTACACCAAAAGGTAAATTAATGTTGTACATGACTCCTGATTTGGGTGGGTACCGAGAAACACATAACATTGCTAAACAAACAGTTACAGTAAACAATAAAGGTATAATAGGTAATGCAAATTTAGATCAAAAAGCAACATACGATATGAGTGGTAAACGTATAAGCAGTGACAATACAAGTGTAAGCTCTGGGCCGTTTAGTGCGAGTATGGACAAAGACAAAGGTACATCTATGTCTTATGATAAAGGGAACAACACATCCTATAATATTAATAGTAAAGATTCCAAAGTAGACGATAAGGGCAACTATAAAGGAACAAATGTAAAGCCTACTGCTCAACAGTTAGCCCGTATGAAGTCGCCATCAAAAAAAGCACTAAGCAGGATGCAATCAAATTTAAATAAAGGCATGAGTATTAGTGATCCTTACAAAGGAATTCAAGAAAGACTTAGCGAGGCAGAGCAATCAGTAGATGATCCAATGAGTGCAGATAGTCAAGCTAACGATAGATTTACAACAGATCCAACAAATGCTGCATTCTTTATTATGCTTCAAGCATTTGAAACCGGCGCTCTGGGCAAAGGTCTTGATTTAATGATGAACAAGTTTGACACAGCTGCTGCAATATATTCTAAGATGACTGATGAAGAAGCAGTTGCCTCAGGCGGAGAAGCCGGAATGCAAAAATCCTGGATAGAATATATAGAAATGAGAAAAGACCAACCAAAAGGTAAAAATCATTATGCTGACCTTGAAAAAGCTCAATTCGAAAAAGCTAAAAAAGAAAATCCTAAAATATGGAAACAATACCAAACTTGGAAAGCAGCAGGTGGAAAAATTCCTCGTGGACAGGAATGGACTGCAATAGCTGATAAATTTAAAGTATCCGCAGATGAATTTGCAGCGGCGGATGCGGCAGAAGCGAATGCAAAGAAAAGCAAGAGCAATATAACAAATAGCTCATCATACGATCCAAGCATTCAAGAAAAGTTTATGAGCTTTGATACAGATACAACAACCAAACGAAATACTACTACAAATAAGTACGGAACATTTACATCGGGATCAACTACAGATAACAAAGCTAAAGGCCCAAACAAAACAGTACAACATAAACCTACTGCAATGCTTACCGCTGGCCCACCATACCGAAAAGAAGATGTTCCTAAAGTTAAACAAATCCAAAGAGCAATACAAGACTTAGGTTATAATATAGGCTCATCTGGAGTTGACGGCAAATACGGCCCTAGAACAGCTAGAGCTGTCCAAGCCTTTAAGACTGATTATGCTGTTCCAGGTGATGCAGAGACATTTGGTAATTCTGCAACAGCTACATTATCGAGTGTTGTAAAAGGAACTACACCAAAGATCGAACCAGAGAAACAAACAAAGATTGATACAAGTTATTCAGGCGGCGGCGAAGTAGGGCCTATGCAAAAATATGACGGACCGTCAGGAGAGACTTCAGGGAAGATTGGCGACTTGTTAGATATGATATCAAAACCTGAGTCAGGCGGACGATATGATATGGTGTATCCAGGACGAAGAAGACCACAGATACTTGACATGACAATAGCAGAACTAATTGTTGATATGAAAGCAAGAGCTAGGTCAGGATCAAGTGCAAGCGGAAGATATCAATATATAAGAAAAACACTGCAAGGTGTTACACGTTCTATGGGAATGGATATTAATACAACTAAGTTTGATCCAAAGACACAAGATGAAATAGTAATATATCACCTAAGAAAAGATCACGGACTAGACAGTTGGTTGTCTGGTAAAACTAGTGATGAAAATTTCCTTAGACGCTTATCTAAAACATGGGCAGGCCTACCTGATCCAAAGACTGGCAAGAGCTACTATGCCGGCGACGGTATGAATAAATCCGGAGTAGGAGCTCAGGCATCTTTAAATACGTTGCAGACTATTAGAACGGCATAAGATGAATCAAAGTTTATTAGAGAACTATCAAGGCAAGTTATTAATTGCCCACCCAAAACTACCAATAGGTCATCCTTTTAAAGAGACAGTAATCTATATTACTCAAGATCAAGGTAATGCAACTATTGGTGTTATTTTAAATGTTAATAGTATTACAACTGTACAAAGAATATGTAACGAACAAGGTATACTATTTACAGACGGACGCCCAACTATTTACAAAGGTGGGCCAATTAACTCAACATCATTATTAATGCTCCATTCCGACGAATGGAATTCACAACATACACTTGAAGCAGGACATAGTTACGCTGTTAGCAGTGACACATTTATGTTTGAGAAACTAGAATCAGGAAATTATCCTATATATTATAGAATTTTTGCAGGTATAACAGCTTGGCAACCAGGACAGTTGGCTGCAGAGCTAACTAGCAAGGGACCATATACTGGATCACTTGCTTGGTTATTAGCAACACCAAACGATGATATCATCTTTGGCTCTCACGGTCCTGAACAGTACCAAAATGCATTAGACCTATGCAGTCAACAAACGTTCGATCAATACTTCTAATCACTAAATACTGTTATGTTTAAAAGTCTACTTAATATAATAATCTTGAGCTCAGCATTGCTAATTCTATTCCCAACTCTAGTGCTTTCACAAGAAAAAGAAAAAGAAAAACTTGAGTATGTGCCAACAGTACTATTCCTAGCAGCTCAATGTGGTCCGGTAGAAATAGTATCTAATAAGTTAAAAGATAAACACGGTGAGGTACCGTTTGCAATTGGTAACGGAATGGTAATACTAGCTCAAAACGGTAAACCACTTCCAACTCAGATGGTACTAACAGTTAATCCAGAGACTATGACGTTTACAGTTAGTGCAGTACTGCCTGATATGAATACATGTTTGGTAATTAGCGGAAACTCATTTGCTCCAGCAATGCTTAAGAAGAAGAAGAAAATACAATATACTAAACCTGGCCTACAGGTAGTTACCCCAGGTGGGATGTTTTAAATTAGTAAACTCTAATTGTTTTCTCTTACTAACTAGTTCATAGTAATCAGGCCGTCGAGGACGTCTCTTAGGCTGCATGATAGTCTTGTTTCCTTTGCTTACATTACAAGGTCCACAAGCTGCAACAATATTAGTCCACTCAGTCCGCCCGCCTTTGCTTAATGGTACTACGTGATCTAAAGTTAGGTTAACTTTACTAAATCTATTGTCACAATATTGACAAGTAAACAGATCACGAATGTATAGATTAGTTTTTCCAAACCGAGGATTAGTTCGTCGGCGCATCATTTGTTTCATCATAATAACAGCAGGAACTTTAGTTTCCCAGCTAGGTGAACTAACAACCCAATCGTCATACCAATCTAATACAGTTACCTTGTCCATCCATAGGTAAGTAATTGCGTCCTTCCATTGAATTGCAGATAGCGGCAGGTAGCTAACAGGCTGTCCATCTGCGTTTAATACTAATACATCTGACATTACTTGTCTTTCACCATACTCTTTATCTCTATCACATTATAATTAGGATCTTCAACAAAGAATGTTTCTTGTTGATAATCAGTATGTTCAAATCTAGTATACGGTGTGTCTAAAAACCCTACTGTTGATTCAACACTAGCTTTAACTTTTAAATATTCATCTAATGGTAAATGGATACCTAAGTGTGGAACACACACTGCTCCCATATCAACATTGTGTCTGTGTCTATCTGGGCCTTTGCCTTGTCTAGGAGTAGATTGATGTAAAGTAAGTTCATTACCCCAGAAGTCAACGTCTTGCCACTTGCCTTCTTCAAACATATCTAATTTGCATCCTAAGATATCTGTATAAAATAAAATTGTATCTTGTAAGTTGCCGCCTTCAACAGCTAAATGAAATCGATTACTCAAATAATTACTCCTTGTTATATGCAGTATTTATTTGTTAGACATTTAAGCTGGATTAACTATGACAACTTCCTTCCAAACACCTTGATCAACTTTAATACTTGGCACAACAACTAGTGTTTCAGGAACATATCCTGATTCTTTAATTAGGTTATATTGTTCCTGAGAGTAAAGTTCAATTCTTTTAGGACGCAAGTTAACTATGCTGTCTACATTATTTTTTAAGGTATTAGTTGAATATGTTTTAACTGATACAACATTCTCTCTAAACGTCATTCCGTCTCGAGCAAAGTTAACTTTGAACTTATCGCCACGTAACCAAAGATGAAAATATCTATCTTCTAATATAATTTGGGTTGCACTTGTGTGATACTGTATATTGTTAAAGCCGCGTCCTTCTAAGAAACGACGAGTGCGTTGACCAACACACAATATAATTGTGTCTAGTGGAATAGAAAAATCATAATGTTCAAACGCTCGTCGATGAGTAACAATAATTTTCCAATTTGCAGGATTAACAGGCATTGGCTTTTGTCTATTAACTCGATGTGTTTCTTCTAAAGGTATCCAAAAATGATCTTTTTGATCAGATGGTTCAACAATTTGAGTACTGACTACGGGGGACACTAAATTACCCTTTCTAAGTTAAATATTTGCCTGCTAGGCGATCTTTTAAGTATTCTATTACGTTAAGTATTTTAATTATTTCAGAACTGTTGTCTTGTTTGTTTTGTCCAAGGACTTCGAGATGTTCTATTAACGCATCTCGTTCGTCTGTTAGAAATTCTTTAACTGTATGAATTTGTGGGTCGTCATATTCCATATTATTTTAACCAAGCTATCCGCTTGCCTTCTTGTACACGCCTAGTATGTTCTTCATGCGAACCTGGAAATCTCCAAGCCCATACAGCACAGAGTGCCATAAAGCCTCCGCTCCATATTACAGCTTTAGGATTACCTGTAGTGAACCAAAGTACTGCTACACTTGAACTCATTGTTACAAGCATAAAGTATTTGAACTTAGTAGGGAAGACTCGCTTCTCTGCCCAACCTGTTAGGAATGGTCCAAACAGTTTGTGATTCATAATCCAATTATGCATACGATCGCTTGATTTTGCAAAGCAATATGCTGCTCCAACGGCAGGCGTACTCCAAGGTAAACCTGGTAGGTACACACCAACGAAAGCAACTCCTAATAAGATACAGCCTAAGCTGAACCAAAATGCTTTTTTAATATTCATATATTTTCCTTAATATTTTTCAAATACTTTAATAAGTGCTTCGACTAAATCACTTATCATTGCATCTGTGTGAAACGGGGTAGGTGCTATCCTTAGACGTTCTGTTCCTTTATCAACTGTAGGATAGTTTATAGGTTGAATATATATGCCGTGTTCATTTAGTAATTCATCACTCATTGCTTTACAGCGTTTTGAATCACGGACCATAACAGGAACAATATGAGTACAGGCATCTTCTAAAACTTCAATGCCAACTTTGTTTAATTTATATTTTAACTTCTTTACTTGTAATTGTTGCTGATCTCGAAGTTCATTGTGATCTTTAAGATACTTTATAGAAGCTAAGGCGCCAGCACAAAGCACTGGGCTCATGCTGGTAGTAAATATAAATCCACTAGCTACACTTCGAATGGCGTCTATGACAACCTTATCTCCTGTAATGTAACCGCCTTGTACTCCAAATGCCTTGCCAAGGGTTCCGTTGATTATATCAACACGAGTTTCCCCT
>Ga0209710_1001478_pt1 | contig 17936 bp, 10 predicted proteins | sample ArcticOcean_MG_C_5_FD_187436 | JGI IMG/M metagenome (GOLD analysis project Ga0209710, IMG submission 187436) | Marine microbial communities from western Arctic Ocean - ArcticOcean_MG_CB4_138 (SPAdes) (version 2) | ecosystem: Environmental > Aquatic > Marine > Oceanic | place: Arctic Ocean...
AGAACGAATAAGAGCATCATCAGAAGGAAATCAACAACGACAAAATAATAGTAATATCACTAATAATAATATTAATAGTAATAATAGTAATAATAATAATAATAATAATAATGGAAAGAAAGTTCGACCGAAAAGACATGTATGTCACGTTTGTGATAAAGGTTTTACATCTCCTAGTGCTTTGGACACACACATGTTCGTACATAACGGATTGAAGCCGTTCAAATGTCACGTTTGCGAGAAAGCGTTTGCGCAATCTAGTACTTTGACGAAACATTTGCGCGTGCATTCAGGCGAGAAGCCGTACAAATGTCACGTTTGCGAGAAAGCGTTTGCGCGATCTGGTGATTTGACAACACACTTGCGCGTGCATTCAGGCGAGAAGCCGTACAAATGTCACGTTTGTGAATATGCGTTTACGACATCTAGTCATTTGACATCACACTTGCGCGTGCATTCAGGCGAGAAGCCGTACAAATGTCACGTTTGTGAATATGCGTGTACGACATCTAGTTATTTGACAAAACACTTGCGCGTACATTCAGGCGAGAAGCCGTACAAATGTCACGTTTGCGATGAAGCGTTTGCGCAATCTAGTCATTTGACATCACACTTGCGCGTGCATTCAGGCGAGAAGCCGTTCAAATGTCACGTTTGTGAATATGCGTGTACGACATCTAGTAATTTGACATCACACTTGCGTGTGCATTCAGGCGAGAAGCCGTAGAAATGTCACGTTTGCGATGAAGCGTTTTCAGTTTCTTATTCTTTGACGAAATGTTTGCGCCATAATCATTTGAAGCTATATAATTAAATATCTATTTCTTCTTAGCCGTGACGTTGAATTGAAAGTGTATGATATCACCATCATTTACTACGTACGTTTTACCTTCCTGTCTATACTTCCCAGCGGTTTTTACTTCGGCCATTGATGGCTTTGTCGAGATTGTTTTAAAGTCTTCGAACGAGCAAACCTCGGCCTTAATGAAACCGCGCTCGAAATCTGAATGAATGACTCCAGCGGCTTGAGGAGCGAGAGAGCCGTCTAAAATTGTCCAACATCTAACCTCTTTTTCGCCAGCGGTAAAATAATAAATTAAATTCAGTTCGTTATATCCTTGGACGATGACTTTGTTCAACACCGATTTCGCGTTTGCGTTTTCTTTTTCAAACGCGGCTAAAGCAGCCGCGTCGTTGGCCAACTCAAACGCTTTTTCTTCAAAATCAACCGAGCACGGAATCATTACTCCGCCGCCATGCTCTTTAATCCACGTATGTATTTTAACTAACCATTTGTTCTTCTTCTCAACGAAATCTTTCTTAGTGACGTTGACTAAATAAATCATCGGTTTCGTCGTTATTAAATTCCCTAATTTCATCTTAATCATCTCAACCTCTGGGGTGTTAAACTCTCCCGCTCTAATAGGTAAATCCTTCTGCAACATCGTCTCAACTTTCTCCATCGTATCCTTAAACAATTGCGATAATTTCATTCCATTACTCTTCTTCACGTCTTTCTCTTCATCGGTAACGGCTCTCTTCAACGCGGTCAAATCCTTCGCGCATAGCTCATGATTAATAGTCTCTAAATCTCTAATCGGGTCTACCGAATCATCGACGTGTATGACTTCGTCCGATTCAAACGCGCGCACGACGTGGAAAATCCCATCCACGGCTTGTATGTGACTCAAAAAATCGTTCCCTAACCCAGCGCCTTCGCTCGCCCCACGAACTAACCCTGCTATATCGGTCACGTGTAAAAACGCTGGATACATCGACGCAGGTTTCCACATATCGCACAAGTACTCATATCTCGCATCTGGCACTGGACATCTGGATTCGTTCGGTTCTATCGTACAAAACGGGAAATTCTCCGCAGCCGCTATCGATGTCTTCGTCAATAAATTGAACAGAGACGACTTCCCTACGTTCGGAAGTCCGACTATGCCCATTTTTAAAGTGTTCTTCACGCGTCCAAACCGCGCTGCAGTACGAGCGAGTTCTTCATCTTTCCCTACATTCTTCTTCGGTGGCATCTTCGTGCAAACAGTTTTCTTCGCGAAAGATCGTTGAACTATGAACGAAGAACTCGGAACGGCCGATTGCGATTGTTGTTGTTTAGTGAACGATGATGATATTGCTTTGAGCAGTAAACGTTTGGTCTTCCTCGCACTGATGGACATTTATTTGCAGCGAAACGAGATTAATATCTACTATGGTTTTAGGGTTTTTTGGAGCACTTTTTAGCTATGAGAGCGAATATATTTTATGATGAACTATATAATTTTGAAATAATAAACTACTACTCAACGATAGCATTAACAGTAGCAGTTGTAGGAGCTGCATCGATGGCGGTGGCAACTGCTTTCGATGGCGTTAAGCGATCAGTAACGGCTTTAGAGAACGCGCCTAACATTGACCCGAAGAGAGATTGATGCTGCGGTAGTTGAGGAATCGGCGGAGCGACCGCGATTGCTTCTACTTCATTTGTCGCAGCGATCGTTTCGGGCGGTGGCGATGGCGTTGGAGTTTTAATCTCTCTCTCCTCTCTTCTTTTTTTCATTTTTAACTCGTTCGCCTCTCGCAGACTTATGTCCAAAGCGATCTTCAATTGTTCGTTGAATGTGAGCGTATTCGTACTGATTGAAAACCTTCTGCGCTTCTTCACTGCTGGAACGGGAGTTTTCATTACTTTAGTAGTAGTAGTAGTAGAAGTAGTCGTGATAGTAGCGGTTTTTGCTTTTGTTGCTGCTTTTTTTGTTGTTTTCGTTGCATCATCATCATCATCATCAGCTTTGCGTTTCTTCGCTGGAGAAGGTATTTTTACTTGCACCGCCGCAGTTTTTGCCGTCGCGGCCGTTGTTTTAGTAGTAATTGCTTTTGAAGTTATTGTTGTTGTTGCTGCTGTTACAGCTTTGCGCTTCTTTGTTGTCTTCTTCTTCTTCTCCTTCGCGTCGTCTTCATTTTTCTTTTTTAAACCATCACCACCGATATCGACAAGCGCTTTGTTAATTTCCTTCGGCGGGTTGACGTTTGTTAACCAAACGTGTGGCAAGTTATCCATACCATCGGTGTCCAAGTAAGCTGAGAGATAGCGACGTTTCGTTTTTTTCACAGCGTGCGCGGCCTTAGTTCTCTCGTCTGTAATATTTTTGAAATCTCCTGGGTCGTCTAGTAATATTTTGTACTTTTTGCTCACGGTATATTCAAGAACGGTGCCGGCTACTTTCTTTCCATTCTTTGTCGTCACGCGAACGCGTTCCATAAATCGCCTCATTCGCTCCGGATTTGCATCTAAAGTACCTTTACAAAGCGGGTGGCCACAAAAACAAGTGAAAGATGTCGTCCCTTCACCGCCAAAGTGCGCGAAATTATAATCATAAGTTAGCTCTGTCCCCGCTTTAATGTTTTCCGTGGCGAAAATGCCAACTCTAGTTTCTTCGTTACTCGCATCGACCCATCTTTGTGTCTCGCAGTTTGGATTACACGATGAATTGATGAATCGAGCGTTGTTTCCGCAAAATCGAGCGTCTATGATTTGAGAAGGTGTGATTTCCATCAAGTAAAAGTTTGGTTCATTTTTCCCCTTACACGCGAGCAGCCGCCTAGAACACTCTTCGTCATCGACGATTTCACCCATGTATTCGACAATAAAATCTCCAGCTAACACGTCTTGTTGAAGAAATAACCCATAACCACGATTTTCAGTCAGTTGGACTTTCACTTTTGGAGTTGGTAGTTGATTAAACGGACGATTTGAACACTCGTCACCGCACAGGCACGCGCGACTATCACACGTATATCTCGTCGCGCGGTTTTCGCAGTCTTGACCGCACGCGAGACGAAGTTTTTGTTGTTTTTTTTTAACTGCCGATGCTGCTGATGTTCCCCTTTTTGGTTGTTCTCCATCACCATCATGTTTTTCGTCTTCTTCTGAGCTACTTGGAGGCGTTATAGTAAGCGTCGTCTCGGTTTCGATGGAAGAATCTCGAACATGTGTTGCATCATCATCCGGCGGCGTCGATGGTCCGTTTTCCTCTTCTACCAATAATGATCCTACCTCACCATTCTTTCTTGGCAAAACATTATTAGTTTTTATTAAAGTACAGGATGTAAGTTTCATCGCTCTTTCAGTCGTAATTGTCTCAAAACCGCCTCGTTCTTGTTGTTGTTCTTGTCTATGCGATCCTTTCATAGAAAATAATACAGGCCTGCAATTGCACGATACTATTTCTTCCTTATGTACTGGTTTTGGAGCCGGCCTGCAAATCCATCGATTCCTCCGCAGTCTTTCAAACGTCGGCGGATCTCTAGCGCTCATGATATCGTACGAAAGTTCGAACGATTTTGCTTCAATTTTTACATTTTTAAACGTACTCACGAGCGTCAACTCTTCTTCATCTTTTGTTTTTATTTGCTGCGGCTTCTTCTCTTCTTCAACATTCGTCTTATTTTCCACTTTCACTCCTGCCTCTGCTTTTCCCTTTGCGACGACTGCTGCTTTTCCTACATTCTTCTTCTTTGCAACGGTACCTTTTTTTTGTTCCTTCGTCTTCGTCGCACGTTTCCCTCCATCATCATCGTCATCATCATCATCATCCAAAGCGGCCCAATTCGCCTGCGTGTGCCAAACCTCCGGATCTCTCCCACTCCTCAAACACTCAAACGTCTCCTCGATCGCCTTCAATACACCTTTCGTCTTCTTATTCTCCGCGAACCCTTTATTCACGCCGCTCTCGAAATCTATAACCTCGACGAATCCGATTTGACTACCGCCGTTGTTCTTCTTCTTCTTCTTCTTCTTCTTCTCCTGCACGTTCACGCCGTTCAAATCCGTACTCTCGTTCTTATTCCGAAACCAAGAGTACTCCTTCGTACTAAAAAACTGCAACGCCGATACGCCCTCCTGGCATCTCCTCAAAACGTTCTCCGGTACGTTCTCTTTAGTACGTCTCAAGTCCACGATTTGACTGGGCCACCATTGGTGCCCTTTCACTCGCGCCCATACGATGTTTCTCTCACGCGCTCTCCTCGCGATCATCTCGCGATCATCCTCAGCATTAGCATTCGTTGTAACAGTAGTATGCGCATGTTCATCGTCAGTACTGTTCATTAACGAATTCGTTTGTATCCGCGAAACGTTTCGTGAACAGATCTCTTCTTCTTTTTCTTTTTCTTCTTCGTTGCGTGGTTTCATTGGCGATTTCGTGTAAACGTGCGTTGACATTAAGCGAGCTGGGGAGTGGTCGTTATTCGATTGCGGTGATTGCATTCGATTAGTTCAGTTCTCTTCGTTGTTCGCTTTAACGCAGTCTGAAAGTGAGGCAAACGAGGAAAAGTTTGATTTATGTGAGATTTGAATTTTTCTCAAATCTCGCAATAAGCAGATAAGAAACATTTTGTGTTTTTGTCGTCGTCGCGAAAGTTTGTTTTGTTTGTTTTGGTTCGGTTCGTGTGTTTTAGAAAGGGATCGCGATGATGCCATGGTGGCACATGCTCTATGCTTTAACTATTACTATTGGTCCGTTCTCATGTTCTTTAACCTACCAGGGGCGTCGTAGCCGACGAACTTGTTATAGGCCTCCAATCGCAGCGATTTCGCGGAACCGTTGAAGTAGTCATCTCTCGAAGTCGAACGTTCCGCGAGCGCGCGCGGAAGACGTTCGTGCTTATCGTTCGTGGAAGCTAAGAGAGAGAGGCCTAACCAAACGCCCGTAATAGGGTCGTTTAAGCATCTTACGTCGACTTCGAATTCGTTCGGTGCGAATGAACGGATTTCACGTTTTACGCGTTCGCATAAGCCTGGTATTTTCGCGCATCCGCCGCAGATGACGACGTTGAGCCACGTTAAGGCTTCGATCGCGCGGTCTTGCACGTTTTCGTTCGCCTCTTCGTGATGTAAGGCTTGTGCGACTAATTCGCTTATACCGCATTGGTTTAAACCGATATCGCGTGGGTGAAACAGGATTTCGGGAACCATGAAACGTTCGTTGACGAGAACTAAGGATTGTGCGTCCGGAGCGAGTTCCATGGAACCCGCTCCTTTTTCGTTCTTTTCTTTAAGTTTTTTCAATTTTCTTCTCCTCGTTTGTAAGTCATCGTCTTCGTTAATGTCCGATACGTCTGAGTCCGATCCTCCATCTTTCGCGTCGCTATCGGCGATGACACTATTTGCTATGAATCCTCTTAAAGTGTTCACGCCGTCCGGTAAGACGTACTTCACGGCTATTTTATTCTCCTTAATTTTCTTCTTCGCTTCATTCAAGGCTCCGTAGATATCGCCATCTTCAACGCAATACACGGTCTTCAATTTCACGTCCTCGATCAAAGCAAATTCATCCATTACGTTCCATTGTCTATACGAAACCAATTCCTTCAAATAATTCGTCAAAGCTCTTCCTCCCAAGTTTAAGCGTTTGGCGTAATGCTCTATAATTTTCCCGTCGAATATCGGCGTCGCGTGCGCGAACGAGAACCCAATATCTAAAACGCACCCGGACAAGGCAACTCTTGCCATTTTAACCATTTGTTTTTTAGTCAATACAACTCTTTTCTTAGTGTTACTATTACTGTCATGATCAGTGTTGTTATTTTTATCGTCATCATCTTCTACGCGGTCCACGTCCATATTCGCATCATCATCCGCCGTAGCCGCTGCGTTATCGTCCTCGTCGTCATCTTCTTCTCTACACTCCCACAAATGCGCCTTCATCGCGCACATCGCGCTACTCACAAAACATACGCTCAAAAACCCGAAATCCTCGAACAACATCTTATCAATTTCCTCCCTCGCCGTACCGAAATTAACCACTGGTTCCGTGAGCACTATTGAACATTCTCGGCAATCCACGCCCATGGCCTTGAACGTATGCGCTAAAATATCTCTCTGCATTTGTGCGTTCACGCAGTACCCATGGTCGATCGGTCTCTTGATCGATAGTCCATTAATATCCGCTATCTTTAACGTATCCAGGCCTATTATTGTTCTCTTCGCGAGCTGTGACTGTTTCTGGATCGTGTTTGGGACTACGTGCGAGGGTTCTAAGGCGCCTGCGTAACCGATTTTAATCGTATCGCCGCCTATGTCGCAGATGAGTTCCGTCTTTGATATTACGGCCTTAAGCGCTTCTACTTCTACTTTCTCTTCTTTGACCGTTCTCGGTTTCTGCGATGGCATCTTAACTCTCTCTCTCTCTCTCTTATTTCTCTCTCTCTGTGTTGTTGTTGTTGTTATTTATTATTTATTATTTATTATGATGCGTGTTATTCTAATGTGATGATGGCTTATTTGGCTGTCCGGTCATAGTTTACGATTTAACATCACTCAAAAAAGAGTTGTGTTGTCTTCCGTAATAATTAATGAACTACAAGTGTAATTAATAAGAATAAGAACATATTAATAATAATAATAAGAAGAAGAAGAATCATGGTCAGGAAGAAAGGAATACCAATAAGGAATTCGAGGAATAACACTTTGCAGATATTAACTGCGCGAGTAGAGAGTTTAGAGAGAGAGGAACGAGAACGAATAAGAGCAACGGAAGGAAATCAGCAACGACAAAATAATAGTAATAATAATAATAATAGTAATAATATTATTAATATTAATAATAATAATAATGGAAAGAGAGCTCGACCGAAAAGACATGTATGTCACGTTTGTGATAAAGGGTTTACATCTCCTAGTGCTTTGGACACACACATGCTCGTACATAATGGATTAAAGCCGTTCAAATGTCACGTTTGTGAATATGCGTGTAATCAAAAGAGTGCTTTGGTAACACACTTGCGTGTGCATTCAGGCGAGAAGCCGTACAAATGTCACGTTTGCGAGAAAGCGTTTTCAGATTCTAGTAATTTGACAGAACACTTGCGCGTGCATTCAGGCGAGAAGCCGTACAAATGTCACGTTTGCGATGAAGCGTTTACACAATCTGATGGTCTGAAAACACATTTGCGCGTGCATTCAGGCGAAAAGCCGTACAAATGTCATGTTTGTGAGAAAGCGTTTTCAGAATCTGGTGGTTTGACAACTCACTTGCGTGTGCATTCGGGCGAGAAGCCGTACAAATGTCACGTTTGTGAATATGCTTGTACGACATCTAGTTATTTGACAACACACTTGCGTGTGCATTCGGGCGAGAAGCCGTTCAAATGTCACGCTTGTGAATATGCGTGTACGACATCTGGTAGTTTGACAACTCACTTGCGTGTGCATTCGGGCGAGAAGCCGTACAAATGTCACGTTTGTGAATATGCTTGTGCGCAAAGACGTAGTTTGACAAGACACTTGCGCGCGCATTCGGATGTAGAGTAAGCTGCGGCTACTGAGTAATTTTGACAAGGCACACACGAGCGCATGCAAAATAATACCTTTATTATTATTCTTCTATTTTATATACACACGACTAGCCATTTATTCAACAACAGACGATGTACTATCCCCTTCCTCCGCTCTTTTTTTTGTTGATTTGCTCTTGAAACAGACGGAAATATCCCCAAACGAACCTTGCGGTCCAATCGTTGCAAGGAGTGATACATAAAACAAGAGAGAGACGTTTATCGCGCAAATCATTGAAATCATAACAATCGTCCCAAACTTTTGAAAAAATGTAATAGTACAAAAGAACAAAACGCACGCGGATGCAAACGTTGTGAACGCTGCTGATGCGATTGGAAATGCCATGCGCGCGAACGCCTCGCGCGTTCTATCATATCTACTATGCAAGCCACGTTTACCTGCATCGTTATAAGCGTGTCCGATATGAATCACAAAGTCAACGGAGAGTCCAATGAGAATGCATAAGCAAATGCCTTCGAGGAAACCTAGAGTCCACCCGAGTGAAACGACGATCGAAATTGTTGCGGCTAATATAGACCCAATCGAAAATGTCGTCAAAGCAGTGACGATGATGTTCGACGTGCTGATTAATGCTATGCATAACGCGATGCTCAAACACATTATCACCGCTTCGCGAAAGTTCTTGTTCATGTTCTCAACGGTATCGAACCACCGCCAAGCACCGCGATCTGTTTGCCATCCATTTTTTAATCCAGCTGGAGCGGTTACTAATTGTTCGTCAATGAAGCTTTCCCATTTCGTCCATCGATCTTTGAGCAAAGACGTTTCTTCATCCCAACCGATGTCTAGCGTGAAAGAAACTGATGTGAGTAACATTTTGATAGAATCGTACGTTTCGGTGACGATTCCGTTTGCCGTTTTCACGTTGTAAAATGTATTTCGCACGGTTTTACTATTTTTCAAGTAGTAATTACCACCGCTATACATCGACTGCGTATCGTATGTCCAGCCAAAAACGCAACCAATGAATTGACTTTGCGGAATCGGCAACGCAGCTGTCGACGCGCAACTTCTTTTCCAAGCCCATGCGCCGGTTTCGTGTTGCGAACTAAAATCACCTAAGGCTAAAGGACCCTCGCCAGTATTCCTCAATTGCCTATAAGTGGGATCGGTCCAATTCGAAGCCCACGCGCTGTTCATATCGGTAAGCCAGTTTGAGAACTGGTCAAGCCAGCAGCGCGTTTCGTTCCCGTACGCCAAAGCTTTGCCGTTTTCGCAAAATTTGTATAACCAAAGTTGTGCTTCTTCGCTCGACATATCGAACGTATCATCAATAGCAAACGATGGCACAGAGGCTGGGTCGTTCCAATCGCCATCATCCTCGGCTTTTAAACCAAATACTACATCTACTTCGATTCTGGATTCAGTCGCTGATTTGAAGCCCGATCGCGTGATTCTCGAATATTGCGTCAAAACGTGGTCAGCGGGTAATAACTCAACCGCGCTATCTGTAGGTAAACTTAACATAGATCCACCATAAGCAGATCCAGCTCCCAGGCCGATTGCAGCTAAAACGAGGAAAAAACGCAACTTATGAATGACTGGAAAAATATAGTCGCGAGATATTGTCTCTGAAACCAGTGCGGCTTGCTGCGTATTTTTTACCTCTCCTTCTTCGTCCGCAACTGTAGGTGATGTAGTAGTGGGAGTTGTTTCTATTTTCCAACAACACCCGGTTCGATAGCGTGAATCCGAAGGGAACATCTCGAAAAATATTCTCAGAACGTATCCAGACATTTTACTACCTCCGTCTCGTTTCTCGCGCAGCGTAATTATCTTATCGTGTTGCCACGCCACGCATGCGGCGAAGATTGTAATGTCTAGAATATAATCGAACACAACCATTGAACCCATGAAAATCGCAAATACCCTAATCGGGGTAATCATTGATCCTGCGGTTGAAAAAAACGCAGCCGCGGTTGTAACAGATGTTAATAACATAGCATATGCAGTATCCCAATAGCACTCTCTTGAGATTTCTTTTGCTGGCGCGTTTGGCGGCAATCTTACTTTTGCCTGATCCCATTTAGCTAAGTAAACAAAACAGTCATCGGCGCCGATCCCGCAAATAACAAAAATTCCAATAAAGTTCAAAAATGGAAAAAACTTGATTCCACAAACCGTGTTCAAGAAGAACGTCGCGAGAGGAAAACTCAGTAAAATTTGCGCTATGCCAGCGAATGTCAAGAAGACCGAACCAGTATTAGCTAGAATCAAAATTAAAATAATGACCACTGCAAACGACGCCAAAATCATATCCTCGTATAACTTGATATTAGTCACGTAATCTACAAGTTCGTCGTTACCATAAACTGTCTCAAAATATTCGTTTGAAACTTGAAGAAGGCCGCCTAGGCTGATGATATAATCTTGCGAAGAGTCTTGCGACGTTCTGGACCAATCCATTGGCAGTACGCTTCTCGTCTTTCCCAATTTTGGACTCGCGTTTGAAAATTCTGTACCTAAAAAAGCTTCAACATAGTATTGATTTTGTGAGAACGTTTGCGTTGACAAACTACCATCGATTCCTAAGTCGCTCATCGTAAGCGTCGCGCATTGAGCGTTTGCATCTTGTTGCAAAACGTCGACGCATGCGAGTACGGCAGTTTTTAGCTTTCCGACAACGGTGGCGACGAGTGCATTCGTTCTAAACTCGGCACACGATGATAATTGCAAAGAACTTTTGATCATCTGCGCGTACGAGTTCGCATTGTAACATCCACGCGCATAGAATTGCGTTCCTGACGCGTTCGTGTATGTTTTCGTGAAATACGAAGGCGCTCGATCTTCAACAAACGTAGAACTACTACTAGTATCTTCAACGTAGCAATTCTCGACAATATAAGGATACGTCGCACCCTTGCAATAGTTTTTCCAGTTAATTCCATCAGCCATAATATTCTCCTCAACTTTGCAAATCTCTTCAAACGCTTCGGCGGTGAACAAATCAATTGAAGAGTCTTTTTGAATGAACACGATTTCCAAGCTTTGCCATTCGTAGTTTGCGTAATACGATACGTCCTCGCACGCACCAGTGTTGTCATTATTATTATTATTATTATTGTTGTTGTTGAAATCTTGTTGTAATCTTCTTCTTCTTTTTCTATCTGGATTATTAGTTTGTGGCGGTGGAGAAGGAGCCGGCGGAGTCGGTGGGTTCGGCGGCGGACTCTGCGCATTAATAAGCTCATACGGATTCGTATAACACGGTCCGGAATCGCCATCGCACGTTCATGTTGATATCATAGAAGAACAAGAAGAACAATAAGAAGAAGAAGAAGAAGAAGAGGTTTCCTGTTCAGTAACGCGTATTAAAAAATATCTCTTCAATCGAAGAGCCAAACGAACATTCCCGCACTTTCAAAAATCGAAAGTCTCACCGTCTTCACTGAATATCATAAACTGTACATGACGTCGCGCAATCTCACTCCCACGTATCTCCCACCCTTCAGTCGATACGCTAATCCCTACTGCAACGAACGCGATTGCCGTTAACACTAACCCTACGAGGAACGTTATCGCGCATATCGTCATTGGTTGCGTGGCAATTTTTTCGTCGAAGCGGAATTTCATTTTTTCGGCTTATTAGTAGTTCTAGTAAACGTGTTCTCGAATGTAACCGCGCGTTTGTTTGAATGCGCGCTTTTTGCGCGCGCGTTTCTGTTGTGGCGGTTTTCTATGCTGGATTTGATCGGTACTATGTTCGTCCGTCAGGTCGGTTTACATAAATTTTTATTTCGCGTCACTGCAATGGCTGTTTTCTCTGCCGTCTGCTTGCTTGTACTGTTCAATACGCGGCACACCGGCACTCAAATGTGAAATGTCAAATCTGTGTAAAAAGCCACTCTGCTGTCTAAAAAAGCCAATCAAATCTGTCTAAAAAAGCCAATCAAATCTGTCTAAAAAAGCCAATCTGCTGTCTAAAAAGCCAATCTGCTGTCTAAAAAAGCCAATCTGCTGTCTAAAAAAGCCAATCAAATCTGTCTAAAAAAGCCAATGAAAAAAAAAGGAAAACGACCGCGAAACACGGGCCCGTTCTTTTTAAAAGCGAAGAATACTCATTTAAGCTTTATTATTATTCATAAAGACCGCGGGTTCTGTTAAGAAACGAACGTAAAAATAGTAACGATACTGTTGCCAGTAGGAAGAGATTTCGACCATAACTCGCGCATCAGCGAAAAGCACGGCTCTGAACAAAAGTAGCCCGCCCCGTCTTTCTAATTCGAACTTTTCATAATAATTCAAAACGCGTCGTAATCGTTTTTTGATGCCTCTTGGACGAAGAAGAAGAAGACAGGAGAGGAGGAAGAAGAAGCGCGCGCTATAAAAACAATAAACAAAATGGTTCGATTAAAGAGTACGCATTCTTCGGAGTACGCGAACACCGCGTTCGCTATGGTCGAACAACGCGAGAGAGAAGATGATAGAAGAGAGCGCATGAACGTTCTCGCCGAAGAAGTGGAAGAGGAAGAGACGCAACTGCAGGAGAAGGACGAGGGGGAAGAAACGAACGTAGGAGAAAAAGAAGAAGAAGAAGAAGAAGAAGAACGAAAACCAAAAAAGCTCAAGAACAACCCGCAACGACGAAGACATGTCTGTGAAATATGCAATAAAGGGTTCGATAGACCGAGTAAGTTAGACTCACATTTAAAGAGCGTCCACGACGGAGTAAAACCGTTTCTTTGCAACGTATGCAATAAGACGTTCACGACGAACGGTAACTTAACGGTGCACTTGCGCATACATTCGGGCGAGAAGCCGTTTAAGTGCCTCGCTTGTGAGAAAACGTTCATTAGATCTGGGGAATTATCGGCGCATATGCGCGTACACTCGGGCGAGAGACCGTATAAATGTCGCGTATGCTATAGGTCGTTCGCGCAAGGCGGCGCCATGTCGCAGCACATGATTCGCGTGCATGGAATTATCGCTCATCCTTACAAATGCCATATTTGCGAGTATCAAGGTACGAATGCTGGTAATTTAGATAATCACATGCGCTCACATTCGGGCGAAGAAATGCAAGAAATGGGCGTGCGTTGAATACAAAAAATAAAGCGTCTCACGCGTTTTCATTAGCACAAACTATATACGTAGCGGAGCATAGTATTTAGAGAGAGACCGTTCCATAAAAATACTACTACTTCTGTACCTTTCAAAGAAAGAACACACCATCGCGGCCAAGTAAGTATATATATCATCTAGAGACTAAAAGTATGTATAAAGCGCCGCGTTAGTATTGAACTGTGAACGAGGCCAAATTCTTTCACATAATATTCACAAATATACGTTAGGGTTTAGGGTTTAGGGTTTAGGGTTTACAGCACATTTTATTCAGGGTTTTATTCATCTCATTAATCCATAAAAATTTACCCTCCTTACTGCATATTACCATCAATACTTAACACACGCAACAGCAATGGTTCGATTAAAGAGTGCGCGTGCCTCTAACTATGCCGACTCAGTTTTCGCTCGTGTCGAACGCGGCTTAATAGAAGAGCGCGCGAGTGCGAACGTGGTTAGAGTTTTGGTGATCGAACCTGGTCCTGATCGGACAACAAAACAGCGCAGAGGTTTTGCAAACGAACAGAGAAATAACAACAATAATAATAGTAATAATAATAATGGAGAGAGGAATGAACCGAGAAGACACGTATGTGAAGTGTGTGATAAAGGGTTTGATAGACCGAGTCATTTGGATCGACACAGGCTCGTACATAATGGATTAAAGGCGCACATATGTCACTTATGTGAGAAAGCATTTGCACGAGCTGATGTTTTGAAAACACACATGCGAACGCATTTAGCCGATGATGATAAGTCGTATAAATGTCACGTTTGCGAATATGAGTGTACGACATCTGGTGGTTTGACAGCACACTTGCGCGTACATTCAGGCGAGAAGCCGTACAAATGTCACGTTTGTGAGAAAGCGTGTACGACATCTAGTCATTTGACGTCACATTTGCGCGTGCATTCACGCGAGAAGCCGTACAAATGTCACGTTTGTGAATATGCGTGTACGAGACCTGATCATTTGACGAAACATTTGCGCGTGCATTCAGGCGAGAAGCCGTACAAATGTCACGTTTGCGCTGACGCGTTTACTTCATTTAGTAATTTGACAGCACATTTGCGCGTACATTCTAGTGAGAAGCCCTATAAATGCAACGTTTGTGAATACACGTGTAAGCAACCTAGTGATTTGAAGAAACATTTGCAAACGCATTCTGATGAGAAGCCGTTTGAATGTCACGTTTGTGAATACGCGTGCAAGCGATCTGGTAGTTTGACGAGACATCTGCGCGTGCATTCAGGCGAAAAGCCGTACAAATGTCACGTTTGTGAGCAAGTGTTTTCAGATTCTGGTACTTTGAAATCACACTTGCGCGTGCATTCAGGCGAGAAGCCGTTCAAATGTCACGTTTGCGATGAAGCATTCGCGCAATCTAGTAATTTGACAGCACACTTGCGTGTGCATTCAGGCGAGAAGCCGTACAAATGCCACGTTTGTGAATACGTGTGTAAGCAACCTGGTGATTTGAAGAAACATTTGCGAATTCATTCTGATGAGAAGCCGTACAAATGTCACGTTTGTGAATACGCGTGTAAGCAACCTGGTAGTTTGACGAGACATCTGCGCGTGCATTCAGGCGAGAAGCCGTACAAATGTCACGTTTGTGAGAAAGTGTTTTCAGAACCTGGAAATTTGACGAGACATCTGCGCGTGCATTCAGGCGAGAAGCCGTTCAAATGTCACGTTTGTGAATATGCGTTTACCACATCTGGTAATTTAAAAACTCATTTGCGCGTGCATAATGAAGCCGTATAAATGTCACGTTTGAGAGTCCGAACGCATTCTTGGTCAAAAACGGTACGAGTGTCGCGTGGTTTGCGATTGCGCACATACGATACCTGTTCATTTATCAAAAATGTTTGTGATTAAGAGCATGATTCATACTATTTAGCAAAGATATACTCGCCCCACTTGCACCACTTGCAAAGAAAACTTAACAAAAGTATTTACGCATCACATCATAAAAAACATCACTATATTCGCGTTTAACAAAAAATGACCGATAACGATAACGATAACAAAAACGATGGAATAAAATCACCGTCATCTGCATCGTCAGACTTCTACGGTTTGCTCGGGATCCCTCGCACTGCGACCACTGATGACGTTAAGCGGAAGTATAAACAGTTAGCGCAAAAACTACACCCTGATAAGATCTCGAAGAACATCGACCAAGGGGAAGGGGAAGAAAACAGGAATTATATGAGAGAGGTAGCCGCGAGATCGTTCGGAAAAATACACGAAGCGTACGACGTCTTGATCGATGAAGAGAAGAGGAAGATATACGACGTATACGGGAGCGAAGGCGTCAGAAGCGGTTTAGAGGTATCGATGAATAAGAGGAAGACGGTCGAGGAGATGCGGAGGGAGTATGAATACGCGCAGAGGCAAATAGCGCGAGAGAGGGCGGATGCGGTGTATCAACAATCTGGGGCGTACGAGTTTAAGTTTTCAGGCGCGCATTTCGTGGATAAGCGCTTGAGGGCGACGAGGAGATTGAATAAAGGGGGGAGGTCGATCGTTGAGATGTTAGAACGAGTGAGCGGGATGACGGACGAGCGCTTGGCGAAGCAGTTGATTCAGAAAGCGTTAGGGGATTTTCACGTCGAGGATATTGGGTTAGATTTTCAAAGCGGGAACGTAAGCGCGTCGGTAAATTGCGCTATTAGCGAAGAGACTGATGTTTACTTACAGGCGCAGTTTGCTGCGAATGCGGATGGGAGAGGCGCTGGAGTTTTGTTAGTCGGCGTGAGGAAACAGCTCGGTTTATTGACGTCGATCGATTGGCATTTACAAATGCCTAGCTCGAGCTCGTCTGCGATGGAGTTGACGTTAGATCAGAAGCTATCGAATAGAACTAGCGGGACGATGACGTATTCGTACGGACAAGATCAATTAGGTTTACGTCTCGGATTGAAGAGACAGTTGACGCAAACGCACGTAGGCAATTTAGATTGGAACGTTGGTCCAATGCCGGGTATATCGACTGGTTGTCGCGGAAAAGCTGGGGAAAACGGCGTATGGAAGTTCGATTTAAACGCTGGCGTGCAAAACATGGGAGTCACTGGTTCGTATCAACGCAAAGTAATTAACGACGAACATAAAAATAAGATTAAAAAGTATTCGTTGAAGTTAGGGACGATGGGTATTGAATTCGAAAACGGAACTATGGCCGCATTATCTGACGGCGAATCGAGCGTTGGTTGGGGCGTATGCATAGGTGTCGAAGGTTGCGTGTTGAAGATTAAATACAGACAACGCAATCAACAATTTGTTTTTCCGATTCTATTAGCTCCCGGGTTGCCATATTTAACCGGGAGAACGGCAATGTTATGCCTCACAATACCGAATGCTTTAATTGGTGTTTTACGAAACGTGCTCATTATCCCGCTATTAAAACGCAAAAAACGAGTTGAAAAGAAGCAGATGCGTTTAAGGTATGCGAGCGAAATCGATGATAACCGCAAAGACGCCAAAGCGCAACAAAAATTAGTTTTTGCAAGTGCAAGAGAAAAACAATTACACGAACGCGAAATTGGTGGTTTAGACATTGTAAAAGCAGTATACGGCTCGTTCGAAGACGTTTCTTGCGACGTGACTAAAAAAAACATGACTTTCCCTGACGATTTGAATCGCGATAAAAATAAGAATAACAAAAACGAAAACGAAGAAATAGACGCATGGATCGACGTCACGGTTGCCTTGCAACACATGGTTGAATATTCCGCCCTCGAGCTTCACGAAAACGTCTCTTACAGCGCGCTCTTAGGTTTCTGCGATTGCGACCCGCTCGATAAGAAGTTTTTAAAAATCCGCTACAGATATCGAAGAGCTTTACACGAAGTATGCATAGCGCAAGATTCGCAATTACATTTACCGTACGACGGGCATCGAATTGCTGAGACTTTTCAAACGCTCGACGATGATGAACCAGATATTAATGACGTTGTTCAAGGAGAGGACGACAATGAAAACAAAAAAGAAGAAGACGTTGTTCAAGAAGACATGTGAAGTGATAGTCTAAAGTAGTTCAAGTATGCGGGTAGCAATTATAATATCAATGTCGTTCAGAAAAGGCATGCCTTTGTCAATTGACAGTTTAACGCCTTCCATGAATGACACTTGTTCTGATAATTCTCTCACTTATGCACGCGCAAGTGTCTCGTCAAATGACTAGAATCTGAAAACGCTTTCTCGCAAACGTGACATTTGTACGGCTTTTCGCCTGAATGCACGCGCAAATGTTTCGTCAAATGATCAGGTCTCGTACACGCATATTCACAAACGTGACATTTGTACGGCTTTTCGCCTGAATGTACGCGCAAATGTTTCGTCAAATGATCAGGTCTCGTACACGCATATTCACAAACGTGACATTTGTACGGCTTCTCGCCCGAATGCAAGCGCAAGTGTGTTGTCAAACTTCCAGATTCTGAAAACGCTTTCTCACAAACGTGACATTTGTACGGCTTCTCGCCTGAATGTACGCGCAAGTGTTTC
>Ga0209710_1001481_pt1 | contig 17902 bp, 14 predicted proteins | sample ArcticOcean_MG_C_5_FD_187436 | JGI IMG/M metagenome (GOLD analysis project Ga0209710, IMG submission 187436) | Marine microbial communities from western Arctic Ocean - ArcticOcean_MG_CB4_138 (SPAdes) (version 2) | ecosystem: Environmental > Aquatic > Marine > Oceanic | place: Arctic Ocean...
ATCATAAAATATCTTCAAATCGAACTCGTTCAATTTCGTTAAAACTTCGGCTCCAAACACTAACGGATGATCGGTCACGAACTTCCATAAAGGCGAAGGTGATTCATCCGCGATCATCTTTCTCTTCATTATTACTTTACTCTCTCTATATATATATATATTTCTAATATACTATCAATAAACGAAGAAACCAAAGAAAGTGCGATTTTAAAAATGAAAGTCAAAGAAAATCCAAAAACACCTAATAAACAAAACCGCTCTTTGCACATAAAAAACTGAACTAACTCACACGAAACAATCAAAAATGGCAATCGAGTGCGACGAAAGGAATAGTAACGAACGATCTCGTCGTTCTCTGACGATTCTATTCGCGTTCTTAATCTCAATCTCAATCGCGACATCCGCATTTTCTAAAACAGAAAAAAGTCAACAGAATGAAGAAGAAATAATGGATTCAACGAAGAGAGGATTAATAGGGATTATGATATCATATTTAACATATCATGGTCTGCAAGGGTCTAATACGCACATGTCGAGACCGCATCCGGCGCTGTGGAGGATCGTTCGAGGGTCGTTTGAGATGTATTTTTTGTTCTTAGTGTTTTTGTTATTCCATGATAGAGATGAGGTGTTGAAGATTTTCATGAACATCGATCGAGCGTTAGGGGATGATTTAGAGGAAAAGACGTACGCGGAAGATTGTAGTATTAGCATGAAAGCGGTTCAAGAGAAGGTTTTCGATGAGTTCTTTGTCGCGCACGTTCTTGGTTGGTTCGGGAAAGCGTTAGCGATTAGAGATTGGCGATTGTTATGGACGTATTCTGTTTTGTTCGAGGTTTGTGAAGTCACGTTTAAGCATTTGTTGAGGAATTTTAACGAGTGTTGGTGGGATGCGATCGTTCTGGATGTTTTAGTGTGTAATTTATTCGGTATGTTTTGTGGCATGAAGGCGACTGAGTACTTTGCGACTGGTGGGAGTAGTGATTGTAGAACTGAGGAAGATAGCGCCGAGAGAATCTGTAATAATAGTAATAATAATTTTAACAAACTTTTTAGTGATGCTGACGAGACAGAAGAAGAACTAGAAGAAGAAGAAGAAGAAGAAGAAGATAGCACTATCGATGAGAGGAAGAAGAGTAGGCGGTCGCTTATGATGATGAGAAACTCTAGCGCAAAAGGAGTGCCTGATGTACACAATTCATCGGTAGTCGCCCGAGTCGCGCGGAAATCAACGAATTCAATAAAGAACTATATTCTTCCGAAGAGAGGAAGATCTTGGTATCGCTACAAATGGGAACCGTTCCATTCCCCTCAACGTTTCATCCAATGTCTATTCTTAATTGGTTTATGTTTATCTTTTGAGTTAAACGCGTTCTTCTTGAAATTCATTTACGGCATACCGCCTCCGCATATGTTGAACACGATTAGATTAGCGCTTTGGTTTGCCGAAGCAAACATTGCTATTCGCGAGTATTACGTATTCATCACTTCTGAGGCGGGCATTTGGAACACGAAATTAGGCGCGAATGCTTGGTTAACAATCGCTGCAATGGCGACTGAATTCCTTTTGATTATTAAACACGGTGAAGGATTATTTACTGCTTCGTGGCCAAAAGCTGTTGTTTTATGGTGGAGCATCGTCGGCTATACTGTCGCGAGTGGTCTTTTAATTTGGCAATTTTTAAGAAGCAGTTCAAGAGTTGAACGAAATGGATATAATAGAAGAAGAAGAAATCGCGGCGGGTTGAAAACTAACTAAACTAATTAAACTAACTAAACTAACTAAATCGGTCTGGATTTGACCAAACGTCTTCACTAAAATCATCGCTACTACTATCACTACTACTATTTTTTTTATCATCATCATAATCATCAAAATCACCTTCATCATCGTTTTTTGCTTTCTTAACAATTGATATCATCTTTTTCTTCCACGCTCTCGAAGCCGCTTGTAACACTTCATCTACGCTTTCACCTGTTTTCCCCGAGCACGAGACGATTTCCCAAGTCTTGTCAATTGTTCTCGTAGCCTTTTTGATCGCACTGAAAATTTTCTTCAATTTTTTCTCATCAAAATTTTCCTTTGCAATGTCCATTTTGTTCACGACGACAATCGCTGGTGTGTTTTTTGTAATGTCCGGTTTATACGTTTCCAACTCGTTCACTAAATCTAGTAAAGCTTCGTGCGGAGGTTTATTCGTTTCGTTACTGTTTGATGCTTCATTCGATACGAGTGAATTGCTTCCCCCAGTAGCGTCTACGATGTACGCGTGTACTCGACATCTTTCCACGTGTCTCAAAAAATCGTGTCCTAATCCTCTATTTCGATGCGCGCCGGGCAGTAGACCAGGGACGTCGGCGAACGTTAAACTTACTTTCGTTTCATTTTCTTTATCTAAATCGACTTCTCGAGCACCAAATTGTGGTGTTAACGTCGTGAAAGCGTATGGCGCTATTTTCGGTGTAGCGTTTGTCAACGCCGCCAAAAGCGTAGATTTACCGGCGTTTGGAAACCCAATGAAGCCAACGTCGGCGACTGTTTTTAATTCGAGTACGACGCGTCTTTCCGTACCTAATTCGCCTCGCTCGTAATCTCCGGCTGTTTTTCCAGTCGGGAAGTTTGCGTTTCCTTTCCCGCCTTTCCCGCCAGTCGCGAGCGTAAACGAATCCTCGTCCTCGGACAAGTCGGCTAATACGCGCCAAATTCCATACTTATATCCTCTCGGGCGCAAATGTGCAGTTCTTATATAATCTAACGACTCATCATCATCATCGTTTTCATTAAAATCATCAAAATTAAAATCATCATCATCTTCGTCAGACGAAGAAGAAGAAGGAGAATATGAAACCACCGGTTTAGCCGTCCCCCAATTCGCGGTTGAAAACTTCTCCCCGTCAATCAAATCGAAATCATCTTCTCTCATCTCTTCCTCCCAAACGACTGTACCAACGGGCACGGTCGCCAAAGCCACGTGACCTCGTTTACCCTGCATCCTCTCCTTCCCACCTTTCCCACCATCGCCCCCTTTCAAAAGAACCCCGACGCTCGCTAAACTCTTCGTCTTCGCGTTCGCCTTAATCACGCAATCGCCGCCGCGCGCGCCGTTCCCGCCATCCGCGCCCCTCCTCCCCCTCGACCCCCCATCTTTCCTAAAACTAGCCGCCCCGTTCCCCCCTCTCCCGCCCATCGCTCTCACCCTCACCCTATCCACGATCCTATTCGAGTCCGACGAAACAGTCATCGCAGCGGAAGACGCAGAAGCAGAAGAATCTTCGCTCTGCTTCATTTTCTCCAAAACTGTCCCCAAATCTTTCGGTAACTCGAACCCTTTCGGCAGCCTCAACGCCATCTCGAGTATTAAATCATCATCATCGACCGTTTTAATCGATAACCTGCTCTCCTTCGCGTCATCGACTGCCTCAGTGCTCGTGGATATCAACGAGACCATCACTGACGAACGAAGAAGCGAATCATGATTCGTTCTTCCAAGCAAACTATTCCAATCCTTGAGAGGGTGGAGGATGTGATGTACAAATCGCGATGTTGTGCGCGTGCTCATTTCTTTACGCAGACAACGACGACGACGACGACGACAAAAGATGACGATGATGACAGAGAGAGACTTCGAGCGCGGTCGTTTTATTGGTTTATTATGTACGGTCCATTACGGATCTCTCTCTTTCTCTCTACAACAAACTTGTGCCGTTTTAATGAATTAAAAAACCCTAAATGATGGAAAACCCTAAACAATACAAAACGTGTAAGACGCCCTTGCGTGCCCCTTTCGAGACGTACATCTGATCTAGCTCTCGCTACTAATACGCTAATAAATAGGAGCGCGTAAATAAAATGGTACCTGGTATTTATCAAATAAAAAAACGAATAATAATAAGGATTAATTTGATATAACGCGATAAACATAAAGATTTGAAACCCTAAATAGTATATATTCACGTTTGAAAGAATTTTGACTTTTGAGGGAATTAAAAAAAAACCGCGACACATCATTCAAATAAAATAAAATAAAAATGCGCGGTATTACTATTAAACGAACGAGTGCGACGACAAAAAGAAGAACGAAATCATCGTTCGCGATCGTAACAGTAGCCCAAGCTTTCTTTGTCGCATCTTTTTTCGTGTCCGTCATCGAGTGCGATGAGTACGATCATAAGGTAAGTTATGCAGTGTCGTGAATGAAAACGTTCTCGTGTTGATTGGAAACAACGCGCGTGCCCATCTTCTTCGTCTTCCTCGTCTTCTTCTTCTTCTTTCGGGAGTTTAGGTTCGATTTCGTTCGTGTAAAGAGAGAGAGAGAGAGAGAGCAGCGTTGGATGGTTAAGTTTATAAAGAGCGAAAGCGTGTTTTGATTTTTGAAACAATTTCGTGATCTTGTTTCCCTGGTGGTCTCTGCGTCTTTGCAACGTCCTGCGCTGGTCGCGAGCGCTAACGATACGTTTTCTTCCACACATCTCTCTCACTCACACACACACCCTTCTTCTTCCTCTTCTTCTTCTTCTTCTTCTCCTGTTTCGAATACAGTACGCGTCAGGGGACGCAGTGAAGCTATGGGTGAACAAGGTCGGACCGTATAATAACCCGCAAGAGACGTATAACTATTACGAACTCCCGTTTTGTAAAGTCGACGTATCGAAAGATTCGAACAAGAAGCCGGTGCATAAATGGGGCGGCTTAGGGGAGATCTTGGAAGGGAACGAGTTAATTTTATCGAACGTTGAGTTTAAGTTTAGGCAAGATCAACCGAAGAAAGTTATGTGCTCGACGCCGAAGTTATCCGAGAAAGAGGTCGAGAAGTTCTCCGACGCGATTAGGAATCATTATTGGTACGAGTTTTATATGGACGAGTTACCGATTTGGGGGTTTGTTGGAGAGTACGTGGATCCGAATTCATCGAAAGATGATGATGGTGATAATGATAATGAGAACAACGACGAGGGGGATAACAATAATAACAATAGTAATAAAAAGAACGCGGGTGGTAATAACGACGGTGTTAATAACGATGCAAAAGTTTACGTGTACACGCATCGATCGTTCGATATTGGATATAACGAAGACAGAATCATTCAAGTAAATTTAACTGCGGAAAGACCAAAGGCTCTGAAAATAGGCGAGAAACTCGATTTCACGTATTCAGTGAATTGGGAACCGACGCAAACGAGATTCGCGCAACGATTCGAGAGATATTTGGATTATAACTTTTTTGAACACCAAATTCATTGGTTTTCGATTTTCAACTCGTTCATGATGGTTATTTTCCTCGCCGGTTTAGTTTCGATGATTTTAATGCGAACGTTAAGGAACGATTACGCAAAATACGCGCGCGAAGAAGATGATTTAGATTCCATGGAACGAGACGTGAACGAAGAATCGGGATGGAAATTGGTCCACGGAGACGTATTTCGTCCACCAAAAATGCTTCCAATTTTGGCCGCTTTGATCGGTACTGGCACACAATTGGCTCTTTTATCCGTCATGGTCATCGGTGTCACCATTGCTGGCTTATTATTTGAGCAAAGAGGCGCTATTACAACCTCTTTTATCGTTTGCTACGCTCTGACTTCGTTCGTTTCTGGTTACGTCGCCGGTGGATTCAACGCAAGAAACGAAGGTAAAAATTGGATTCGAACGATGCTTTTAACTGCTACGTTGTTCCCAGGTTGCGTGTTTTCAATCGCGTTTTTGTTGAACGCGATTGCAATTTACTACCACTCCTTAGCTGCGGCGCCGTTTGGCACCATGGTCGTTTTGGCGTTGATGTGGGCTTTCGTTTCTTTCCCTCTCGTTTTGTTTGGAACCGTGATCGGTAGAAACTGGAACGGTGTTCCGAACAACCCGTGTCGCGTGAAGACGATCCCGAGACCGATCCCGGAAAGAGCTTGGTATTGCTCCCCAGGCGTCATCGGTGTCGTTGGCGGTTTATTACCGTTCGGGAGTATCTTTATCGAGACTTATTTTGTGTTTACGTCGATTTGGAACTACAAAGTATATTACGTGTACGGCTTTTTCTTGTTGGTGTTTTTAATATTGATGATTGTGACTTTGTGTGTCACCGTCGTCGGAACATATTTTTTGTTGAACGCGGAGAATTATCACTGGCATTGGACTTCGTTCATTAGCGCCGCTTCAACTGCGTTTTACGTCTACGTCTACTCCATTTACTACTTCATCTTCAAGACAAAAATGACTGGCTTCTTCCAAACGTGCTTTTACTTTGGCTATACCGCGATGTTTTGTTTAGGGCTTGGGTTAATGTGTGGAAGTGTAGGGTACTTTGGCGCAAACGCGTTTGTGCGTAGAATCTACAGAAACATCAAATGCGATTAATTAATTTAAAAGTTGTTGTAATATCTATATCATTTTATTAAAATTTATACCTACTAGTATGTTCAAAGTATACCTTGTTTCTTTCTTTCTTCATATAAACAGTAAGCTTTTTAATTATGCTCATCTATTTACTTTTGGCGACACAGTTGAAATGATCACGTGTTTGTTTGCGTATTTTGAAGAGAGTATTTTGAATATTGCTTCAAGTCTTGCAGATTTTCTTTACTTTTTACTGCCAAAGAACTTTTCTGCTATTGAATCGACAGACGGGATCATCCGCCTGACGAGATTTTTCTTGTTGTTTTTAATCGCCGTGCTATCTAAATTACTAATTATTTTTGTCAACGCTGGCCACGAGCTCGCATACGCTTGAGCGGTTGAAACCTTCATTCGCGTATCCAAAAATACTTTGATCGTTTTAATCAACTTTTCTTTCGTCATTTCTCGATCTCGCGAGAAATCAACAGTCACCAAGGTCTCGCCTAGAGATAAAATGCCTGCTATGGCGGTGATATCTGCTTGCTTCATTAAACTATTTTTTGAAGATGGTGAATCTTCTTCGTAATCGCGCGAAAACACGAAATCGACGATATCTTCAGCAATCTCCAACCTCTTCTGAATCGCTCTCTTCTGAAAGCTCGGGCCGGCTTTCGCGCTGACTAAAACGGCTCCTGGCCAAACATCCGCATATCTTTCAACCATGAAAATTCTCTCCATTAAGATTCTTTCCAACATTTCTGATTGTGTCTCCGGCATCTTTTCCACTATGTCTTCATTCTCTTGCCTCTTCTTGAGCGACTGTCGACACTTTTCATCCATCTCTTCTAGGCAAGATTCGACCAATTTCGCTTCCGGCGATAAACTCGTCATAAAAGAAGAAGAAGACGTTCCACGATCTCTCTTACCGCCAATACTTTCAGCCGCACTTGCAGAAAACCCTAACGATCTCGCACTCTCTCTTATGTTCTCCCTCGTAAACCCAAACCTCTCGAGTTGTTTCAAACTTTGGTTCAAGATCTTACGTTCGACTCGAAACTCTTTATCGCGTCGTTCGTACTCTTCGTCTTCAAAGTTCGTTTCATTTTTTTTCTCACTCGATTCCGTGGAATCAGTCGTAATCGCTCTTCCTGCAAACAATCTCGTCGTCGTCGTCGTCGTCGCTATCGTCGCTATCGTACTAGTTCTATCAGAAATCATTCGACCTACCGTTTTCAGCCTCCACGAAATCATGACGTCTCGCCTACTCTTCCTGTTTTAAAACCTTTCGATTCACTCCTTCTTCGCCTTTTGTTGATTAAAAACGTTCTCGAGCTTCCCTAAATCCGCAAACGCGACGCCGCTCGTTCCAACCATTAACATCACGGTCATGCCCTGCATTACGACTCTCAAGCGCATCATATTCTGCGACTGCTTTTGATTCCCGGCCTTGAACTGTCCAAGGCCGGCTAAGAGTACGGCCGCAGTGCTTAAAGCACCGGCGATTACTAACGGTGATCGCTTACCGAGGATATGGCGCGTCGGCAGTATGTCTTCCGGGTGTTCGTTCTTTCGCTCAATTTCGAGATCTTTCATAATCGAGAACCGCGCGCGCGTTTTTGTGACGTCGTCTGATTTTCCTTTTTCCTTATTGATGTCATGTCATGGGGAAGCGAAATTAAATCCTGATTTGCAGATCAAAACAAACGTTCGCGTTCTTTTTTGAAACGCGCGCGGTGAACGATGAAGGAGTTTCGGGTATGGAGAGAACATGAACGCACGAAATGTGTGTAAAGAAGTATCGAGGTGATTGAAGCGCGCGAAGGTTTCGTGTGACGACGACGTCGACGACCGTTTTAAGCGTTTTAAGATTATAGAGGTTTCTTTTTTTCGCATCATGTTTGACTTTATAATGATTACATCAGTAGGCCCTTTGAATGAATACATAGATACAGATATTAATTTCCATTTTCAAAGCAAACATGCCAGTAACGACGAGGTCGAAGGAGCGAGAGCTCAACGATGCCGATCGATCGCCTTTATGGAAGTTCGTGACCGAGATACCGGACGTGTTTGGGGCCGAAGTTCTCACGAAATTGAACGAGTTCGATTTGAAGATATTTTATGATTTATGCAGGTCGAGTAGGGGAGTGGTTATTCGATCGAAGATCGAATTGAACAATGAGAGACGATATGTTTATGAGATAAAATCAATGCAAGAGTTGGAATTAGCGTGGGATAATTATCGCTTGGGCGAGAAAAATAGGTTTGGTTCGGAGTTGACTCAGGAACGTTTCTGCTCTAAAGTTGCTCAAACGAACAACTTGGATTATCTCAAATGGGCGCGAGAAGTGAAACAGTGTGCGTGGAATGATGAGACGATTGGTTGGGCAGCATATAAAGGTAACCTCTCAATGGTCAAGTATTGCGTCGAGAATGATTGTCCTATGGATGCGGATGTGTGTGCATACGCTGCCTGGCAAGGTCACTTGGACGTATTAAAATATTTACACGAACACGACTGTCCTTGGAATTCGGGTACTTGTCGCGAAGCTCACAGTGGCAACCATATCGATTGCTTGAACTATGCAATAGAACACGAATGTCCAGGATATGAACGATTCGACCCAGAACATCCGCAATACGATCCACCAGTATATTCAGACGAAGAAGAATAAGAAGAAGACGTAGGCGAAGAATAGGTGTTCAAACAACGAACAACAAACTCCCTCATCGTGCTAAAAAGACCTCATCAAAAACACGGGTGTCCATGGAATTCGGAGACTTGTTATTACGCTGCAGGCAGTGGTCACTTGGATGTGTTAATGTACTTACACAGAAACTTTTGTCCTTGGGATTTCCGAACTTGTAAACAAGCTTACAGATGGGGTCACAGTGACTGTTTCGAGTACGCCTTTCGAAACGGCTGCGAAGTATACCGCGATGGTGAATTCGATGAGGATGACTAGGACTAGTTAGTGAATGCCAGAAAAATAACAGAGGGAGGAGAGTGAGAAGACAGAGACACGAAAGAGACACGAAAGATTCACGAAAGAGAGATTTTCAGAAACACGCGCAAACTCTCGAATAAGCTCTCGAATAAGCTCTCGAATACGCTATTTGCTTAACGACTGTTGACCGTGGCATAGACGCTTACTCAAACGCAGCTACATAATAACAATCAAGCTCTCTCACACACGCACACACACACACACGCACACACACACACACACAGAGAGAGACACGAGTAGTATTGACGCCGCTAGCGGGGCTTTCTGCCGCGCGATCTTCTCCTCGAAGCTGCTTTGGCGAAAAACGCAAGTGATCATTTCAAAACCAACCAGCAGCTGACCAGAAAGCACCGCGGTAACGAGAATTTACGGAAACGACGTTTCGGATTCGTCTCAAGTCGTCAAACAGTGTTTGTTGCTTCAACGCGCTCGTAGTCGATTAAGAAATCGAACTGAAGTAAAAATGAGCCCCGTGACTGCACACATGCTCGATGAACTGAGCTCGGAAGAGATCTCTCAGTTAGCTAAGGTCGTTCGAGACAATTTCCCGAATTCAATTCGAACCGGGAAAGCAGTAACTAACTCTTCGTTGGAAGAGGAAGGGGAAGAGAAGATGATGTTGTTCAATTATATTACGCTAGCGGAACCAACGAGGAAAGAGTTATCCGCGTGCGGCGATGGTGATGTTGTTCATGAAAGGCGAGGCGAGGTCATGATCATCGTTCCATGGACCGGTGAAGCCTATAAGTATGTAATCGCCGTGAAGAGCTTGGAAGTCGTTAAGGTCGAACAAGTGAAAAAGGGGCAGCAGCCATTGATAACGCCGGATGATTGCTTGAAAGCGGAAAGGATATGTAAGAACGATCAGAAAGTGAAAGCGATGATGAAGGAGCGATATGGAATAGAGGATTTGACTATGCTTGTTTGCGATCCTTGGTCCGTGCACGTTACGGAACCGGGTATGGAGCCGTTGGATTGGCGAAAAGATGACGGCGAGATTCCGGCGAGATTGGTGCAAACGTTTTTGTATTGGAGAGATGATGATTTGGATGATAATCAATACGCGCATCCGATCGATTTATTGCCAGTCGTTGATTTGAATGCCGGGAAAGTCGTGGATATTACTTGTCAAGACGTCGCCAGAGAGATTCCAATGAAGTCTGTTAACTACCATCGCGAAAAGTTAAAGAGTAATTCGTATCTCGCAAACGTTTGGCGCGCTGCTATGAAACCTTTGGAAATCGTACAACCTGAAGGGGCCGCGTTCGAAGTCGATGGCCGTCTCGTCAAATGGGATAAATGGACGCTCAGAGTTGGTTTCAATTACAGAGAAGGCTTAGTCTTACACGACGTTAAGTACGACAATCGTCCGATATTACATCGCGCGAGTTTAGTCGAAATGGCCGTTCCTTATGCCGATCCGAATCCGCCGTATACGAGAAAATGTGCGTTTGATGTTGGCGACTACGGTTTAGGCTATTGCACAGATTCTTTAGAACTCGGATGCGATTGTTTGGGAAATATTCATTACTTCGATGCGACGTTGGCGAACTCGAAAGGAGAACCGTACGTCATTAAAAAAGCCGTATGCATGCACGAAGAAGACCACGGGTTATTATGGAAGCACGTTGAATATAGGACCGGCCACTCCGAGGCAAGGCGCTCACGAAGACTCGTTCTGAGTTTTATCGCCACCGTTGTGAATTATGAGTATTTGTTTTACTATTACTTTCAACAAGACGGCACGATTGAATTTGAGATCAAATTGACAGGCGAATTATCAACGAACGCAATATCGGCTTTTGAAAGCAACGATGATCCAACGCATGGCGTTCTCGTCGCACCGGGTGTGAACTCACAAATCCACCAGCACATGTTTTGCGCGAGATTAGATGTCGCCATTGATGGCAATGAAAACGCAGTCTCCGAAATCGACATTTGTTCCGATATATCAACAGGTTCGTGTCAAAACGTGTTCGGTCCAGTGACAACGCCGCTCGTCACGGAACTTCAAGCCAGGCGCGTATGCGATTCGACAAAAGCGCGAGTGTGGAAAATATCAAACCCGTCGTCCTTAAATCCAGTGACGAAGAAGCCGGTTTCTTATAAATTGATCCCGTTCACTAGGGGACCGGCAATGCCAACGTTATTGACAGGTCCAGAGTGTGCGGTTACAAAAAAAGGTGAATTCGCGACGAAGAACTTATGGGTCACGCCATATAATTGGCCAAACGAAAGATGGCCAGCTGGTGAATTCACAGTCCAAGGCGCGCTCGGCGAAGGCTTACCAAAATGGACAAAAGACGACCGCGATATTTCATCGGGAGAGCTCGTCATTTGGCACGCGTTCGGTGTCGTGCATATTCCTCGACCGGAAGATTTTCCGGTCATGCCAGTCGAACATACAGGGTTCTCGCTTAAACCGGATGGATTTTTCACAGGAAACCCAACGATCGATTTACCGCCACCGAAATCTGGCAAGAGTACGTGTTGCTCGACGAAGTTGTAAAAGTAGTAAATAATGTTCTTTCTTCTTTTCTTTCTTTCTTTGATGTTTGAGAGTGATATCACAAAATAATAATTCTTCTTAGTTTTATGCAAACCAGCAGTCTTCCGAATCGGAAGTTTCTTCGCATACTGGACAACCGTATTTTAAGATGTTGCTTTACCCTTTAACTTTATTTACTTTGACTCTCATAATATAAAATAAACTGTGAAATAAAGAGCAAATAAACATAATATCGAAGATGGTCGCGGATGACTCACCTTCGCCTTTATGGAAGTTCGTGACCGATCATCAGTTAGTGTTTGGGGCCGAAGTTCTCACGAAACTTGATGAGATCGATTTGAAGATATTTTATGATTTATGCAGAGCGAGTAGGGAAGTGGTTATTCGATCGAAGATCGAATTGAATAATGAGAAACGATTTGTTGAAGATGTTAAATCAAAGCGAGAGGCGGCGTTAGCGTGGGATAATTATCGGTTTGGCGAGAGAGACAGGATTGGTCGTAAGTTTACTCAGGAACAGTTCTGCTATCGAGTTGCTGAAGCGAAGAACTTGGATTATCTCAAATGGGCGCGAGAAGTGAAACGGTGTGCGTGGGATCAAGACACGATCATTTCGGCAGCATCTCAAGGTAATCTTGATATGGTCAAGTATTGCGTCGAGAATGGATGTCCTATGGATGCGGAAGCGTGTTCATGTTCTGCCTTTGAAGGTCATTTGGACGTATTGAAGTATTTACACGAACACGGGTGTCCATGGGATTCGGATACTTGTCGTTGGGCTCGCGCTGAGGACCATTTCGATTGCTTAAACTATGCAATACAAAACCAATGTCCAGGATTTGAACAACAGTGTGCGTGGGATGAAGACACGATCATTTCGGCAGCATCTCAAGGTAATCTTGATATGGTCAAGTATTGCGTCGAGAATGGATGTCCTATGGATGCGGAAGCGTGTTCATGCGCTGCCGAAGGCGGTCACTTGGCGATATTGAAGTATTTACACGAACACGACTGTCCTTGGGATTCGGATACTTGTTATTACGCTCACGAAAACAACCATATCGATTGCTTAAACTATGCAATACAAAACCAATGTCCAGGATTTGAACGATTCGACCCAGAACATCCGCATTACGATCCACCAGTATATTCAGACGAAGGAGAAGAAGAAGGAGAAGACGTAGGCGAAGAATAGGTGTTTAAACTACAAACGACTCGCTAGTATCGTTTAGCTCATCGTATGCTAAATAAAGGCACTTTAAAACACGCTTTACCTCATTTTATATCTTCTTCAATAATTAATATTAAATTCCATTTTCAAAGTAATCATGCCTGTAACGAAGAAACAAAAGCTCGCCGACGATCGATCGCCTTTATGGAAGTTAGTGACCGAGATACCGGACTTATTCGAGAAGGAAATATTAACGAAACTTGATGCGATCGATTTGAAAGTTTTTTATGATTTATGCCGAGCGAGTAGGGAAGTGGTTATTCGATCGAAGATCAAATTGAACAATAAGAAACGATATGTTCATGAGATAAAATCAATGCAAGAGTTGGAATTAGCATGGGAACATTGTCGATGGGGCGAGGAAGACATGTTTGGTCTTGAGTTGACTCAGGAACGGTTCTGCCTTCGAGTTGCTCAAACGAACAACTTGGATTATCTCAAATGGGCGCGAGAAGTGAAACAGTGTGCGTGGGATACAGACACGATCATTTCGGCAGCATCTCAAGGTGATCTTGATATGGTCAAGTATTGCGTCGAGAATGGTTGTCCTATGAATGCGCGTGCGTGTGCATACGCTGCCGAAGAAGGTCACTTGGACGTATTGGAGTATTTATACGAACACGGATGTCCATGGAATTCGGAGACTTGTCGTTTGGCTTACGAGTGTGATGAAATGGAATGTTTCCTCTATGCCGCTGCAAACGGATGTCCAGTATACCCAGAACGTGAAAACTCAACCGATAATGGTTACGATGAATAGACTAAGACGAGTTCAGTCCATAAGCGAGGCCTCGGGAGCAGAGCGCGACTTTTTTAGAACAAAACTGAAAACAGCTGATGAAGCTTCTGAACTTTACATTTTATTTATCATAAACGTAATAAAATAACTCTCAGATGATCACTCTGTACCGATCAAATTCATTAACGAACCATGGAAACTTCGACACTCATCATCTCCATCGTTCGAGGATATCTCCTTATTCGCTCACAAACCGCCTCTCGCGCTCCATCTCATCATCAACATCATCTTCGTCATCAGAATCCCAATCCCCTAGAGAAGAAGAAGATAACGAAGAAGAAAAAGAAAAAGAAAAACTGGTGGGAAACAGAAACGACTGCGCACAAACAACGTTCGAAATCGATGAAGCCGTCGTCCTATCGAACATCGCATCGAAAACAGAACAAAAAAAGAAACAAGACGAGTTCTCCGAGCTCTTGAAAAGTGCGAAGGAGTATAGCGCTAATAGGAAGAAGAACGGCGATAGCGTTCAGTATAAGAAACGAGAGGTACAAGCCGAGGGGAAGATGACGGCTGAAGATAGGATTAAGTTAGCGAGAGGGTATAGTAGTAAGAGTAGTAGTGCTAAGGTTGAGGATGTGTCGATTGCGGCCGCGAGCGAGGCTTCGGAAGACGCCGTTCCTATTCAACAAAAACAAGTGCAAGTGAAGATCATATCGAGAGACACTTCGTATAATCCGTTCGATGAGGACGAGCAAATTGTCGGTATTGATGATGAATCTGGGGTGAATTATAAACCGAAAGTCAGTTCATGGGGAGTTTTTCCGAGACCGAAGGATATTTCGAAAGAATACGGAGGCGGGAAGACGATGCAACGACCGAGAGGCGGAGGCGGGCAAGTAGTTATTGAATCGAAAGAAGAAACCGAGGCTAGGAAGAAAAGAGTGCAAGAGAAATTGGAAAAGTATAAATTATCGAACAATTTAAACATGAATGCAGAGGAACAGAAAGAAGTCGAGGACGCGTTGGAGTTAGCGAATGAGTATTTAAGAATCGGTAGCGTTAAGAAAGGTATCGATGTATTAGAAAAGTACGCTTCAAAAGTTAACGAACGATCAGAGCTCGGAGGTAAAGTCATATTTTGCTATGCAATGTGCTTAGATAACGCGCAAAGGAGAAAAGAAGCCGAAAGAGAATATAAAAGAGTGTTAGGAAACCAATACGGAATGGTTTCCAAGCAAGCAGATCGAATGCTCTGGGGAATGAACTTCGCTTCGCAGAAAATGAAAGCCGACCTGTTTGACTACGAAAGTGATCGTAAAAAATATGTAGAAGAAAAGTTAGTGCAATGGACTAATCCGAAATGGCGCTCAAAAGAAGAGGATGAAGAGGAAAGTCGAAAATTGAACCAGCAAGCGGTTGCGTTCGTTTTGGGAATGGTCGTTTTACCGCTCGCGAGTTTCGTAGCCTATTTGGAATTACGATAATGATCATGATTATTTTATATATACGCAGAGCATACTACGGGCATACTTATTTGATTATGTATTGATTTTAAAGCTTATGAATTGAATACCCGCCAAATCCGTCTCCTTTAATCTTTAATTCGTTTGAGTGAAACTTTCTGAGCTCTAAACGGTGCGCGATGGAAACGATCGTCGTTCCGCTTTCGCAAACTTCTTTATATAAATCCGCTTCGTGGTCTGGATTTATTGCACTCGTCGCTTCGTCCAAAATTGCAAACTTCGGGTTGTGATAAAACAATCTTGCAAAGCCTATGCGTTGTCTTTCACCTCCCGATAGGACGTCGTTCCATTCTAAATGGCGCATGCCTAATCCTAGCGCATAATCGCCTTCTATGAATTTACCTAAACCAGCTCGTCTGAGACAATCTTTGACAAATTCATCATCAACGCGGTCTTTTTTGGAATCCTTTGGATATACGACTTGGTCGCGCAAAGATCCTTGGGACAAATACGGACGTTGTGGAAGCCACATCATGCTAAAATCATCCGGTTTGGAGAATGTTCCAGAGACTGGTTCCCACAAACCTGCTAATACGCGAAGTAAACTCGTTTTGCCGCAGCCGTTTGGACCCGTAATGAGTAAGTGTTCGCCTTGTTTAATCTCGAACGAAAAATCTTTGATCAAGATTCGTGTGGAACCATCCGGTTCAGGAGCACCGACGGAAACCTTCTCGAAAGAAATTGAGTTTATCGTTGTTGCTAGTGCTAGTGCTACATCTCCTTTACCGAGATTTCCTGCTGAACGATTTTTCTTATCATCAATCAGTTCCGTGATAATTGGGGACGACGACGACGAAGATTTACCTAATAATTTAAGTTTCAATCTCTTCTCCTCTTTTTCGCGAATTTCTGCTCTATCGAACGTATGGAATAATTCGCCTAATCTATGCGCATATCCAGCCATTTCGTCCAAATTTTTCCCTAACAAAAGAACCTCCGCAAAGGCGCCCCCGCATCGTAACATCAATTCCTCAGTCGCGCGGAAGGTTGAAATGCGTTCTCCTTCACTCAAACTAAGTTGCATCATAAAAGGCACGTGTACGAAAATAGAACCAACGAGTAGGCCTTGGAACTTTACGATGTTATCAGCCATTGATTTTCGAACTCTTTGTAAAGCGTGCCAGCGTTGCGTGGTGACTAAATTATCGAGACCGGCGTTTAAGAGTTCTTTCTCGCGTTCGCCGCCTTTCAACAAAGCGATTTCTTCCGCGTGCGCTATTAATCTCGAATGTTGATGTCTAAACCCACCTTCTAAAGCTGCCTCTCTGGCTACCATTGGTGCAAGTTTCGGCGAAATTGCTCTTAATGTTCCAGTTATAACGATTTGACTCGCGAACAAGGCCAAAGGTCTAGAATATCCTAATTCTTTCGCGGCTTCGGTTAAGGACAAAGTGAACTCTAAAATAGGCTTGAACGAATGCCCGTAAAGAAATGCCGCCTCTCTCGAAAAAGCCTCAATGTCAGCAACTATTCGTTGATCGACGTTGTCCAAACCGCCCTCTCTCAACACTGCGGTTTTATAGAAATTATTCATCTTCATATATTTCTCGTGCGCTCTCTTCGTCAACGAAGCCCTTAACTCGACCATGATCAATTGCTCTGTGTACCTCAACCCAGAATTAACTACGACCCCGCACGTCATCCATCCAATAAAGTTCCAATACCATCTGACCCAAAACTTCCAATCCGCGGTTGCGATCGCTTTCGTTAAATAAAACGTATTCACTTTATTCGCGCGAACGGTCAACAAAGTCCTCATCACTAACAACGAAAATTGCACCGATAGTAACTGCGCGCCTCTCGATTTGCAACTAGGAAACGCTATTTTCATCAAGTACACAAACTCGTTCCAGAACTCGACGTTCTTCTTCTTCTTCGGCTTCGCGTTCTTCGTCAATCCTTTCTTTTTTTCCCCATCACCTTCCTCTTTCGCGCTAACAGATGCGTTAAGGCGCTCTAAATCGAGCATCGTCGAGCACTCTCGAATAGCCTTCCTCGCTGCGTCGCGTTTCCTTTGCAACGAGAAGAACTCGTGCGATGCCTCGGCCGCGAATCCAAGGGACGAGAGCGCGAGGAAGCTTAAGTAAAACAGGTCTGTGCTAATCTGTCTCACATTAGTGTCGAATCCGTCTTTGGAGTGTTCCGTGATAGCCTGGATCACGAGCGATAGGCCTTTCAGTAAGCCTACTTTGTTCGATCGTTCGGAAGATTGCGCGATCATTACTTTACTTTACTGCTGCTATTGCTATCGCGGATCACTATTGATGCGTACGTATACTAGTTCTTCATGCGGAATCTGTTCCTATATCCACCTCTCGAAAATGCCGATGCCGATGTGAAAAGGAAAAAACACAAAAAGTCAAACATGTGTTCGAACGAGTTCAAAAACGGAAACTTTTAATGTTCGAAACGTGATACTTCAGCGTAACTCGGACATAACTTTTTTTCCTTTAGTTATTTTAATTCAAACTTTCTTTCATGCTCTTCTACACGTTTTGTTCTACCTCTGTGGCGATTTTCAATTAAATCCACCTCGCGAATCTGCCTGATGTGAAAACGAAAAA
>Ga0209710_1001494_pt1 | contig 17809 bp, 14 predicted proteins | sample ArcticOcean_MG_C_5_FD_187436 | JGI IMG/M metagenome (GOLD analysis project Ga0209710, IMG submission 187436) | Marine microbial communities from western Arctic Ocean - ArcticOcean_MG_CB4_138 (SPAdes) (version 2) | ecosystem: Environmental > Aquatic > Marine > Oceanic | place: Arctic Ocean...
CGACCTTGCTATAAGTGCATTTTCAAATTTAGAAAAAGAATTGGGATATTATTTGGATGAAATAAGCCCAAGGAAATTTAATCAAATTAATCAAAACACTTTAGATGTTATTGTTAAAACAGGAAATTCATTATCTGGTGAAATATATTACTATGAAAACATTCCTATAGAACTTAAAGACATGTTTCCAATATTTATATCAAATCATAATAAGTCATATAAAATTGAAAAAATAAATGGTATTACTTGCACAAATTTATATTTATCACAATTATTAAATGAAGAAACATTAAATCATATATTAAACAGTATTAGAAGAATTCAGGGGTTCTATATAAAAAATAGCGATAAAAACATTAATATTTATAGTAATTACGCTGATAAGTTAAAAAAGAGATATAATTCATATGATTATAGTAGATTTAAAAATTCGGAATCCTTATATAATAATATTAAAAATGAATTAGAATTATACGAGAAAAATAATTTGGGGAAACAAGTTCTTATCCATGGAGATTGTGTTATGACTAATATTTTAATAAATAATTACGGTAAAATAAAATTTATAGATATGCGTGGGCAACAAGGAGACAAATTAAGTTTAGAAGGGGATTGGTTATATGATTGGGCTAAAATATATCAATCTTTAATAGGATATGATAAGATTCTTCAATCTAAAACTATTACCGTTGAATATGAACAGAAAATGCTAGAAATATTTGAAACATATTTTCTTACCTACTATTCTGCAGATGATTTAAAAAATTTAAAACTTATAACAAAAAGTCTGTTATTCACCCTTATACCATTACACGATAATGAAAAATGTAGCGACTACTATAAATTAATTACGTTGTGTTAAATATAAAAATATGTATACCTTAAAAATGATATTAATTTTATGATCAAGGGGTTTTTTTCTAGTAATACAGATATACAGAGGAATAAATACCTGTTTATAAAAAGATACTAATTCGTGTTAAATATCTAAAATAATTATCTCTATTATAAATAATTAAGTTATAATGGATTTAAGAAATATTATTATACGAATATGTCCTAATATAAAAGCGATGTTAATAGACAGAGGTTATGCACCTGATAGTATACCAAACACAGACTTTACTACTATACTAGATTATAAAATTAAGGAATTTATTGACAATGAAGATGACAGTAATAGAATTTTAGATTTTTATGTTACTAATGGAGAGACAAAAGACTATGTCTTTTTATATAAGGGTGGGGAAAAAGAATTTAAAATTAATAAAGTTTTCTTTGAAAATAAAGTTAAGAAATATTTTAATGAAATTGAATCAAGTAAAGGGTTAAATATTAATTTTGACAACTTCACTTTTGTTCTTGTAAAAAGAAAAATTACAAAAGTAGAGAAAGAATTAGTAGATAATTTCGAATCAGGTAATCCTCATATAAGAATTTTTGACTATCAGAAATTTTTATTCAACATTACCGCGCATAGACTTGTATCAAAGCATGCACTATACAAAAACTCATATAGTGTTCTTTTTAAAAATTTAATGTTAGATTCTATAGACCAATTTCCATATATACTGCACAACGACCCTGTTTCAAAACATTTTAATTTCAGAGACGGTGCAATTATAGAAATTGAGCGAGATACTCTGGGTAAAAAAATTAAAACATATCGGGTATGTAAAAATTTTAACTATTCTTATTTATCATATAGAAATACTATTAAATTGAATGAAAGTTCAGATAGTTACCGCATTGCTTTGACGTTCGGTGATGCCGGTGAAAATCATGCAGGAATGGAAATGGTTGGTAAACTTGGTAAAAAAGGTTCCGGATTTACTACGGCGGAATTAAAAAAGGCGGAAGTAAAATTAATAAAAAAGGGACATACGGCAGAGTATACGTCTTTTGATAAAGGTGGTGAAAGTGCAGGTGTATTAATTATCCGTAATTATTTAAATGACGAAGAACATACAGATCTCTTAAAAGATATGAACTCCTTTAAATGGGACACTAAATATTGGGATACCCGACGTAAAAGAGTACTAAATAAACAAGCCCGCTCTAATATTATAATACTTGATGGTATAAAACAGGAACCTGATTACGAAAATAAAAAGGGTACTATAATTGATGGAAATACTTTAAGAGTTTTCAAAGGTCTTAAAAAAAATCTAAGAGAATTAATTAATACTGCAACAGGAACAACTAAAGCAAGTAATTTAATTTGCGAAGGAAATAGATATTATGATTTAAAAAAATGTGGAATTGGTTATCATGGGGACACCGAGAGGCGGAAAGTTATTGCTTTGAGTTTGGGATCTCCTGCTGCTATAAATTGGCAATGGTTTCAAAATTCAAAACCGGTAGGGGATACGTACAAGTTTACTATAAATGGAGGTGACATTTATATAATGAGTGAAAAGGCTGTAGGATACGATTGGCGGCATACTAAAGGTGGTCTCCTTACACTGCGTCACGCTGCTGGTGCAACCAAATATACGTGTCTTGATAAATATAACAAAAAGGAAGAAGATATCACAGAAGAGATGGAAGAAGTTACTGAAGAAGAAAGCGGTGACAGTACAGATGACACTGAAGAAGAAGTTTTAATTGAAAAAGAAGAAGAAGAAGTTTCTGAAGACGAGACGACGCCCGAAGGATCCGAAGGACAAGAAGAAACCTCTGATGAAGAAAACAAAGATAGTGGCGAACAAAACAAGCATTAAACATTATTACCTCACGATGCCTAAATGTGTTATTATTCCCTGAAGGTTTGTAGTTATAGTACTACCAATAGACGTATTGAATTGGTTTACAAATATATTTATTGGGACAAATTTATTGATAATAAAATAATTACTTAAAATTAATAACACACTTTATTTTAAGTATTTAAATATAATGATCACACAAACAAATAAAAAAAAACGCTATTTACTACAAAGCGGTATTACTAATTATACGACTTCAGAGAGACACCTATTTAAAACAGATCATATTGGATTGTTTTCATTAACATCGGCGAAAATTGCTGAAGAATTATGTTATAATATAATTGCTTTATTTCCCGAAAATTATAATATAGAAATAACCGATTCGACTGCGTCCGTTGGTGGAAACAGCATATCTTTTATCTTAAATGAGCATTTTAGTAAGGTTAATTCGGTAGAATTAGACCCAATGAGATATGAAATGTTACAATTTAATATTAACATTAAAAAAGGTAATATTATAGGTGAATACAGATTATATAATAAATCGTATATGCATATAAAAAATAATTTAACCGAGGACATAATTTTTATGGATCCACCGTGGGGAGGTCCTGAATATTACAAACAAGATAAAGTTAAACTTTATTTAGACAATATACATTTAGGCGAAATAATCAATCAATTGTTTAAAGATAAAAAAAAATTAACATATGTTTTAATAAAAACCCCTAAAAATTTTGATATAAATGATTTTATCTCAAATATACTTAATAATTTGCTTATAGAAAAAATTGGCTTTTCTTGTAATTTAAAAAAAATTAATTTTTTTCTTATTAAAAGAGTTTAAAGATATATATATATTAATGTTTAGAAATTATTTTCTCTGTTATATAATGGAGTAGTATAAAGTCTGTAAACAGCATTTAAAATTGACCGATGCAGACTGTTAAACTAAATATTGGTGCTATAGACATCTCTTATTACGGTTTAAATATACTACCTCTCTATATTACTGGGATATAAATTAATTAAGAAGAATTAATATTATTTTTCTCAAAAAGTCGCTGGATCCTAAGAGAGACCAAGCGCATCTAAAAGTATAGAATAATCGTTACTCGACGGGAAAAAACCGCGTATAACTATTCTTAACTTTTAGGATTATCCATGCTGTATAATCATTTGTGTATAATCATTAGAATAATCATTTGTGTATAATCATTAGAATAATCATTTGTGTATAATCATTAGAATAATCATTTGTGTATAATCATTAGAATAATCATTAGTGTATAAAATTAGAATAATCATTAATATAATCATTAGTATAACTATTTGTGTATAATCAATCATTAGTATAATCATTCGTATAATCATTTGGGTATAATCATTTGTGTATAATCATTCGCATAATCATTAAGGTCATCAATGATATCATCGGGGTAATCATTGGTACGGTCGTCAACGTAATTACGACCCATATAAAACTTCTTTATAGTGTTAGTTATTGTTAGATGATGTCAATAGGATAATCATAAGGTTAGTAACATTAGGTTACGACTATGAACAATTTAACTATTATTTATATAGTAAGTTATTTGCAAAATTATTTAGGAAAGATATTTATTGAGTACTATAATTTATATTTCAACGCTGTGTCTAAAACTTTTTAACACAACATTGCTTTCAATTAATTATTAATTAAACATATATTTAATTAATATTTTATAATGGGAAAAAAGAGTAAACGAAATAGACATAAAATTATTGAACTTAAAACAAGGGATGACAGATTATCAGAAGTTTTAGATGTTTTTGCTAATTTTAGAGAGGTCGGTTTAAATAAAAATATTGAGGGAGTTGGTGAATTCTTTGCGATGTGTAAAGATTATGTAAATGATGGTCAGGGGAGAAGTGGTAAGATAAAAATACCTGGTGAAAAAAGAATAATTCATTATATTTTACCAACAAGAAAAAATACGTTAATTAGTGTTAATTTAAAGTATAATAAAAATGTTTAGATATATTATATGAAATCTGGTTTTAATTACATGTATATAGTTAATCCTGAAACTGGGCGAAAGGTACAGACAAATGGTATATTGGGGAAAAAAATATTAAATAAGTATGTGACGTACTTAAGTGGAGGTGCGGGACCTAAGGCTGTTGCCGCGGCACGGCGTTCCGCGGCACGGCGTTCAGCGGCACGGCGTTCCTCACCGGCAGTTAGACGAGCGGCGGAAGAATCATCTCTTAACGCGAAGAACCGCCTTTATAATCCGGTCGAATTAGTCCTCCCCACCACTGAAAATGAAGGCGCGAGTGGGGGCGGCGAACGGTTCAAAGACATTACTGATTGGCCCAAGAAATGGAGAGCTATATCAGACCAGGTTGCGGCACAGTCGAGAGCGGACTCACTGGCATTTAGACGAGCGGCGCAAGAAGCAGAGGTGGACAGGTTGTCACTCCTTTATAATCCGAAGTCGAGTGGGGGCGAACCACCGTATGATTGGGTGCCCCCCGCCCACCAACCAGGAACATCTATAGAAGACTTTGAGGAACGACTTGCTAATCTAAAGGAGTGACAAACCCTGTGATATTGAACCACATAAAACTAATATAAAAAATCTTTTAGTTAATAATGGATAATGTTAAGTTGTGAATGCATACCCCTTGTGCCGCGAACCAATGTAACCGCAATATTTATAATGTATCAATTTAAAGTATAATCAAAATGATTAAATATTTACTTATAATAATATTAAATGTCTAGAAAACACTTAATAAATATTACAAAAAACGCCTGGGTTAAAATACATTCTATTTTAAAATCACAGAACGCCAAGGGTATGTTGTTTACAGCAGAATCTGGCGGATGCAATGGATTTAATTATAAACTAGATTTAATAGACGAACTCAATTATAATAAATTGCAAAAAAATCAATTAGCATTACATATTTTAAAGGAACGTGATTCTCAAGTTATTATAGACCCTCTATCAGAAATGTTTCTTATTGGTACTGAAATAGATTATATGCAAGAAGATTATTCTAAGGGAATTTTTGAGAAAAAATTTGTATTTAAACCTGATAAAAAATTGGTTTCGGCGTGTGGATGTGGAATATCCTTTAATCCAAAAAATTAACCCATGTTTTTACCCATAACATATTCATAGTCTCCCAGGTCACATTTTGAAATTAATGAAATAGTGGTGTCATCAACCATAAAATTACCAGATGTTATTTTTCTAAAAAGTTTATAACAACTTAATTGTTTAGTTTTTTCACGCCCGCCTTTTTTACAAGGAGGGTCGGTCGATAGCGCTCTGGTTTTAGATTTATTCGGTTGTTCAGGCATTTAATATAATACAATATTATTTATTTAAAAATTAAAATATAGTTAAATAGAAATGGATCTTGAACTAATTCTTAAACAGTCATTAGAAATTAATATAAAATATCACCGGGAAAAGGACGAACCTATTTACAATTCAGACATATTTAAAAAACAAATGGAATCCGAATATTCAGCACTTTTTAAGGAATATTCTGCCATATTTACTATTTCACTAGGACCATCGTATAATTTTAATAGGTTAAAAAAAATGCTGCTTCTTGCAAATAAAATAAAAACAAAAGAAATTAGTGAACATTCTGCATCAGTCGAGGTTGGTCAAATATTAGTAGACGAAATTGTTAAACCACAACTAAATAAAAAATAATTTAATATTAAAACTTATCACATATTTAATATTAAATGTTTCCCACTCCCAATAAAATTATCGGTTCTCGCGAGGATTTAATTAAATCCTATATAGAACAAGTAAACAGTTTACACACAACAACATTTTCAACTAAACAGGTTAATACATTCCGTTTTTGCAGTTATAATGTTAAATATTTTAAATTTGAAAATTACACCTGTGAAAATATTAAATCATTTATAGATATAATAAATCCCGATGCATTCTCGCTTATAGAATACGATATTAAGCACGATTATATTTTTAAAGATATAAAAGACTATAATACCGTTTTATTTGAACAATTACCTGGTTATGGTATTTTTAGTAGTCACAATAATTCTAAATATATTTTACATAATATAGACCAAAAAAATCTATTAAGTCACGGTCGTTATGGAAATATGAATGAATTGAGAGGGTTTACTCACATTACGATTAACTTAAATAAAACTTTTCTTAATATTTTTACTGTTCACTTAGATGTTTGGGACGAATCTGGGAGTATTCGACTGCAAGAGATTACCGAACTGGTCGACTATATTATCAATAAATCATTAACAAACGTTCTTATTTTAGGAGATTTTAATGAATGGGATTTAAAAAACACTGATAATACATATGGCGCGTCGTTAGTTGATTTTAAACGACGAACGGGTTTAAAGCATTTTTCGACCCAATCTCACGACTTTTTAAAACAGAATAATTTTGTGAACGTATTCCATCTGAAAGAAAAATATCCTAAATTTTCTTGCTGGTCAGGTAAATTAGTCGATTTTTGCTATTTATTTAAAAGTACATGGAGTGATACGATTGAAATAGCGGATATAACTATGCCCTTTCTACCTTATAGCGATCATTTACCAATTGTAATAGATATTAAATATAAATAATTATCTATCTACTTTTTTTACCTTAGTAATTTCTAATAACATACTTACGGTATCAATGCACAAATACGGTTTATTGTTTGTTTTTACTAAATCAATATCTAATTTTTCAAGATTTTTAATATACGTCTCTGTTTGAAATTGACCACCTATAATATTATTATTTTTATTAATAACAGAAAATACTTTGCTAATATCGGAATTGTTTAAAATATCTATATAATTACAGTTTTTAAGATTAAAGTATATATCGCCCGTATACACTAATTCCCGTGGATTTGCTATTTTAGCAATATATCCACCTGAACCATATTCATAAAACTCCTTATTCTTATTATTTCCAACAAAAAAAGTATCCAGGTCAATGGTTACTAAATAACCATCTTTTATTGCTTGTATTTTAGATATAAACTTAGGTATATTATCCTGTAATACACCTTTGTTTTTAATATTACTATCTCTTATTACAATCTTATCACCTACAGTAAAATCACCGATAGTGCTTACTTTTAAAACAATTTGATTATGAATCCCATATACAAATATTTTATGTATAGGTACTTTTTTAGATATAGTAAAATTATTCCAATTAGAACCAAAACCCGTATTATTAATTTGCAGTGTTCTAAAAAATATAGTACTGTTTTCAGTAACAGTGCAATTTGACACGACATTAATATTTACAGTAATCGATTTTTTAATACTCGGTTTATTATAATAAAATAAATTTTTATCAGAGTCCCTATACAAAGAATAGTATTTATCATTATAATAAATCACGTCGTGTTCATCTAATTCATTATTATTTATAAAAACTTTATTTAAATTATAGGTTAATGTAACAGTTAAAACTCTAAAATGTTCCAACCGTATGTTTGTATTATAAGTAAACTTCCAAGTATAATAATTGAAATTATGTATGATATTAACCGTTTCAATCATTGTTTTACACTCTTTTAAAGTACTAATATCATTAATATAGGTACTGAATTTGTTATTCTTAGGAATATCTATATTTAATAATTCATCTATTTCAGTATTTGAAATAACTATTTCTTGTTCAAGAATATCAGATAGATTTGGATAGTCAACTTTAATATCAAATATAGCGTTATTATAAATTGTAGGATTTTTTAATAATTTTATATAGTCGCCTAAATATCCATCATTATTATATTTTATAGGAATATATTTAGATATTTCCGGAGTTATTGGGTGATATATATACATTAAAATGTGGCCATTTTTTTCAAAATAATTATTAAAAGGTTTATTATAATCGTCGAACGCATTTACTTTTAAAATATAAACTTGTTTCATATTGCTGTTTTCAGGTGTAAATTGTGAAATACTATTAATAGTGTATTTATAAATCTGTTCCCCGTTTATTGAACGAAATAGTATACGAACCGGATCAGACGTTGTACTGCACGAGTTAGTATCGGTTAAAGTAATAGCCTTTAATAAATTATAGTTATCCACTTTACCTTCACCAAATAATGCGATATGTATTTCATTATTGGATTTAAAATTAAACAGAATATTGTTTCCATTTGTTTCAAATTGTTTAGTATACCCATATAATACGCGGGTTAAATTAAAATATTTATCAATCTTTGCTATGCTATTAATTTCTTCAATTGGTATATCCGGAGTGTTATTATATTGCCACTCCAAAATATTATATTTATTAAATACATATTTCTTTTTAATATTTATATCAAGTAATTTTATGTCACTGACATTTGTAATTTCTATTGGAAGATTAATACTAAAATTTCCGGCATAGGGATGTATATTAAAATCCCGATTATCACTAGAAATAAAAAATTTATATTTTATAGTATTTGTGGTTGGAACTATTAATTCATATTTTTTATTTGAATTAATAATTTGATTAGTAGTTAATAAATCCTCGTTCATTATATTTATTTACTTTTTTTAATTTTAAGTCGTTTTCGTCTTTTCACAACATTATGAACCTTATTATATTCTTTAAGGTCACTATTCCATTTTTCAAGGAAGCGTTCAATATCAGCAGTCCATAAACTTTCGGCAGTCTGTGCATGTAATAGTTCGTATTCAATTTGTTTAGTATCACATTTCTCTTTGAGACTTGCGATTTCCTCCGCGGAAAGTTTATATAAATCCATTTTAAGTAGGTAATCATAACTTTTATTAAACTTGGGATAATTATCGTCCACTAAATCTTGAATAATGACACTCTTTGTTTTTTTATTAATGACTCGAACATCATCAACTATTTCTGTAATAAATTTAACCTTAAATCTAATAATATCTAATTCATTTTTCAATTTATCGAGCATAGTCAATCGTCTCTTAACATATACTCCCTTACGTATATTAAACCAGTCAGTTATAATAGTATCAGTTGTATATTTTTTTATTTGTAAATTCTCATCAAAGGCGTAGATATTTGATGTAGATAATGTTGACGTTAATTTAAGTTTATTTTCAAGAACAGAAATCCCGTCTTTACCAATCTTATTTTTCCAACTCGTTATAGTATAAGGGTTTATTTTAATTAAAATGTCAACACTATCTTCGGTAGAGTTGTCAGTAATGTCTCTAATATAATACTTTGCGCTTTCTTTATTACTTCTATCAATGAGATGTTTCTCCAACATCTCAATATATTTTTCTGTCCAAACACCAATTGGTAATTCGGTAACATTAATTATATTACTCTTTTTAATATCGAATATACCCCTCGTTATAAATGAACTTGAACTTGTAGACTCAATTTTGCCCTTAAAACCTCTGTACCAAGGCAATAAACTAATTTGGGTTTCTTCCTCTGCAAGTTTATTTTTAATATAGTTGCAAATATCAATAGGATTATACATTGGAATACTTGTCGAATAACCTGTTCCAATTCCTTGTGAACCGTTCACCAATATTGTAGGAATAATTGGATAATAATATTCAGGTTCAATAGACTGACCATCGTCGTCCAAAAATTTGCACAATACGTCATCATTTTCCGGAAATATATATCGCGTAATCTTATTTAATTTTGTGAAAATATACCTTGACTGGGCGGCGTCCTTGCCTCCAAGTAATCTAGATCCGAACTGTCCAATAGGGTCTAAATAATTAATGTTATTTGAACCAACAAAATCCTGAGCCATATTTTTAATAGTTCCTTCTAGAGACACTTCGCCATGATGATAGGCTGAATGCTCACTGGTGTACCCCGAAAGTTGCGCCACCTTTATCTCAGATGTTAATTTCCGCTTAAAAGCACAAAACAGAACTTTACGTAACGATGGTTTTAAACCATCCATAATATTGGGTATAGACCTATTATTGTCGGCGTGTGAGAAGTGAATTAATTCCTGGTCAACGAAGTCGTTAAACGTCAACTCATCTTTTGAAAAATCGGAAATAAGGTCTTTATTGTAATTTCCCAACCAAGTCTTTCGGTCTGCCGCACGTGTTGAATTAAATGCCAAATCTAATTTACATGGGTTCTCAGGTTCAGGAAGATATTTAATAATATTAAGTTCGCGGAAATATTCTTTGGCTTCTTTACTACTTGACGTACCCAATCCTTTGTAATATTTCACCCTCCAACCCTTTGTCTTAGTTTCTTTTTTCCAAATTTCGTAGTCCTGGAGCGTGTAAAAAGACTGTTCCTTCTTTTTTTTAAAGACTTTAACAATAGGTGTTATCATGCTTGAGATGAAACCCATCTCAAGTAAATCCCCCCAAAGACAGGCGAAGATATTCATAACAAGACCCTTAATATGAGAACCGTCATGATCCTGATCGGTCATCAACAATATTTTACCATAACGCAATGGCCATTTCTGTGTTTTTTCATACTCTTTTTTGTAGTTTTTATTTGTTTGAAGTCCAATAATAGTTTTAATAGTATTGAGAATTTGACAATTGAGAATTCGTTGATTTGACAATCCTCTGATATTTTGGATTTTACCTCTTAATGGGAATACTCCGTAATAGTCGCGCCCAACCTCCGATAACCCCGCGACCGCCATTGTTTTAGCAGAATCACCCTCTGTTAATATAATTGTACATTTCTTACTTTCTTTGCTCCCCGCTTTATTTGCGTCTAAAAGTTTTGGAACTTTAACTCTTTTAGTTTTTTTACCGTCTGTTTTGGTCAAAGATTGTATATCTTTAAATGCTGACTGATTAATAATTTTTTCAATAATCCCTGTTTTACTTAGTTGCAAAATGAATTGGTCAGTTATCTCTACTTTCGTCGTGAATTTACTCTTTGTCGTTTTAAGAGTTTCCTTGGTTTGGGAATCAAACGACGGATTAGGAATTTTGTAAGCGTTTATAAATAACTTAAGTTGATTTTTTATAATCTGTGGTTTTATTGTCATACGTTTTTTCTTTTTAAAATATTCTACCAGTTTTGTCTTAATTTGATTAGCAATATACTCTACATGTGTCCCACCTCGTGACGTATATATACCATTAACAAAGGATACATGTTGGAATACATCATCGTCGCTAACGGATGCACCTATTTGCCATCCAAGACTATCCTGATACGCCCTTGGGAGGTCTGTGGATGAACCCAAATACATATCAATATAAGACTGAAAATTCTTTACTTTAACTGATTTACCATTAAACTTTACATCAATGTCGTCACCAGTTACACCCGCAATATCATATACTCGTTTAAGAATAATGTTATGTAATTGTACGCAGGTTCCATCCATCTCAAATCTCTCGTAATCAGGATACCAAATAATCTTCGTATAGGGGCGTTCCTTTTTAGAAACATCGGAAATTATAGGATCCGACCGAGTTTTCATATTATTTGAAAACTCCTGATATAATCTTTTACGTGTTTGGTGATCTACGGTTTCTATAGTGAACTTTTTACTAAAAATATTTGCCAACTTGGCCCCATAACCATTTCGGCCACCCCATTCTCGTTCTTGAGTGTCGTCAAAATTTGTAGACGATAGAAGCGACCCGAAAATTAATTCAGTTGGGTACATTTTATGCTTCTGGAGGTATTCAATATGAATACCATCCCCGTCATTATAAAATTCAATACCACCGTCCTCGTGAATTGTAACGGCAATCTTTGTCACAGGTTTATGTTTGGCCTTAGGTTCGTCTTTTATAAATTTCTCCATTCGTTTTTTGTGGTCGTGTGCATTAACAATAAGTTCATCAAAGCATTTATACCAAGCTGGGGCATAAGATACATCCGATTGAATAATTCGCTTTGTTTCGGGGTCAAAAGTAAAGGTTGTGTTAATTTCCGGCTCACATGAACCTACATATGTGTCAGGTTTAGTATAAATATGTATTTTATGCTCCATCTTTTGATAAATTTCATCGACCTTTTTTTTTGGAGATTTCGTAATAGTTATCTTCTTTTGCCCGAGCATTATAGTTTATAATAAACCCCCTCCCCTTTAAATAATTATATCAAATTTATTATAATATATTTTATAATAAAAACCATATAAATTAAAAATGTGGCGGTATTCGTAAAAAAACTCTAGTATTTAAAGGTCTACTTGAAGATGGTGGACCGCGTGTAGCACTCACATTCGGTATGCCTTGGATTATTGGGATCGGACTTGAAGATAGTTCGGCAGGGCATGAAGTGGTTGTGTCTACTACAGGTTCGGGAGTGCAAATATCTAATTCAGTCCATGACAAGCGATCTTTTAAACTGTTACCACCCGCCCAATAATTACTAACTTCGCTGGGTAACATAGCGCCTTTGTATATACGTATGTACTTAATAATCCCGTTAAAATAATTATTTCCATTAAAATTATAATTTGAACCCAGTAAATAATGTTCTCTGAGATTTTCTACTAAATTAATATTAAACCCCATATAAGAGTTTTCAGATTTATATTGCCCATTAACATATATTTTTACTTCGTTTTCATCAACTATATAAACGAAATGTTGGAAATTTAAAGTGTCTATAGTATTAGTATAAGAATATACCCCCCCTGATATATCATCTGTATTATTAATTCTTAATTCTAATTGTTTATTAGAACCTCCTGTATTCCTTGCGTAAATCCGATTGGTATTATTATTATTAGAAAAATCAAATAAATTTCCAGAACTTATCCCATCGATTCCCATTCTAGAAACGCTATTAAATTTAGCCACTATTTCAATAGTAAAATTACGAGAAATATTACTGGTGTCATCTAATCCAATTAAATCGATATATACACCTCCTGTATTAGTCGAAGCGTTATAATCCAAATTATTTAAATGTATACCGTCTCCCTTCCTCACAACTGTACTTGTGGTAATACCGTGTCTTTTAATTATTGCTATCTTATTGCTTTGGAGGTCGTATATTGTCCCTAAACTATCTTTCCAAGAATTACGATAGTTTTGATTTCTAAAATCCCAAAAATATAATAAGTCTCTTTTATTAAAAAATCTGTAATCGGGTATGCCTAAATTGAAATAAGATAGATCTCCATAGATCTTTATCATTCCACTCGCATCTATAAACATATTACTTAATATAGTAGTGCTTTTAACATCCCACATTCGAATATTCTGGTTAAATAATTCTGCTCCACAAAACATGCCGCTCATATCATCAACATTTTCAACATTTATATTTGTTAAATCCTTATTAAATTGTGTGGCATTTTTGAACATACTGTTCATACTTGTAATATTAGCAGTGTCCCAATTCTTCAAAGAAACATTGAAATTACTCGCACCGTTAAATAATCCAGTGAAATCAGTTAAGGCATTATGTATAACACTGTTATTTAACCAATCCTCCATACTTACACATAGGCAACTAAACGATGAGGCCTCTTTAAACATGTTTGAAATAAATTTTACATTACTCATGTCCCACATACTAATATCTTGATTAAATACTGCAGCGTCTTCGAATATACTTTGGAAATTTTCTACTTTACTGACGTCCCACTTATCTAACATATTATTAAAAAGTGTTTCGCTAAACATATATTTCATATTTGTAATGTTACTAGTATCCCAATTTTCTACAGATGCATTAAATGACGTTGCACCACTAAACAACTCTGTAAAATCTTTTAAATCTGAATGGATAACCGTATTATCTAACCAATTCTCCATACTTGTACTATTGCAGTTAAATGCTTCCGCATTCTTAAACATTTTTGCTATAGTATGCACCTCATTCATATCCCAATTACTTAAATCTTGATTAAATATGGAAGCATCCTCAAACATACTTTCCATACTATTAACATAGGATACATCCCAATTTCCAATATCTTGATTAAAGTCGGTTGCTCCATAAAACATATACGCCATATCATTAACAGAATTTACATTCCATTTATTACTACTTGTAGAAATATTTTGATTAAACGTTGTTGCTTCATAAAACATTGTATTCATGGTTGTTACTAAAATTGTAGTCCAATTACGAATGTCCTGATTAAAATCAGTAGCAGACGCGAACATAGATTCCATATCAAGTACCTTACTTACATCCCAATTTATAATATCATTATTGAACACAGTTGCATCATAGAACATACCATACATGTTAGTAATATGACTCGTATCCCAATTATCTAAAGACATATTAAAACTAACTGCTCCGCTAAACAACTCCGTAAAATCTTTTAGATTATTATTTATAATACTTGTTTTCAACCAATCTCCCATACTCTCTTCTAAACAATTAAATGCTTCGGCGCCCTTAAACATTTTAGTAATAGCAATAACACTACTAAGATCCCAATTACTTAAATCTTGATCAAAGGAAATAGTACCCTCAAACATACTAGTCATATCAGAGACCTTTGATACATTCCAATTACTTAAATCTTGATTAAAGGAAGTAGCAGCAGTAAATAATCGTGACATATTAACTACTTTAGATACATCCCATCTATAAATAGTCTGATCAAAGTCCTCCACTCCTTCAAACATACTACGCATATCAATGACATTACTTGTATCCCAATTACTAATATCATCATTAAATGCGGTTTTATTTTTAAATAGTTCAGACATATCAGTTATTAAACACGTCTCCCAAGTATTTATATCACCATAAGTTGATAAGGCAGTTATATTATCATCAATCCACGAATTTACAGCTTCTTGTAAATCAGTGTTAGATGTCGGTTTAAATTCTACAATAGAAGCAATATAATCATCATATACAGCTTCAACTTGCGATGTTGTTAATTCGCCATCATAAATTTTAATATATTTTAATGCACCTCCAAAGCGGGTATTATTGTTGTTATTTATTATGATATTGGTGCTATCATTACTTTCGGGTATTCCGTAAGGATTTGGATTTTTCCCACCCACCTCACTCACCTCAAATCCATTAATATACCAAGTAAACCGTCCATTATATTGATCCGGAAAACTATCGACACCTTCATCAGGAGTCCATGTCATAATAATATGGACGAAACCAGGGCAATCTCGTTCCACTGTATTACCCCATGGGTTATCCATTGACATTATGAAACTATTAGAAGAAACTTCCCTAAGCCATAGTCCACATTCTGACCCAGTCGGTTCGCAAGTATTCCAATCAAACATACCCCAATTACTAAATTGAATTAGTCTTCGGTCCCAACTGTGTGCACTCACATCCGATTTATATACAAATTCTATAGTTCTGTTTCCACTTAAATCGATGCCTTCTATTTTTAATTCAGGTTTTGTATTGCTGGTTCTATCATCCACCCATATAAGTCCATTAGTATTACAAATTAAATCGCCAGGTCCATCAACATTTGCATCTATACTGCCAATATCATCTGTTACCACAGTATCTCCATCAGAAAATGTATCATTTATACTTGTAAAATCCCAATAATATGTTAAATTATCTGCAGCCATTATAATATTTAAATATTTAAATATTATAATCTATACTTATACATAATGCTTAAAAATATTTTATTTAACTTACATTTATATGGAATTTATATATTTACATATGGATGGTTATTACATCCATATATAGTTTATAGTCAATATATTGTATTATTATCTTGGTTGTTAAATGATAATAAGTGTCTAATAACACAGGCGGAGTATTTTTTTTTTAAGGAAACTTCTATGGGCGATGGGAAAAAATTTAGAGTACCTAAAAAAAATCGTTATGCGTTGTATATTAATTGTTTCCTTGCATCAATATATAAAATAAACTATCTAAAGATAATTCAGTAATAAAATATGTATTATGGAAACTATATAAATATCTTTTGGTCAATATTTATATAAATAATACATTCAGCGTATTTAGTTGTTGTGAATTGTGTGTGTGTAGGTAGTGTAGTGTAGTGTAGTGTAGTGTTGTGTTGTGTTGTGTCGCGGTTCATTCCCCGTCGTAGCTCAGTGGCAGAGCACCCGTTTAGTATAAACCTAATCAGATGAGTATAAACACTCATAATAGGGTCGCTTAATAGCGGAAGGTCCCGTGTTCAAATCACGGCGATGGCTTTCATTTCTTCAGCTTAGCTCAGTTGGTAGAGCGACAGACTGTAGTTGTTTTGTAACAGATTTATAGTAATCTGTTGGTCACTGGTTCAATTCCGGTAGCTGAGAAAATTTTATTTCTATATGAAGTAAATAAAATTGTCTCTAATATTATGTATGTATATTATATCGAATAATGTACACAAAAATTGTGAATCCAAAAACTGGGCGCAAAGTCTCTGTTAAAAGTAGATTAGGTATAAAAATATTACAGAAATATTTAAATTTTATGAAAGGTGGAGCGGGAGGCGGTGGAGTTGCCGCGCGCTCACAGTGGGAGGCGGTTGACCGGTACCTCCAAGGTCTCCCCATCGGGCGAGAAGACGCAAAGTCCGTGCTGTCATGGATTCTCTGCCGTTCTCTGCTTCTCAAAGGGGGAGGCGACGGACCACTCGCCTATATGGTCAATGGCATCCGCCCGGTGCGACTCATCGCCACGATGCTCACCATCCCTTTCAGTGACCCCGACTTCACCGCACCGGGTTTTCCTGTGGCGACCCTCACGGGGCACGGCTATAATGTGAATTGCGTGGCGGTCCTTGCGGATGGACGCTTCGTCACCGGGAGTGACGACAAGACGGTGAAGGTTTGGAAGGAGAGCTCACCGGGGTCTGGTGTGTGGAGCGTCGAGGAGGATATCGCGCGGCACAGCAGTATTGTGTCTTGCGTGGCGGTCCTTGCTGATGGACGCTTCGTCACCGGGAGTTGGGACATGACGGTGAAGGTGTGGAAGGAGAGCTCGCCGGGGTCCGGTGTGTGGAGCGTCGAGGCGACCCTCACGGGGCACAGCGATTATGTGTATTGCGTGGCGGTCCTTGCGGATGGACGCCTCGTCACGGGGAGTAGCGACAACACGGTGAAGGTGTGGAAGGAGAGCTCGCCGGGGTCCGGTGTGTGGAGCGTCGATGCGACCCTCACGGGGCACAGCGATGACGTGTATTGCGTGGCG
>Ga0209710_1001495_pt1 | contig 17806 bp, 19 predicted proteins | sample ArcticOcean_MG_C_5_FD_187436 | JGI IMG/M metagenome (GOLD analysis project Ga0209710, IMG submission 187436) | Marine microbial communities from western Arctic Ocean - ArcticOcean_MG_CB4_138 (SPAdes) (version 2) | ecosystem: Environmental > Aquatic > Marine > Oceanic | place: Arctic Ocean...
CACTGGCTTATCAAAGAGCTAAAAAAAAAAAAAAACATCAATTATTTGCTCTTTATAATAGAAATAAGCCAGTCGGTTTAAACAAAACTACTAAACTTGTTAAAGCTGATCTTGCTAAGATAAATTTTACAGACTATTATAATTTAGTTATCCATTGCGCCTCAAAAACACCAGTGAATGCTAAAAATGATAAAATTGCAAGTGATGATAATATCAATTCATTAAAAAAAATTCTCAAAAAAGTTAATTTTGATAATTTCGTTTTTATGTCATCAACTTCAGTTTATGGAAATCATAGTGGAATAAAAATAAATGAAAAAACAAAATTTATTAATAATGATTATTATGGTAAGTCAAAAATTGAATGTGAGAAATTATTAGAAAAATTTTCAAATAAAGAAAAAAAAAATATTTTGGTACTAAGATTGCCTGCGGTAGTGGGAATTAAATCACATTCAAATTTCATATCAAATCTCATGGTGGCATATAAAGAAAATAAACCTGATTTATTAACAATCAATAATATTGAAGATCTATACAATAATACAGTACACGCAGAGGAAGTTTATGATTTTATAAAAATAATGATAAATAAAAAAATAAAAAATTTTTATAATGTTTTTATTTTAGGATCTAAAACACCTATTAGATTAAAAAATTTAATTTCTATTTATGATGATTACTATAAAAAAAAAATTAAACTAAAATATATTATTAATAAAAATAAAAATAATATTATTGATTTTTCAAAAGCTTTAAAATTTGGTTTTAAACCTATAAAAACCTCAGACACAATCTTAAAAATGCTAAAAGATAATAATAATGTTAAATAATAAATATTTAAAATTATAATTAAATTTATGAGAGTTGCTTGTATTCAATTATCAACTGGAGAAGATTATAATCTTAATTGCTCTAAACTTATAAATTTTATAAAACAATCAGTTAGAATTAAAGCTGATCTTATAATTACGCCTGAAGCCTCAACAATTCTATCAATAAATAAGAAAAAAGTTTTTAACTATTCATATTCAATGAAAAGTGATCCAATTATAAAAAAAATAAAGTTGATTTCAAAAAAAAATAAAAAATGGATCTTAATAGGATCATTATTTATTAAAGAAAGAAAAAAATTAAGAAATAGATCAATTATGATTAACCCAAAAGGTGAGATAGAGGCTTTTTACGATAAAATAAATATGTTTGATGTTAGGCTTTCAAAAACAGAAACACACAATGAAAGCAAAACATTTGAGCCTGGAAAAAAATTAAAAGTAGTAAACTTACCATGGGGCAAATTGGGTTTAACAATTTGTTATGATTTAAGATTTCCAGAACTTTTTAGAAACTTAAGTAAAAGAAATTTAAATTTTATATCAGTCCCGTCTGCTTTTACAAAAACAACTGGAAAAAGACACTGGATTACTTTACTAAAAGCAAGAGCAATTGAAAACTTTTGTTATATATTTGCTCCAGCACAAACTGGAAAAAATAATACTAAAAGAGAAACTTTTGGACATTCAGCGATTATATCGCCTGACGGCAAAATATTGAAATTAAAAAAAAATAATCAAGGAGTAATTTATTTTGATATTGATCCAAGTCTTCCAATGAAACTTAGACAAAAAATACCAAGTTTAAATTACAGAACTACACTTAAAGATTAACAAAATTTAAATTTACAAAAAGAGACAAGGTTTGACTTAAAGCTTAATGTTATTATATTAAAGTATTCATAATTTAAATAAAAATTCAAAGACTAATGTATACTTTTAAAAAATTTGCATCGAAATCTATTCCTAAATTTATTTCGGCAAAAGATGAATTCATGCACTTATCAAAATATGGAAAGGTGCTTGATTTTACTAGTGGTTGGACAGGATATGCAACACTAGGACATAATAATAGAGAAATTTTAGACGCAATAAAAAAACAAATGAAATTTTATTGTCATGTTGATTTTAATGAATTTGAAAATCCTCTCGTAGAAAAATTATCAAAAAAAATTATTGAGTTTTCAAAGAATAAAAACAAAAAAATATGGTATTCTGGAAACAGTGGTAGTGAAGCATTAGAAGCAGCGATGAAGTTAAGCTATAGTGTGCATTTTAGTAATAATAAAAAAAATAAAACAAAATTTATTCATCGATCACAATCTTTCCATGGGGCTTCACTTCATCCACTTTCAATATCTACTTTCGATATTTTTGATATTTTCGATAAGATAAAAACAAGCAATATCCAAATTGATCAAAACAATATTTATACTAAATATAATTCAAAAGCTAGAATGGGAATAAAGAACAATGAAAGTGTTCAAGAGCATTTAGAAAGATCATTAAAAAATTTGGAAGATAAAATAAAAAAAAATAATCCAGAAAAAATATGTGCAATGGTAGGAGAAACTCAATTAGGATCATTAGTTGGTGATGTACCTGCACAAAAAGGGTATTGGAAGGAGGTTTCTAAAATTTTGAAGAAATATGATATTCATTTAATATTAGATGAGATTTATGGTGGAATGGGAAGAAGTGGAAAATTATTTAATTTTGAGTGGGATGGTATAAATCCTGATTTTGCTTGTATGGGGAAAAATACTACAAGTGGAACTATACCATTTTCTTTTGTTTTAGTTAACGATGAATTTGAAAAGATAATTTTAAATAAACTTGGTAGAGTTACATTGGGGCATACTTTTCAGGGTCATTCTTTGGGGTTAGTTGCTGCTGATACGGTCCTAAAAATTATAAAAAGAGATAAATTGTTAAATAGGATAGATGTAGTTGGAAAATATATCCAAAAAACAATCAAAGATGAACTCAAAGCAAATCCTTTTTTTTCAAACATAAGAGGTAGAGGTTTTGGATTTTCAGTTCAGCATAATGTCAAAAATCAAAATCTCTTTTCAAGTGATTTAAAAATGAAGTTATTAGAAGAGCATAAAATTTTAATGAACATAAAATTTCACAGAACTTCTTTTACGCCATGCTACAATATGAGTAATAAAAATATTGATAGAGCATTAGATAAGTTTATTCAAACTTTCAAACTATTATCAGATAATTCAAAAAAATATTGTTAATTTAAAATATTTAATAAAATTATGAACTTTTTTAAGATTTGAGAAAATTTTATTAATTATCTAAAACAATCATAAATTTCTTTTATAATTTTTTATATCTCTAAGAGCAATCCATTTAAATTTATTTTTTGCTTCTAATGAATTTCCATGAATTTTCTTTGGTTCTTCATGGTTTTTTTTACTTAAAACATATTTTGCTTTTAAAATCTTTACGATTTGCAAGATGGAATAATTATTTTTTGCTGTGGCATTGAAAATACCTGAATTTTTACTATTAAAGGCTTTTAGGTTTAAATTTGCTAAATCATTTATATGTACAAAATTTCTTATTGACGACCCCTTGTTATTCAAAATTATTGGAATTTTTTTTATTTTGTTTTGATTAAATTTATAAATAATTGAGGATTTAATTTGTGGTCCATATACATTTGGAATTCTAAAGATTTGATATTGTAAGTTATTTTTTTTTGAAAATTTAATTAATTTACTTTCACATTCTAACTTTAGTTTTCCATAATTTGTAAAAGGTTTTAAAATATCTTCTTCTTTATTTATTTTTGAGCTTTTTCCATACACAGCAAAGCTAGAAAAGTATTGAATTTTTTCAATACCATTTTTTTTTATTATTTCTAGAGTATTGTTTAGGATATTTCTTCCCTCATAAAAATATTTTTTTTTAGAAATATTGTTGAAATTTAAGTTAAAACTTAAGCAAATAACTAGATCAATTTTCTCTTTAAATTTAGCATTGCTAATGTGTTTTTTGGAAAGATCAATATTTTTACAATTAACATTAATAGGATTTTTAGTGAATCTATCTATTTTAAAGATTTTATATTTTCCTTTAAAGAATTTACTTAAGTATTTTCCAATTGATCCTTCAGAACCTATTATAAGTAAATTTAACAATTACAAAATTTATATTTAAAATTATTTTATTTTAAATTCTTCTCCAACTACTGGTCCTGACCATGATTTTGATAGTATGTCTTTTTTAATTAAAAGTGATTGGTATATGCAATCATCCATATCAACCTCATACCTATAACTTCCAGCTCTTCCAATTGAATAAGTATTTTCAACAAATTTATCAAAATATTTTTTTGCTTTTTTTTGCTCTGATTTAATTGGCACTGGATAAAACCTTCCATTTAAAGAGGGAATTTCCATACCTACAAGGGTAGTTTTTGACTTATGCTTTGTAAATTTTTTATACTCAACTAAACGGGTAAAACTCTCTTGATTTGGGTAATATAAAAAAAATACATCTTTCGGAAAAAGGTGCTCTTTTGGAAAAACAATCTTGTGAAAATCTCTTCCTATAAATGCCAACTTTCCAAATTTAAAATTAAAAATTTCATCTGGAGAAACAGTATTTATAAATACATCAAATTTAACTTTTTTATTATTAATTAGAGCAGTTTTATTCTTAAAATCTATTTTTTTAATAACACTTTCGTAATGAACGTTTACATTTTTTATTTTATCAATTTTATCAAAATAAGAGTTATATCCATCTTTAGCATACGGATAACAAGAGATATGATTATCAAACGCAGCTTTCGAACCTTTTTTAATTGTGTATCCTTTTGGAGACCAATTAAAAGTATCTAATTTTGTATTTGATTTAACTAGCCACATCTTTTTGTTATATTGTTCTATTATCTTTTTGTATAAAGTTGGCCCAATAGACTTCAGCCAAAATTCTTCAAGATTTTTAGCCTCTATTTTTATTTTTGAATTTTTTTTAATTTCTTTTTTTATCTTACTTTTATCTGGCATCTGATCAATATCATCAGTGTTAATAGGGTAATTATAGAATTGATTATCTTGTTCGACATAACTTTTGAACTGATGATAGTTACAATTTCTTAATTTTAAAAATTTTTTAAGATAATTGTAGGTTTCTATTTTTGTAGTTAAAAAATGTCTCGGACCGAAAGTATAAGGGTGTCCACCATAAAAAAAGGTTCTTACACCGGCACCTAAAAATTTAGATTTTTCAACAAGATCTATTTTAGCCCCTTTAACATGGGATAATATTTCTGCAGATGAGCATCCACCCATACCGCCTCCTAAAATTAATATTTTCATACGGTTTTTATAAGGTTTTTTTTTTAGTTTACAATAACTTATATTTAATGTCTCTTAAATTAAGTATGAATAACTTAATAATAGGCTCTTCTGGAAAAATTGGTTTCTACTATTCTCAAAGAACTAAATTAAAAAATAATATTTTTGTATCTAGAAAAAAAGATAAAAAAAATAAATTTTTAAAGTTTAATTTTGGAAAAATAATTTTTAAAAATTTTTTAAAAAAAAAAAAAATATCTAGGGTTGTCATATTTACAGCTATCAGTGACCCTCTTAAATGTGAAATGAATAAAAAAGAGAGTCATAATGTAAATATTATTTTTATTAAAAAACTAATTGATATACTGATTAAAGAAAATATTTATTTTATCTTTTTTTCTTCAGAATATATTTTTTCTGGAAGGGATAAAGTTTTATACAAAGAGCATACAAAACCTAACTCTCGTATGTTGTATGGTAAACAAAAAATAGAGATTGAAAATTATATTAAAAAAAAAAAATATAATAATTTTTTAGTTCTTAGGTTGACTAAAACTTATGGAGATAATATTAATGATAAAACATTATTTTCTGAGACATTGAAACAGTATACTAATGGAAAAAGATTATTTGAGGTTGCGAATGATCAACATTTTAAACCTTTGTATGTAAATGATTTAATAAAAATTTTAGATTATTTTTTAAGAAAAAGAATTACTGGTATCTTTAATGTTTGTGGTGATCAATATATGAGTAGATTTAATTTTATCAGAATGATGTTTAAATTTTTAGATATTAACGATATTGTTTTAAAAAAATGTTCAATAAAAAAATTTGATAATAAAATTTATTTTCCAAAGAAATTAAATCTTTCTAACAAAAAAATTAAAAATAAAATAGGAATTAAATTTACAAATTTTACAAAAGTTTTAAAAAAAATATATGTATAAGTATATTAAATTTAATCATGCAATCACTTTACAAAAATTTTTAAAAAAGAAATTAAAAAAAGGTCAAAAAGTTTTTCGTTATATCTTTCATAAAAATAAAAATGATAAAGATCAATTGATGATGATTTGGCAAAAAAAAAATTATTATTTTATGCCCAAAAAATTTACAACTTCTCAACAAATATATTTTTTAAATAAAGGAAGACTCAACATTTATATATTTGATACGGGTGGTAAATTATTGCAAACACATAAACTTTCAAAAGATAATCCAGTATGTAAAGTAAAAAAAAATGTTTATCATGCAGATGTTGCAAAGAGTTCTTATGCAATTCATTGCGAAGTTACAGCTCACTCATTCCAAAATAGAAAAATTGTATTTATGAACCTTAAAAATGAATCTAAAATTAAAAAAATTCTTAGTTCTTGACTTTAGATTGCTTAACAATTAATTGAATGTTCTATGTTCCATCTAGGATTTCATTGTTACAAACCTGATAATTGTGTAGTTTTATTTAAAAATGATAAATCTAATTATCCTTTTAAGTGTGATTTAATTTTTGTTAAAAAATATGGTTAAAAAAATATTCTATGATTTTGAGTCTTTTAAATTTTCTATTGATAAAATCGGAAATAAGAAGAAAATAATTTTATGTCATGGTGTATTTGATCTTTTCCATGCAGGACACCTTTATTCATTAAAAAAAGCAAAAGAGCATGGGGATATACTAATTGTTAGTTTAACATCAGACAGATTTGTTAAAAAAGCACCCAATAGACCCTTTTTTAAGTTTGATCAAAGAGCAGATGTAATAGCAGGCTTATCAGTTGTTGATTATGTTTTAAAAAGTGACTTTGAAACAGCAATAGACGTTATTAACTTTGTAAAACCTAAAATTTATTTTAAAGGACCAGACTATAAGGATTTAAAAAAAGACATTACTGGAAATATATATAAAGAAATAAAAGCTGTAAAATCTGCAGGTGGTCAAATTGTTTATAGTGATACTATAACTTTTAGCTCTTCTAAAATTCTTAATTCAGTTGATGTGCACAACAAAGATCAGGGGCTTTTAATAAGAAATATAAAAAAGAAATATAGTTTCGAATATATTGAAAATAATATTTTTAAAAAAATAAAAAATGAAAATATTTTAGTTTTTGGTGAAAGCATCATAGATAATTATATTTTTACAAAATATCTTGGAGTTTCAGGCAAAGATCAAATTAAAACAATGGAAAAAATTAATGAAAAAAATTATGCAGGTGGGGCATTAGCTACTGCTAATAATATTTCATCTTTTTCAAATAATATAAAATTGGTTACAATATTTGGAGACAACACTAGTCAAATAAATTTTTGTAAAAAAAAATTAAATAATAATATCTCATTAAAATATTTTGTTAGAAACGACTCACCAACAATAATAAAAACAAAAATTTTAAATTTAGATGAAAATGAAAAAATTTTAGGTCTTTATAAGTTTAACGACAAAGAAATGTCACGTATGGAATATAAAAAGATATATAACCTTTTTAAAAAAAATATCGAAAAAGCTGACATTGTGATTATCACTGATTATGGTCACTATTTAATTAATGAGCAGATTGCAAAAAAAATATCAAGTATAAAAAAGACACTTATAGTGAATACGCAGATTAATGCTGCTAATTTTGGCTTTCATGGAATTAGTAAATACAGGGGCTGTGAATGTGCTGTGATTAATGAATTGGAGTTAAGATTTGAAACAAGAGACAGGAAAGAAAAAGTTTCTAATCTTTTGAAAAAACTTGCAAAAAAATTAAAAATACAGACTTTAGTGGTTACATGTGGAAATAAAGGTTCTTATGCTTATTCAAATAAGATGAATAAAGTTTTTTATTGTCCAGCTTTTGCAACAAAAGTTGTTGATAAAATTGGAGCTGGAGATTGTTTTATGAGTGTGTTTGGGATCATATCGAAATATAGTAAAAATGATCTTTTATTACCAATGTTTATTGCATCAATTGCAACTTCAGATATTATATCAGGTTATGGAAATCAAAATAAGTTAAATTTGAATTCATTAAAAAAAAATATTCAATATTTATTAAAATAAAAGAAAGAATTATGAAAATATTAATTACTGGTGGTGCTGGTTTTATAGGAAGTCACTTTGTTGATTTGGTTGTTAAAAAAAAAACAATAAAAAAAATTGTTGTAATTGATAATTTAGAAGACGGCTCTTTAAGAAATTTAGATAAAGCCTTAAAATATAAAAAAGTTAAGTTTGTAAAGGCAGATATAAGAGATTTTCCAAAAATAAAAAATTTATTCAAAAATATAGATAAAGTTGTTCATTTTGCAGCTTTATCAGATGTGGTACCTTCAATTGTAGAGCCTAAACTTTATATGGATAATAACATAAATGGTACAATAAATATATTGGAGTCTATGAAAATACATAAAGTAAAAAAAATAGTTTATGCTGCATCGTCTTCTTGCTACGGCATACCAAATAAATTTCCTACAAACGAAAATTCACCTTTGGATCCTAGATATCCTTATGCAATGTCCAAGCTAGTTTGTGAAGATATAATAGAACATTGGAGTAAGGTTTATGGTTTTGACTTTTTGTCTTTAAGACTTTTTAATGTTTATGGAACTAGATCTAGAACAAACTCAGCATATGGTGCGGCTCTAGGAGTATTTTTAAAACAAAAAATTTTAAACAAGCCTTTTACAATTGTTGGAAATGGAAATCAAAGAAGAGATTTTATTTATGTGTCTGATGTCTGCAATGCTTTTTATAAAGCCTTAATCAAAAAATTACCAAATCAAAAATTTAATATTGGCTTTGGTAAACCCAGAAAAGTAAATGAAATGGTAAAAATTATTGGAGGTACCAAAACATATGTGCCAAAAAGACCAGGTGAACCTGATTTAACACATGCAGATATATCTAAAGCAAAAAAACTTTTATCATGGAAACCTCAGGTCACGCTAGAGAAAGGCCTTAATATAGTGATAAAGAACATTAATTATTGGAAGGATGCTCCTCTTTGGACTCCTAAAAAGATTAAGCTTGCAACTAAGGATTGGTTTAAATATATAAAAAATTAAAATTAAGATTATGAATTTATTAATTACAGGTGGCTCAGGATATGTTGGTTCTAGATTAATTTATAAACTTCTAGAGGAAACAGAACACAATATAATAAATTATGATATATCTTTATTTGGAGATGATCATCTTCCAAAAAATAAAAATTTTTTTTACTATAAAGAAGACATTACTGATCCAAAAAAGTTTGAAGATGTAATAATAAAAAATAATGTTGATACAGTCTTACATTTAGCCTGTATATCCAATGACCCAACATATGAACTTAATTCAGAATTATCTAAGAGAATAAATTATGACTGTTTTGAAGACTTAGTTAAAGTTTCAAAAAAAAATAATGTTAAAAAATTTATATATGCTTCAACTTGTTCAGTTTATGGAATTTCAGATAGTCCTAATGTCATAGAGACAAATGAATTAAAACCAATAACTGATTATAATAAATACAAAGCTCTATGTGAACCAATATTGCTTAAATATCTTGATGATAGTTTTACGGGAATAATTATTAGACCTGCTACTGTGTGTGGTTTTAGTGAAAAAATGAGGTTTGATTTAACGGTAAATATCTTAACAAATTATGCATATAATAAAGGTTATATAAGAGTGTTTGGTGGTAAGCAGTCTAGACCAAATTGTCATATAGACGACATGTGTGATCTTTATAAAAAATTAATCAACGATGATATTTCAAAATACAGTGGTGAAATATTTAATGTTGGAACAGAAAATTTAAAGATTATTGAAGTAGCAGAAAAAGTGAAGTCTGTTATGCAAAATAAACTTAACAAAAACGATATAGAAATTAGAGTTGAAGAGAGTGCGGATATAAGATCTTATATGATTAATTCTGATAAAATTAAAAATCTTTTAGGATTTGAATTTAAAAAAACCGTAACTAATGCCATTGAAGACTTGTGTGATGCGTTTGAAAAAAAAATCATTAAAGATAGCTTCTCTGATGAATGGTCAAATATAAAGGTTTTGACAAAAATAGAAGAAAATAAAAATAAAAACAAAGTTTAGTGAACAAAACTCAAAAAAACTTCGAAAAAAATGGTTATGTAATTGTTCCTGGAAATAAAGAATTACTAAATAAAATTAAAAAAATTATCTTTAATAATATCAAAAATAATAAAAAAATAAAAAATAAAAATGATAATGAAGAAAATATCACAAAAATTTTTAATAATTTTCATCATTATGTTAGTTTAAAAGAACTTAATTCTTTAAGATTTAATATATATAAAAAGATTAATGTTGGAAGTGTATTTAGTGAAATCTATTATAAAGTAGCTAAAGAATATTTAGATGACTTAGTTGGTAATGAGTTATCCATGCAAAAAAAAATTAATTTATCAATTCAAATGCCAAAAGATAAAGATTCATTATTGGATCTGCATTCAGATATTTATGCTGGAGAAAGCCCATTTCAAGTTGTTGTGTGGATCCCTTTAGTGGATGCTTATGATACAAAGTCAATGTTTTTTACCAAACCAAGATTTAATAAAAAAATGAATGAGAAACTACTTAATACTAACGATTTTACTACAAAAGAAATGTATAATAAAAATAAGAAAAATTTTGAATTTTTAAATATTAAATTTGGGGATATTTTAATTTTTTCTCCAATAATTTTACATGGAAATACAATAAACAAAACAAAAGAGACAAGGTTTTCACTTAATTGTAGATTCAAAAATCTACTTACGCCTTACGATGTTACGGTAAAATCTCATAGAAATATTCCTAATTTTTATAGACCTTTAAATATTAAGCCAATGACTAAAATTGGTTTTAATTATTTGAAAAAATATTCAGTCTAAAATTATGAAAAAATTCGCCGGTTATATCAATCTAAAAAATCTAAATGGAGTTCTTTATCCATCTTCTATTCAAAATATTATAATGAAGGATTATATACAAGATGTACTAAAAGGAATTTTTTATTTATCACCAACTGAGCTTCTACAGGCAAAATTTCCAATTACATTAAAAACTCTTGTGGGCCATGAAACAAAAGTTGATGGAATTGTGATGTTGTCAAGTTTCTATTTACCTGAAGATTATTTTGTTAGAAAGCAAATATATAAAGAAATTACTAAAATGAAAAAATCAGTTCACTTTATTCTAGACGAACTTGTTTTGAGATCAAATAAAGATATTGATAAAATTGAAGAATATTTAATATTTAGTAATCCTTTTTTTACAAAAACAAGACTAAAACTTAATGACGAAGAAAAATCTTTTATGAAAAATTATAATAAAGTTACTTTTGTATAGCAGTCGAGTTATTAAAATTTTTATTCAAAATAAATAAATTCATAATCTCCGGTATATCCATTATTTTTTAACAACCAAACCCACTCTTTTTTTGAAAAAAAAGATTCGCATGTTAAGGCCCAACACTGAAGATTAAAAAGCTCTTTTTCATTTCTATAACTTTCAGAGCAAATAAAATGTTTTTTTCCTACTCTTTCCATTTCTTTAATGGCTTGAATTAAATGATTAATTTCTAAATTATGAAGTGTGTTTATTGAAAATACAAAATCAAATTCTTTAGATTTAAATTTTAATTTTTTTCTTAAGTCTGCCTTAAATAAAAATTGGCTAATTTCTTTTTTTGAATTTTTCAAGCCATATTTCGAAATGTCTATTCCTGTAATCTTAATTTTTGGAAGAATTTTTTTAATTTCAAACAACAAAAATCCTTTACCACAACCTAAATCTAAAATATTTGATTGATTGTTAAGCTTATATTTTTTGATAAATTTTTTTGCTACTTGCTCCCATCTGCCAGGTATATACTTGTAGCCTCCGTAACCAAACTTTCTATTTCCATCCCAATAATCATAACCATATTTTTTTGAAATGGTCATACACTCAATTTTTTTAGAAATCATTCTTTCAATATAATTTCTTTTAGTTTTCGTATGAAGTGACGTAATAATATTAAGTTCTCTCACAATTTTACCAATTTTTGTTTAAATCAATGTCATTTTTTAGGCTTATAAACGTAGGTCCATTTATTTTATAAGTTTTTTTAACTAATTTTTCAGTTTCAGATCCATTTTTAGGGTAAAAGGATTTTATATTTTTCATCAAAGACATTAACTTTTTAGCATCAAGCTCACTATGAGTTGGTCCTAGAGTTGGGTAATCTGCAAAACCAACCAGATTTACATTTGCTCTTTGTTGATCAATGTCTAATTTAACTTGCTCAAAAGGTCTTTCAATTAAAAAAGGGGTAATAGTATAAACCCATGGTTTCAATCCCTGTAATGCTGCTCCTGCAGCCATTCCTATAATACTTTGCTCACATATCCCTAAGTTAAAAAATCTATCAGGGTGTTCTTTCCTAAAACCATCAAAAATGCCATATCCAATATCACCTACAATCAAGATTATTTTTTTATCTTTTCTTGCAAGATTTGTTAATATTTTTCCAAATGTTCTTCTCATCTAAAACCCAATCTTTTTTTTGCTATATCTAATTCATCCATATTTAGTTTTCTTGCATGCCAAACTGGATCATTTTCAAACTCCTTAACACCCTTACCTTTTATAGTGTTAAAAATAATTGCAGTTGGTAATTTTTTTTTATTTTTCTGATTTAAAGATTTTAATATTGATACAAAATTGTGTCCATTTTTTACGTTTATACAATTTATATTAAAGGATTTAATTTTATTTACGAGATTATGAAGTGGAATAGCATCATCTAATTTTGAAAGAGCTTGAATTTTATTATAGTCAATTAGTATTATTAAATTATCTAATTTATGTTTTGCTGCAACCAAAAGCGTTTCCCAAGTTGTTCCTTCCTGACACTCACCATCACTGATTAATACATATATTTTGTTTTTTTTTTTTAAAATTTTATTTGCAAAAGCCATTCCTGCAGCAATAGGTAATCCATGACCAAGACTGCCTGTTGTGCAATGAATTCCATTTTTTTCATCAATTTCTAGATGCGTAGTCATTTTAGGTTTTAGCCCCCTCTCTCTTAATATAATACAAAGAGGAAAAGATGCATGAGCTTTACTTAAAATAAATTTATCTTTTTTCTTAAGTGTTTTAAAATAAAGACTAATAATAATCTCTATCATGGAGAAGCTACCACCTAAATGTGCTTCCTTTTTTTTTTGAAACATCATTAGAGTATCTTGGCGTAACTTAAGTGCTTTTAACTTTAATTTTTTTAGTTCAGTTTTTGAAATCATATACTTTTTTAAAATGTTTATATTATATATTTTGTTAAATTAAATATATTAATTAAAAAATATGTTTAATGATGAAAACCTTTTTTAATTTTTTTATTCTTATTAATCTAAATATGTGGTAATCTCCCTTATTTATAAACAATATTTGAATTAAAACCTCATAAAAACTCTATCAAAGTCTAGGCTTATTCCTTTAATGAGAAATAAGTTTTTATTAAGAGATAAAGATTCAAAATTTATTAAAGGAAAAGAATCAGATAAAGTATAAATTAAATAAAATATTTAAATTATAAATTATTAAAGTAAAGTTAAATTATAATGAAAAATTATAAAATTTATATTAAACTTTTTTTTTTAATACCAATAATATTATCATTCTTTATAATTAGAATTTTTAAAGATTTTAGAATTAGTAGAATTGAGGCAAGAAAAATAGGACATATGGCTACTCCTATAGAAATTTTCATTTGTGAAAAAAAGAATGATCCTAATAAAGTTCCAGTTCTTTGGTTTTTTGATGATAATCTTTCAACTAATCAATTTTTAAGAAACCAATGGTCACAAAAGTTAAATATTTTACCTCGATATTTATTGGAACCAATTTATATATTGTTTAAAAAGTATAAATTTTTCCATTTTTTTTTTGAGAACTTTAATGACTCCATCAAAATTAATCCGGACATTTATAGTACAATGCCCTGCAAGTGCTTCATCTGTAGAGGATCTAGATTGATACCAAGATATATTAAGGATGGAGTAAAGCAAATAGATGATAATAATTTACTGTCAAAATATAAACCTTCTATAGAATTTAACCAAAACGAAAAAAATGAGGGTGAAAATTATTTAAAAAAAATTGGTGTTCAAAATAAAAAATTTTTTACATTTGCTTCTAGATCATCTGTATTTCACAATGAAAAGGTTGATGAAGTTAGAAACGCAAATGTTAATGATAAAATTCTTGGAATTAAATTTATGGTTTCAAAAGGCTATAAAGCAATAAGAATGGGGAAATACTTAAAAGAAAAAATAAATTTCAGTGACTCAAACATTATAGATCATGCAGGCTTGGGCAACGCAAATGATTTTTTGGATTTTTATTTAATATCAAAATGTGAATTCATGATATCGGATTCCACTGGTATTACTACTGTAGCAGCTTTATTTAGAAAACCTTGTTTATCGTTAAATGACATTGGTGTTCATTCGATGGCAGAGCATCCAAATAGAAGAATGTATATCCTTAAAAAATTTAAAAATAGAAATACAGGTGAATTTTTGACATTTGAGGAAGTTTATCAAAGAAAACTAAATTTTGAACTTGGGCTTCAGGAAATAAATAAACTAGAACTTGATGTGATCGATAATAGTGAATTTGAGATAAAGAAAGCTATAGAAAGTTTTTATGATTTAATGAATAACAATCTTAATTTAGATGAAATTGTAAATAAGCAAAAAAAATATTGGCAAACTGTAGAAAAATACTTTGGATTTAAAAATAGCGATAAAGTTATTATTTGTCCTGATTTTTATTTAAATAATATTGATTTATTTAAATAGCAGTAGTGCTTTTTTTAGATATAAATAACCATGGATAAAAAAATTATTTGCTTCGATATTGATAATGTTATTTGTAAAACACAAACGAATGAATATTCAAAGTCAAAACCTAAAAAAAATGTAATAAAATTAATTAATAAGTTGTATGATGAAGGCTATTACATAAAAATACTTACAGCTAGATACTCCGGCAGATTTGATGATGATTTTAAAAAAGTTAAATCACATGGTTATGAAAGGACATTAAAACAACTAAAAAGTTGGCGTCTTAAATTCCACAAATTATACATGACTAAACCAAGTTTTGATTTTTATGTTGATGACAAATCATATAACTTTAACAAAGAATGGATGAATTACGTAAAAAAAAAATTTTTGTAATTTTTTAATTAATTACAAAATAGTTTTGTTTTTATTTTTAATAAACTTTAGTCGTATACTTTGACTTAGCATATGCATTATAATTTGAAAGAAATCTTCTGAGACTCCATAGTTATTAATTTCTAGATTTAAATTAATGTTTGCTTTTTTTTGAATATTCTTTTTTGAAAAACCAGTGAGGCTTATTGTAAAAATTTTCCTTTTTTTACAAAATTCAAGTGTATCTATTATATTTGGAGATGAGCCTGAACAACTTAATAAAATTACAATATCTCCTTTTGAATAATAATTATCCAGCTGAAAAGAAAAAATTTTGTCAAATGAAATATCATTAGCTACAGCTAATATGGTCTCCATATTATCAGATAATGAAACAATTTTTGGTTTTAATGTATTTTTCGAGCTCAACTTTATACCTTTATTAAAATCACATAAAAAATGATTAGCGACTGATGCTGACCCACCATTACCACAAACAAATATTTTTTTATTTTCTCTAATCTTTTTAAAAATTATGTTTTCAATTTTTTGAAGTTTTAATAAGTCAAGTTTTTCAATTCCAATTTTTAGAAAGCTTAGATAGTTCTTAAAATTTTTCATTCATAACAAATATAATAAAATTTAATAAAAACAAACTTTAAATACCCTATAAAAAAAATATAAAATTTAAAAAAAGAAGTATTCAAAAAAACTTGGAAAAGCTAATGTGTTTTATCCATTATAACTCACTTTACACTTAATTTTTAGAAAAATGATTATTTACTTTTCAAAAATAGATATTAATTGTAATAGACCTATAAGTTAGTTTAATTTAATTTTTCTAAGCTTCCTTATTTATACTAAATAAATAAAATGAATTAATGAAAAAAACCATCGCTATAATTCTGTGCAAAGGCAATTCAAAAGGAGTAAAAAATAAAAATATTAAAAAATTTTCAGGTAAACCCCTAATGTATTGGACCATTCAAAGCCTAAAAGAGTCAAGTATTATAAAAGAAATTTACATCTCATCCGATTCTGATCGGATTCTTAATTATGCTAAAAAACAAAAAATAATTTGTATCAAAAGACCAAAAAATTTAACTCATTCAAGGTCTCAATCTGAAGATTCAATTTTACATTCAATTAAACATATAAAATCAGATTTCGATTATATTGTATTTCCACAAGTAACTAGCCCCTTAAGGCCAAAAAATATTTTTGATAAATCATTAAGATATTTTTTTAAAAAAAAATTTGACTCACTTTTTTCATCAAACATTCCATCAAAAATTTTTTTATGGAATGAAAATCAAAAATTAAAACCGAAATATAACATAAATAAAAGACCTATGAGACAGGATATTAAAAAGATTTTTTTAGAAAATGGATCTTTTTATATTTTCAAAAAAAATGGATTTGTTAAATCAAAAAATAGATTATTTGGTAAAATAGGTACTTATCTTGTTGATAAAAAGTATAGTTACGATATTGATGAAGAAATTGATTTTAAGATTAATGAAATTGTTAAAAGAAAGCTAGAAAATGAATAAAAATCTCACATACAAAAAACCTTATCTTATTGCAGAAATTGGAATAAACCATAATGGCTCAATAAGCGTAGCAAAAAAAATGATAGACCTTGCTAATGCTACCGGTTTTGATGCTGTTAAATTTCAAAAAAGAGACCCTGATATTTGTGTTCCTGAAAATCAAAAAGAAACTATGAGAGAGACGCCGTGGGGTAACATGAGTTATTTGGCATATAAAAAAAAAATAGAATTTAATTTAAAAGAATTAACTAATCTTAAAAATTATGCAAAAAAACTTAAGCTTGATTTTTGTGCTTCATGTTTTGATGTTAATAGTTTTAAATTGATGAATAAATTAAATGATTTTAATAAAATTCCTTCAGCAATGATTACAAATACTATCTTTCTTGACCAGGTAGCAAAAAAAAGAAAAAAAACTTTAATATCGACTGGTATGAGTAATATGAATGACATCTCTACTGCAGTAAAGATTTTTAAAAAAAATAAATGTAGTTATGAATTAATGCATTGTGTTTCTTTGTATCCTTGTCCTGAAAATAAATTAAATTTATCCATGATTCAAACATTAAAGAAAAAATTTAAGTGTAAAGTAGGTTATAGTGGACATGAGTCATCTGTTTCTCCAAGTTTTTTTGCTTACATGTTAGGGGCCACATCAATTGAAAGACATGTTACTTTAGATAGATCAATGTGGGGCACAGATCAAGCTGCCTCTTTGTCTCCAGCTGGCATGAGAATGTTGTGTAGTAGTTTTGATAAAATTAAAGATATAATTGGTAATGGTGTTAAAAAGTTTCCAATTGAAGAAAAAAATATGCTTAAAAAGTTTAAATATTGGTAGATAATAAAAATTTAATTACTTAATAATCAAAAAGTAATAATTTAATTTTGACTTTATTTG
>Ga0209710_1001498_pt1 | contig 17792 bp, 21 predicted proteins | sample ArcticOcean_MG_C_5_FD_187436 | JGI IMG/M metagenome (GOLD analysis project Ga0209710, IMG submission 187436) | Marine microbial communities from western Arctic Ocean - ArcticOcean_MG_CB4_138 (SPAdes) (version 2) | ecosystem: Environmental > Aquatic > Marine > Oceanic | place: Arctic Ocean...
AATTATTATAAGCAATAAGGAAGATGAAGGAAAGAGACTAGCAAAATTATTTATGGAGGGAGCAATTAAGAAGGACATACCAATTTTGTATACAGATTCAACTGAAGCTGAGGCAATTAAGCTTTTCTCAAATACATATTTAGCGATGCGGGTTACTTTCTTTAATGAATTAGATACTTTCGCGGTAAAACATGAGCTAAGTACAAAGCAAATAATTGATGGGATTAGTTTGGATCCAAGAATAGGTGATTATTACAATAATCCTTCTTTTGGCTATGGTGGCTATTGTTTGCCAAAAGATACAAAGCAATTGCTAGCAAATTATAAAGATATTCCTAATAATATTATGCAAGCAATAGTTGACAGCAATGAAACTAGAAAAGAATTTCTTGTGGAAGAGATAATAAATACGAAAGCTAAAGTTGTTGGTATTTATCGTTTAATCATGAAAAGTAATTCTGATAATTATAGAGAATCAGCAATTTTAGGAATTATAGAAAGATTGAAAGAAAAAAATGTAGAAATACTTATTTATGAGCCTCAAATTAATCAGGATAGATTAGAGGGCCTAGTAATTGTTAAAGAATTAAAAGAATTTATGAGTAAGTCTGAAATAATAATTGCCAATCGATATCACCCTGAATTAGAAAAAGTAAAAGACAAAGTTTATTCAAGGGATATTAGTAATAAGGATTAAATTTATGCAAATAAGAGACACCGAAGAAATATATCAGCAATTAAAAAAAGCAAGAATTAAAATACTAGTACCTTTAATATTCTTAACGATCACCTCCTATTTTTTCTTTATTTGGGTGATTGCCTTCAACTCAAAGTTTTTTGGTACATTAATATTTGATACAAATATTTCGATTGGTATTTTTTTAGGCTTTCTATTAATCCTCTTAATATTCTTAATAACTTTAATATACGTTTATCTTGCTAATAAAATTCTTGAGCCTTTAATAAACAAGATTCAAAAAAATGCATAAATTAATGCTCTTATTAGGGCTTTTATTTTCTAATTTATTATTTGCTAGTACTGCTGATGGAGAACCAAACTACACAGCAATTATTATGTTTGTCTTATTTGTTGGAGTAACACTGTTTATTACTTATTGGGCATCAAAAAAAAATCACACAGCGAAAAGTTTCTACACGGCAGGTGGAAATATTACAGGACTTCAAAATGGCCTTGCAATATCAGGTGACTTTATGTCAGCAGCATCTTTTCTTGGTATTTCTGGCTTAGTCTATTTGTCAGGATTTGACGGTCTTATTTATTCGATTGGATTTTTAATTGGATGGCCTATTATTTTATTATTAATCGCTGAGCCACTTCGTAACTTAGGTAAATATAGCTTTTCTGACGTTGTCTCTTTTAGGCTCAAACAAAAACCCATCAGAATACTTGCTGCTTGTGGCTCATTGTCTACTGTAATTTTATACTTAATAGCTCAAATGGTTGGCGCTGGAAAGCTTATAGAAATTCTATTTGGTTTGCCTTATTATTCAGCTGTAATGATTGTTGGTGGACTAATGATTTCATATGTCACTTTTGGTGGAATGCTTGCCACGACCTGGGTCCAAATAATTAAGGCTGTTCTCTTGTTATCTGGGGCAACTTTGATGGCATTCCTTGTTTTATATCAATTTGAATTTAATTTTAACCAATTATTTTCTGAAGCCGTTAATATTCATAGCAAAGGTAAAAATATTATGGCTCCTGGGGGATTAATTTCTGACCCAGTTTCAGCTATTTCATTAGGCCTTGCTCTAATGTTTGGTACTGCAGGACTTCCACATATATTGATGCGATTCTTTACTGTTTCAGATGCAGTAGAAGCAAGAAAATCAGTGGTTTATGCAACAGGATTTATTGGTTATTTTTATATATTAACTTTCATTATAGGTTTTGGGGCTATTGTCCTAGTTTCTAATAATCCAGAATATTTAAATGATTCTGGTGCGTTAATTGGAAATAATAATATGGCAGCTATTCATCTTTCACACGCAGTTGGGGGCGATATTTTACTTGGATTTATTTCGGCAGTTGCCTTCGCAACTATTTTAGCAGTTGTTTCTGGGTTAACACTTGCAGGTGCTTCTGCAATATCCCATGATCTTTATGCTAATGCATTCCTAACAGGGAAAAATAACGAAAAAATGGAAATGAAAGTTTCAAAGCTTGCAACAATATTCTTAGGGGTTCTTGCAGTGTTTCTAGGTATTCTTTTTGAGGGGCAAAATGTTGCATTTATGGTTGGCCTGGCATTTGCTATTGCAGCGACTACAAATTTTCCAATATTAATTCTTTCTATCTATTGGAAAAACCTTACTACAAGGGGAGCAGTTATTGGTGGTTCTGCTGGATTATTTATTGCAATTCTTTTAGTAATACTGGGGCCAGTTGTATGGGTAGATATTTTTGGTAATAATGAAGCAATCTTTCCATACAAGTACCCAGCCTTATTTTCTATGATAGTTACATTTGTTGGGATATGGTTTTTTTCAAAAACTGATAAAACAAAAACCTCTATAATGGAGAAAAAATTATTTGAATCACAATATTTTAGATCACAAACTGGAGTAGGTATTGATAAACCTAATAGTTATTAATTATGACTTTTTATAAATATCATATTTTCTTTTGTTTAAATCAAAGAGAGGATGGGGAACAGTGTTGTATGAACTTTAATGCTGAACCAATGTTTGATTATATGAAAAAGAAGATTAAGTCATTAAATCTTAATGGCCCTAATAAAGTACGTGTAAATCGGGGCGGGTGCTTTGATCGTTGCCATGAAGGACCTTTAATGGTCATTTACCCTGAAGGAGTTTGGTATCGTTATATAGATCAAGAAGACGTCGATGAAATTATAGAAGAACACTTACTTAAAGGAATAATTGTGAGCAGGCTAAGGGTTTAGTTTATTGTTAACATACTTAATAAATTCCAATTCTTGAACCTTAGAAAATTTATTAATAGCATTTCTCTTTTTTTCACTCCAAATACTATCTGGAAAATGATTGTCAGAAAGGTATCTAGGAATAATATGCCAATGTAAGTGGGGCGTTATATTGCCAAGAGAAGCTAAATTAATTTTGTCAGGCTGTAAATATTCTTTAATAATTTTTTCAGTCTTAAAAATTACTCCCATAAATTCATTACGAGTTTCTTCATCTAAATCTGCCATTTCTTTAACATGATTAATTAAATCAACTCTACAATAGCCTCGATAATTTTGATCATTTATTAATACAATACGAAGTAAATTGTTTGCCCAAATGATAGGGTATTTTTGAGAAGAGCATAGAGCACAATTATCAGAGTTAAGAGATTTCAAGCATTCGATCCAATGCTAGTTTTGCTAATTCTGCTTCTTTTTTTGGAACACTAATAATATTAACTGGGTTATCTTTGATGATATTTTCTAAGGTCCAGGACAGATGTTGGGGATCTATTCTTGCCATAGTTGAGCATTCACAAACTACATGAGACATAAACTGTACCAATTTTCCTTCAGGTTTCATTTCATTGGCTAATCTATTAACAAGATTTAGTTCAGTACCAACTAACCATTTAGTATTTGGTTTAGCTTGAGTAATAGTATTAAGAATAAATTCAGTAGACCCAACATAATCTGAGTTCTGACAGACTTCAAAGGGTGACTCAGGATGTGAGATCACAAAACCTTCAGGGTGAATTTCTCTGAATTTTTCAATATGTTGTAGTCTAAACATTTGATGAACTGCACAGTGCCCTTTCCATAATAAAACTTTTGATTCAAGTATTTGTTTTTCTGTTAATCCACCAAGTGGTAGATCAGGATCCCATACAGGCATATCCTCTATGGCAATACCCATTTTATGTCCTGTCCATCTTCCTAAATTCTGATCTGGAAAGAATAAGACTTTCTCTCTTTTTTTAAAAGCCCAATCAAGAACACTCGGTGCATTTGTTGATGTACATACGATGCCATTATGTTCACCACAAAAAGCTTTAAGGTCTGCAGCTGAATTAATATAAGTAATTGGTGTAATAGTTTTATCAAAATCTAAAACTTTAGAAAGCTCCCTATAGGTTCTTTCTACCTTTGCTAAATTTGCCATATCAGCCATAGAGCATCCAGCTGAAAGATCCGGTAATACTGTAATCTGTTCTGGTCTTGATAAAATATTAGAAACTTCAGCCATAAAATGAACACCAAGAAAAACAATATATTTTGCATCTAGATTCTGAACGTATTGTGCAAGCTTAAGCGAGTCCCCAGAGTAATCCGCGTGTCTATAAACAGTTTCATTTTGATAGTGATGGCCTAAAATGACAATTTTATCGCCTAAAGATTTTTTGGCTTTGATAATCCTATCTTGGCAATCTTCATTCTTAAGACTTTCAAAGGCATCGAACTTGATGTTGGCTGTATTCATAATATATATTTTAACTTGCTAATAGCTTAATCTCATATAATTTTTCTAGGGCTTTAACGTTGGTCCAGGAAAATACTGTTTTCTTAGCCTCTTCTAACGTGACCCATTTGAAATCAATATGTTCATTAGGCGAAAGGGTCACAGGCATTTTTGTTGGTAACTCTAAACCAAAAATATGTTCTGTATTATATTCAATGCCTGGGGCATATCGGTGTTGCCAATGAGAAAATATTTTATACTCATGACTTAAATTCCAATCTTGCAAGAGAAAATTCTCACAAATAATTCCAGTTTCTTCTAGAACTTCTCTTTTTGCAGTTTCTAATAGTGATTCATCTTGCTCTAAACTACCTGTGACTGATTGCCAAAAATTACTCTTATCCGCACGACTCAATAAAAGTATATCAAGTTCTTTTGTATAAATAACAACTAGGGTCGATATTGGAGTTTTATAATGAGGTAGTTTCAAATTTTGGGAAGCTTGAAAACAGTAGTTTCTTGAATGCCTTTTATCTCTGAGATGGATACTTCCGTAATTTTTTTAATTTTTTGGATGAGCCTTTGTACAAGAATTTCTGGCGCTGAAGCCCCAGCTGTAATACCTATACTTTTTTTATTCTTTATCCATTTAGATTGAAATTGTGTCATATCATCTATAAGGATAGCATCTATATTTTTATCTTTGACCATATCCAAAAGTCTATTTGAATTCGAACTATTTTTTGACCCAACAACAAAAACAAGATCATGTTGGCTAAACATTTGTTTAACAGCTTCTTGTCTATTTTGTGTTGCATAACATATATCGTTGCTTTTTGGCCCAACAATTAATGGGTATTTATTTTTTAATGCATCAATTATTTTCTTAGTATCATCAATAGATAAAGTAGTTTGGCTTACATAGCTAATTTTATTGGGATTCGAAACTTTTAATTTATTAACATCTTCTATATTTTCAACTAAATGGATTTGATTGGTTAAAGAATTTTTTTCAATTTGCCCCATTGTGCCTTCTACTTCTGGGTGACCTTTATGACCAATCATAATAATTGTATATTCATCATTACTTAATTTATTGACTTCACGATGAACTTTAGTTACTAATGGACAGGTTGCATCTATTGAAATAAGATTAAATTTATTAGATTCCTTTACTATTGCTTTAGATACACCATGAGCACTAAAGATAACATGACTTGAATTTGGAATTTCTTTTAAGCTTTCAACAAAAATTACACCTTTTTCTTTGAGCTCATTGATTACAAATTTATTGTGAACAACTTCATGGTGAACATATATTGGAGCTCCATACTTTTCTAATGTTTTTTCAACAATTAAGATTGCTCTCTCGACCCCCGCACAAAAGCCTCTGGGATTAGCTAACGATATATTAATCATCTCTTTTGACATAGTTAACTTAGGGTAATAGTTGTTCGCCATTAATTAAATCAGCAAAAGTTTCACGATTTCTTATTAAATATAATTTATCATCATCAACAAGTATCTCTGATGCTTTTGGGCGAGAATTATAGTTTGAGCTCATTGACATTCCATATGCTCCTGCATCTAAAACGGCTAGTATGTTACCTTCTGCTGCTGATAATGAACGATTCTTACCAAAAAAATCGCCTGTTTCACAGACAGGGCCAACAATATCATAGTGTTTTTCCTCAGAGTCAGTAGGAGATAAATTTATAATATCGTGAAAAGCCCCATAGAGTGAAGGTCTCATCAGATCATTCATAGCGGCGTTAATAATTATAAAGTTTTTAGCTGAACTATTTTTTATATATTCCACTTCTGTTAATAAAATACCAGCTTTACCAATTAATGCTCGACCAGGCTCAAAAATAATTTTTAGATTACGGCCTTTAATAGTATTTTTCACAGTGTTAGCGTAATCAGAAAAAGTAGGTGGTACCTCATCAGAGTATTGGATACCAATTCCTCCACCAATATCAATATGTTCAATTGAAATACCAATCGATTTAAGGTGATCTATCAGTAAAAGTAGTTTTTTGATTGAATCTTCAAAAGGTTGTAATTCTGTTATTTGAGATCCTATATGACAATCAATACCTTTAATCTCAATCGAATCGAGCTCATTGGCAATTTTATACATTGAAATTGCATTTTGCTCATCAACGCCAAATTTATTATCTTTCAGCCCAGTTGAAATATAAGGATGTGTTTTAGGATCAACATCTGGATTTACTCTGATTGATATACTAACCACTTTACTTAACTCTTTTGCAATCTTTTGAATGCGAAAAAGTTCTGCTTCTGATTCAACGTTAAATGTAAGGATGTCGTGCTTAATAGCTAATTCAATGTCTTCTTTAGATTTTCCAACACCAGAAAATACAACTTTTTTCGGGTCACCTTTTGCAGCAATTACTCTTTGAAGCTCGCCACCAGAAACAATATCAAACCCAGCACCATTTTTTGCAAGCAAATTTAATATTGCTATATTTGGGTTAGATTTAACTGCAAAACAAATGAGATGGTCTATATCATTAAACTGATTTTTAAAATCTAAATAATTATCAATAATAATTTTTTTAGAATAGACATAGGAAGGAGTGCTAAATTCTTTAACAATATTTTCAAGGAAAACATTCTCAATAAAGAATTTGCCTTCTTTTAATTTTAAAATAGATTCAGTCATTTTAGATTTGTGATAGCTCTGACTTCTGGTCTAGGAAAATATTTTCTTGAATCTCTGCTTGAGGATATTTTTCCTCAGGTATGTAAAGTTGACCCTTTGTACCACAACTGTTTAATAGTAGTGAGATGGCTAGCAAATAAAAAATATAGTATATCTTCATAGTTAATTCCTTGTTTATTATATTTTATCATTAATAAAAATTATTTTTTTGAGTTTAATTGAAGAAGCTTACTTGTTACCAGAGCATTAACCAAGCCAAAAATGAAGGCTGATACTATAAAAATTGGTAAAAGATAAAAGATTCCATTATGTGGAATTATCCACAGTCTTACAATAATAAATTGACCAGCAATATGTGCTAATGAAGCAATTAAACTTAAACTAATCAAGCTAAAATATTTTGGACTTAAGTTCCTAAAAATTATAATAGAAAGTAGACTAAATAGTGCACCACTTAAGCTGAGAAAAAATGTTGGGCTTAAAAATGATCCTAAGAGAATACTCGTTACGAAAACTCTAATAAGAGATACCCATATCCCCATTCTAAGATCAAATTTAAATATGGTATATAAAATTATAATATTTGCTATTCCAGGCTTAACCCCAGGTATAGGGCTAGGGAAAAAGAATTCAACTAATGACAATGCGACAGCTATTGCAGATAACTTTGCAATCTGATGATCTCTATCCGTAATATTAATAGTTGATAGTGTCATATCCCCTCTTAACGCCCACAATAGAAATAGATATTTGATTTGGAATGCACACAATTGTTTGGTTAGCTTTATTTATCCACCCTTGATGAATGCAGTATTTCTTAGGGCAAGGTGATGAGGAAAATCTAACCTTTCCATTATTAATTATTATTTTTGTTTTCCCTTTTGTGCCATTTATTTCTTTTGTAATTTCTTGATTAAGACTATAGGTGGCTAATATTTTATTATTTTTATATATCTCCAGGTATTCTCCTTGTGGGAGGCTCCATAGGAATTTTGTACTAATAATAATTAGGGCACAGAATAAAGTAATAACAAACCAATCACCAAATTTAACGCTCTTAGAAGATTGTAATATTTTTTTTATCAATATCATCTTCCCAATTTATTTTTTTATTTAAAGATTCACTTATAAGGATTGAACCATTATCCATAATAATTAAAAACTGTTTAATATTTAGCAAATTAGCCATTTTTATTTTATTTTCCTTGCTGGCAATAAAAAGAGGCTTAGAAAAGACATCAGATAGAACACCAGAACTTTTAGAAGGCGGGATTAAAACAGTAGCTGACTGCGTATTATTTGAAGGGTAGCCTGTTTTAGGACTAATTAAATGAGAATACCTTTGATTATTAACCATAATATATCTTTGATAATCACCAGACGTCCCAATAGCCCATCCAGGTTTAAGGGTAATCGTAGCCAATACATTAGGCTTTCTAGGATTTTGGATTCCAACAACCCAATCACGCTCACCATGTTTACCAAAAGCTAAAATGTTGCCCCCAATATTTATTAAAGCATTCTCAACATTATTATTTGTAAGTATTTTTTTTGCTTGATCTAATGCATATCCTTTTGCGTAACCACCTAAATCTATCTGAACGTCTTTATTATTACTTTTTAAAACCCCCTTCTTAATTTGAATTGACTGCATTGAGGGATTTGATGACACTAATTTTTGAATTACTTTCTGAATTGGAATTGTTTCCTGCTTGTGATCATTTGAGTGAAATCCCCATAGCTTAATGAGCTTGCCTATAGATGGATTAAATAGAGTTTGAGTTTGAGTTTCAAGATGTTGTGCATGAATAAGAATAGATATGACTTCATCATTATTAATAGATATAGATTTATTTTTAGAGATTGCATTATTAATATCTGTAATAAGGCTTTGCTCCCAAGGGTGAAGCAATTTATGTAGGCGATGAAATTCATTAAAAATTTCATTCGATACCTTCTCGGCATGAATCTTAGATTCACCATAAATCTTAATATCAATTAATGTCCCAAAGATAAAATCTTTGTCGTGATGAATCTTATTATCACTGCAGCCAAATAAAAAGCTGATTAAAATAAATATAAGTAGACTATTTAAACGCATTAATAATGTATGCTGCAGCTTTAAAATTTGTTTGATCTTCGATTTCAACAATTCCAGTAGGGCTGGTTATATTAATTTCAGTTAAATAATTACCAATAATATCTAATCCGACAAACCCAAGTTTATTCTTAATTAAGAAGTCTTTAACCCCCGTCACTATTTTCTTATCTCCAGCAGTTAATTTTTGAGCCTTTCCTTTCCCCCCCTTTGCCAGGTTAGCTCTAATCTCTCCTTTAGAAGGTATTCTTGCAAGAGCGAAGGGTATAGCCTCACCTTTAATTACAATAATACGCTTATCCCCTTTTTCAATTTCAGGTAAGTACTTTTGTGCCATGATACTTTTCGTACCATTATTTGTTGCAGTTTCTAGAATGACATTAATATTTTGATCTTTAGGAGTAACCATAAAAATACCGTTACCCGCCATTCCGTCTAGCGGTTTTATAATCACTTTTTTCTCTTTTTTAATAAAATTAACTATATCTTCAGCCCTGGATGAAACAATTGTAGATGGAATGAGGTGTTTAAAATTAAGTATTGATAATTTTTCATTTTGATTTCTAATTGAAATAGGGTTGTTGATAACTTCAACATTAAAATTTTTCGCATGTTCAAGTATGAAAGTTAGATTTAAATAGTCGTTATCAAAAGGGGGATCTTTTCTTATAAAAACTTTTTTAAAATACTGAATTTTATTTTTTATTTTTGGTTTTTTAATGATTAATGAATCAATACTAGAAATATTATGACTATCAACAATTATATTTTGATTTTTATCAATAGATAGCGAATGTATATTTGTATAATGAACCTCTATTTCTTGATTAAGACATTCTTTAATCAAGGCTAAAGTAGTATCTTTATATGAAATTAATGTCTCTGGCTCATCAATTATAAATAAAAATTTTATCATATTTGGTTTTGAAGTTCTTTTGCAGCAGCTAGTAAAGCTAATCTAGCAATAACCCCATATGCATAAAACCGATTGGCCTTATCATCACATGGCCTGCCTTGATCTGGCATAAGGCATGATGTTTCAAAAGCAACTGGAACAAAATGCATACCAGGAGAATTAAGGTTCTCATCTTTCTCTTTATTTGTATGTACTCGATAGAAACCACCGACAACAAAATGATCAATCATGTAAACAACAGGTTCAGCAACTGCATCATTAATGGCCTCTTCTGTATGAACCCCTTCTTGAATAATAACTTCTGTAACTTTCAGCCCATCTTTAACAACAGACATTTTTTTCCTCATTTTTCGATTAAGATTTATAACATCTCCACTATTCTTAATTGTCATTATTCCCATTCCATAAGTCCCAGCATCGGCTTTAATTACTACATATGGCTCATGAGTTATATTGTATTGAGAATATTTTTTTTTAATTTTTAATAAAAGTTTATCAATATGCTCAGCTAATTGAATTTCCCCTTGACGCTCAAGAAAATTTAAACCATCTAGTTTTTCAAAGTATGGATTTATTAGCCAAGGGTCAATCTTTGTAAATTTAGAGAATTCCTCAACTATTTCATTGTAATAATTGAAGTGATTTGATTTTCTTCTAGTTGGCCAGCCTGCTGAAATAGGAGGAATGATGTTCTGATCTAGATCTTGAAGTTTATCGGGAACCCCTCCTGAAAGATCATTATTTAAAATAATAGCGCATGGCCTAAAAGTTGAAGAATCATGATTCTTTAAAAATAAACGATCATTTTCTCTAAAAGTAGGTTCAATTTTTATCGAATGCTTATCATCTATTTTAATTGTTTGAATTTCATTAATATCTTCATTGGCACTCCCAATTCTAACTTCAAGTCCAGAGTTTTTTAAAATCTCTGTTAATTCAAATAAGTTTTTTAAGTAAAATATATTTCGTGTGTGATTCTCAGGAATAATTAGTACTCGCCATGCATCTGGACAAATTTTTTCTATAGCAACAGAAATGGCCTGAATTGTGAGTGGCGCAAAATCAGGATTTAAGTTGTTGAAGCCACCCGGAAAAAGATTGGTATCTACAGGGGTTAATTTAAATCCAGAATTTCTTAGATCAACCGATGCGTAGAATGGTGCGCTATGATCCAACCATTGCGTTCTAAACCAATGCTCAATATCACAACTATGATTAATTATATAATTTTCTAAATTGAATAACTCAGAACTTAATTCAGTTTTTAAAATTGGAATCATTTACCCTAAGCTCCTTCAGCTTGTTGGTCAGCATGATAACTACTTCGCACCATCGGGCCGCTTGCAACAGATGTAAACCCCAATTTTTCTGCTTCTTTTTTAAGATTCTCAAAATCAATTAGCGGCACGTACCTTTCAACAGGAAGGTGGTAAGGAGTGGGCTGTAAATATTGACCTAGTGTCAACATATCTACATCATGCTTCCTTAAGTCTCTCATAACTTCTAATATCTCCTCATTTGTTTCTCCTAAGCCAAGCATTAGTCCCGACTTAGTTGGAACTAAAGGCATTTGTTTTTTAAAGTCTTTTAAAAGTGAAAGAGAATGTTCATAACGAGCTCCTGGCCTTGCTCGCTTATATAGCCTGGGAATGGTTTCAAGATTATGATTAAAAATATTAGGCGGTTGTTTAAATAGTATTTCCAATGCTTTTTTTATCTTCCCTTTTCCTCGAAAGTCAGGAACAAGAATCTCAATTTTAATATTTTTATTATTTTTACGAATTTCTTTTATACACTCAGAAAAGTGGGTGGCTCCACCGTCTTCCATATCATCTCGATCTACACTTGTGATTACAACATATCTTAGTTTAAGTTTTGCAATTGTAAGGCCTAATTTCACAGGTTCATTTAAATCTGGCTCAAGAGGAGTCCCACTTGCAACATCACAAAAAGGGCAGCGACGAGTACAAATATCTCCTAAAATCATAAAGGTTGCAGTGCCATGGCTATAGCATTCTCCAATATTAGGACAGCTTGCTTCTTCACATACTGTGTTAAGTTGGTTTTCTTTAAGAAGTTGGTTTACTTCATGAAATTTATCACTATTAGGCAGCTTCATTTTTATCCATGAAGGCTTTGGTAGCTTATCTTTTTCAAAAATCCTTATTGGCAATCTTGCAGTTTTTTCTTTACCAACTTCTTTAATTTTTATTATTTTGTTCATAGTGTAGGTTTAATTTTTTATTAATGATTATTGCAATTTCTTTCCCAGATTTTTCTACTGTACTTTTAATATTGAAGTCTGATAATTGTGCCATTTTTAGACCAGGAAAGCCACAAGGATCAATCATTGTAAATGGTTTAGTATCCATATCAACATTAAAACTTAAGCCATGGTAAGCATAATTTTTTTTTATTCTTAAACCAATAGAGCATATTTTTTTCTCATCTATATAAACCCCAGGGGCTTCAATTTTAGAATAGGATAAAATTTTATTTTTTTTTAAAAAATCAATAATAGAATTTTCTAGAAGCGATACTAATTGCCTAATCGTTAAATTATTTTTTTTAATATTAATTAGCGTATAAATTATTAGTTGCCCTGGTCCGTGATAAGTAATCTTCCCCCCCCTATCAACAAACAAATGCGGAATATTAGTTTTTGGAATTATAGATTTTTTTTTATTTACTCCCGTGGTGAAAATAGGAGGGTGCTCTGTAATCCATAATTCATCTTTTTTTGACATTTGATCAACAAAGTACTTCATATCTCTCAAAGTATCATCATAATCTGTAAGCCCCAGCTGCTTAATTACTATTGGCATATGTTATAAAACAAAATTAGTCATTGGACTGTTTGATAAATCAATATAAATTCTATCAAGCTGCTTCTGAGAGGTGGCGTAAATATTACAAGTTAAGCTGATGTATTTTCCATTGCTACTCCCTTTCATTTCAATTTTGGCCGCATTAAAATTTTCATCATGTTTTGTTATTATCTTGATAACAGATTCAGAAAAATTTTCATTTGATTCTCCCATAACTTTTATATCAAATTTGCAAGGAAATTCCAATAGTGATTTTTTTTCGTTCATTGAGAATTTTTACTCTGAAATAATGAAGCTATTAAGTTGAATTTTCTTTGTAATATCTTTCAAGGCTTCCTCTGCAACTTTTTCACTTTCATAGGGGCCAATAGCAACTAAATAAAGAGAATTTTTACTTAACTTTTTTATATTTAATGAATTTCTAAATTTAATGTTGGAGAGTCTATTGATTAAGATTGAAGCATTATTTTCATTTGAGAAAGCACCTGCTTGAATATAAAATTGTTTTATAGCACGATCTACTGACGCAATTTTATAAGCTTGTTCTAGATTTTTTTTTGCTAAAGATGGGTTTATCATTTCAATTTTTACTAACTCGCTCCCTTTCTCGATAATCCTTAGCCGCTGAGCTGCTGCATATGATAAGTCAACAATTCTACCATCAACAAATGGGCCTCGATCATTAACTCGAATGATGATTGAACGTTTATTTTTTAAGTTAGTTACCTTTATATAGCATGGGAGAGGGAGCGTTTTATGAGCACCAGTCATCTGGTACATGTCATAGGTTTCCCCAATAGATGTTTTTCTACCATGATATTTTTTACCATACCAAGATGCATAACCCTCTTCTTCAAAAGGGATTATTTTTTGCATAGGGATGTATTTTTTTTCAAAAGCAACGTAAGGACGACTAGCCCATTTCGAAAGTGCTTCATATTTTGGCTGAGCATCCGGTATTTCATCTAGATTTTTTGGTGGATTTTCTTCTGGGCCATCATCTAGGTAGTATGCGCCTGAGCTTTTTCCCTCAGATTTATTTTTTTTTGCACCTTCTTTAAAAAGAGGGTCTATTGATTGGCAGCCTAGGAATAAAAAAGAAATTATTAATGTAAAAATATATTTGTTCATTAGTTAGCGATCAAAGATTTATGAGAATAAAGACTCATAATAATACCAATCATAGCTAAAGATACAACCATTGATGTCCCACCATAGCTTATAAATGGTAATGGAGCTCCAACTATAGGGGCTATTCCACTAACCATTGCAATATTTACGAAGATTGAACTAAATAGGGTAAATACTAAACCGCTAGCTATCAATCTAGAGAAAGTATTGTGCATTTTTTGTGCCATATACATAGATCGATATAGCGTGAAAAAATAAATAAGAAAAATTAAAATAACCCCAAGAAAACCAAATTCTTCTCCATAGACTGAAAAAATAAAATCAGTGGTTGTTTCAGGTAGAAAATTAAGCTGTGTTTGGCCTCCAAAAGACCAACCTTTTCCCAAAAATCCACCAGAACCGATTGCAATCATTGATTGAATGCTGTGGTAGCCTGTTCCCAGAGGATCTCGACCAGGATCAATTAAGCTAAGAATTCTATTTTGCTGATACAAATGCAAGGTTGACCAGAAGTAAGGTAGGGAAAGCGCCAAACTAAAACTAAAAATTCCTATAATTCTTGTAGATAGCCCAGCTAGAAAAATAATTATACATCCAGCAAACCCAATTAAAATAGCAGTTCCTAAATCAGGTTGCTTTGATATTATTGCACAAGGAATAGCCAAAAGCATGAATGCTATCGCGTGCGTTTTATAATTTATATTATTTTGGAATCGATGATAAATCCAAGCAAGCATTAGGGGGGCAGTAATTTTAATAATTTCAGAAGGCTGTAAGTTAAAATATAATATACTTATCCAGCGTTTTGCTCCATGACTCTCAAACCCAAAAAAAACAACAAATAATAATAAAATTAAACTTGATATATATAGGTATGGAGCATAAAAAAGGAAACGTTTTGGATCTATATGGCTTAATGATATTAATAGAGCCATCCCAATTAAGATATTTAATATTTGATTTCCAATTAAATTGATATTTTGTTGGGATGCGCTAGCAAGTGTTATTAAACCAATGAGCAATAAAAATATTACAAGTGACATCAAAATTTTATCAATATTTTTAAGAAAGCTATGGGTCTTAGATTGAGTCATTAGTTAATCCTATTTAAATAGGCATCAAAAACTTTTTTAGCGATTGGGCCAGCAGTAGATCCACCATGCCCTCCATTTTCAACTACAATAGCTATAACAATTTTTGGGTTTTCAGAGGGAGCAAAAGCAATAAAAAGAGCATGGTCTTTAAGTTCATCTGAAAGCTTAGACTCATCATACACCTCACCTTTTTTTAAGCTGAATACTTGAGCTGTGCCTGTTTTTGCCGAGATATTATAGCTAGAGGTTCTTCCAATAAATGCTGCAGTCCCCCCTTCTTTGGTAACTAAAGACATACCTTTTTTAATTAAACGTAAATCTTCGGAACCTTGATCTATTGAAGCTTTGACATTAGATTTCATATGCTCTGAAGTATTCGATTCTTTTAATAGATGAGGACGCAAATCATTATTTGGGTTGATTAGTTTTGCTGTAGCTAAAGCTAATTGTATAGGCGTAGTTTGAGTATATCCTTGACCAATTGCAGTGATTGCAGTTTCACCTTGATACCATTTTTCATTATATTTTAATTTTTTCCATTCACTTGAAGCAATAAGCCCCCGCTTTTCATTAGGCATATCAATATTAGTTTTTTCTCCAAAACCAAACCTTTTTAATACACTATTTAATTTTGGTATGCCCAACTCAATGCCTAAGCCATAAAAAAAGGTATCACATGAAACGGCTATAGCTTTTATGAGATCTACTTCGCCGTGCCCACCTTTTTTCCAATCTCTAAAAGTTTTAGATTGATTAGGCATATTATAAAATCCTTTATCAATAATTGAGAAAGGCGGGCGCCTTATATTATTTTCTAATGCTGCAAGCGCAACAAAAGGTTTAAGTGTTGAGCCTGGTGGGTAAAGACCGGAAACCACTCTATTGATTAAAGGTTTATGAGTTGAATCATTGAGCTTTCTCCAATTAACTTCATCAATCCCATTTATGAATAAGTTAGAATCAAAAGATGGCTGGCTAACATATGTTAATACTGCTCCATTATTTGGATCAAGTGCCACCATTGCTCCCTTATATTTCCCAAAGGCTTTTTCAGCAACTTGTTGGAGTTTATAATTAATATTTAGATTTATATCTTCACCATGTTTTGGCGCTACTGATTTAAGTGTTCTAACGACATGATTGTGAGCATCAACTTCTATTGTTTTATAACCAGGTTGGCCATGCAATCTTTCCTCATAGAAATATTCAATTCCTGTTTTCCCTATGTGGTCTCCACCAATATAACTGTCAAATTTATTTAATTTTTTTAACCTTTTTACATCTTTTTGATTTATTCGGTTTAAGTAGCCAATAAAATGTGCACCTGATTCTCCTTTAGGATAATATCTTGCAAATTTTTGTTTTAAATAAATCTCAGGGTATTTATATTGGTTAGCTACAAACTTTGCCACTTGAGTATCTGTTAGATTTGATTTGATAGGGAGGGTCGATGAATAAGAACTCTCAGAAAAATTTTTATTATATTTCTTTAAATCATAATTTGTTATTTCAATAATATTAGATAATCGTTGTTTTATTTTATTTAGATCAGGCCTGTTTTTTGGATTTAGTTCTAAAGTATAAACTAATTTATTTTCTGCCAGTATCTCACCATTAACATCTAAAATTTGTCCTCTAATTGGGGGGATTGAAATAATCTTTAGGCTATTATTTTTAGCGAGGGAAGAATAATCTTCAAATTTTATTATCTGTAGATAAAAGATCTTTATTAGTAACATAGAAAAAATAAATATAAATGCAAAAAAGAGAATATTTAATCTATTGGTAAAAATGTATTTAAATTTATTTTGATTCATAATGACTTATAAATTAATTTGTATAAATTTTTTAATATAGATATTAAAAATTAAGTATGTGATAAAAGTTAAGATTGATTGAATGAATAATAAGTTAAAGCTTATAAATAAACCGTAACTGAGAGATGATGCCCATAAGATAAGAAAGCCACATAAGATTAAGAAAAAGCCCAAAGCAAATAATTGCATTTGAGTTTGTATAACTAGCATTCTTTGTATTATAAAATATATAAGATAAATACATATAAAGATTAATCCATATTGCCCTAGCAGCTGTCCAACAAATAGATCTACTATCAGTCCAATAATTACTAATCTATATATATTTAAAAATGAACCCTTATTTAAAATACAAGAGGTAATAAGCGCTATAAAATAATTAGGCATCATAGTCGAATCTTCTATGCCAAAGATTCCTATATTTGAAAGAATTATTGATATTAAAAAAAGAATGATAAATGAAGTTCTTTCTTTATTTTGTTCCTTTACAATTTTCATTATCATTCTTTTATATCAATAACTGTTATTTGGCTAAAAGTGGTGGGCTGTGAAAGTGGGACTATACTGATGGAATTAAATTTTGGAGATGAGGTCGATTTTATTTCAACAACTCTCCCGATAATGATTCCTTTAGGATATAAACCACCAACACCAGATGTAACAAATTTATCATTAATTACAATCGATGAGCTTGATGGAAATAGTGGGATTTCTAGCCCCCCATTACCATTTCCATAAAGAATAACATTTTCTTTTCCATTATCCATAATTGCTGGAACAGCATAATCTTCTGATGTGATTGGCATTATCTC
>Ga0209710_1001502_pt1 | contig 17731 bp, 16 predicted proteins | sample ArcticOcean_MG_C_5_FD_187436 | JGI IMG/M metagenome (GOLD analysis project Ga0209710, IMG submission 187436) | Marine microbial communities from western Arctic Ocean - ArcticOcean_MG_CB4_138 (SPAdes) (version 2) | ecosystem: Environmental > Aquatic > Marine > Oceanic | place: Arctic Ocean...
TAAGAAGATACCTTTAGAAATAATTGAGGTGCAATCAGGAGAATATTTAGGTGAAGATGATATAGAGCGTATAGAAGATAACTATGGAAGGAAGACAAATGACTAAAATAGCTTTAATTACAGGTGTCACTGGGCAAGATGGAGCTTATCTATCAGAATTTTTACTAGATAAAGGTTACGAAGTTCATGGTATGAAACGCCGAAGCTCCTCTTTTAATACCTCAAGAATCGATCATTTATTTCATGACCCGCATGAAAAAGGAAGGCCATTTCATCTACATCATGGAGACATGACTGACTCATTAAGCCTCACTCAAATTATTCAAAAGGTAAAGCCAGATGAAATTTATAATTTAGCAGCGCAAAGTCATGTTGCTGTTTCATTTGAAGAGCCAGAATACACTGCTAATTCTGACGCTTTGGGACCTCTTAGAATACTTGAGGCAATTCGTATTTTAGGTTTAGAAAAAAAGACCAAATTTTATCAGGCCTCAACATCTGAGCTATATGGTTTAGTGCAAGAAACACCCCAAAAAGAAACAACGCCATTTTACCCAAGAAGTCCATATGCAGCAGCTAAACTATATGCACATTGGATCACAATAAATTATCGAGAGGCTTATGGTATTTTTGCTTGTAATGGTATTTTATTTAATCATGAGAGCCCAATTCGAGGCGAAACATTTGTAACGCGAAAAATAACCAGAGCTTTAGCTAGGATTAAATTAGGACTTCAGGATTGTTTATATCTTGGAAATATGAACGCTTTACGTGATTGGGGACATGCAAAAGATTATGTTGAGATGCAATGGCTAATGCTTCAACAAAAAACTCCAGAAGATTTTGTCATAGCAACCGGATCTCAATATAGCGTGCGCGATTTTGTAAATGCAGCTGCAAAAGAATTAGATATTAAAATAACCTGGAAAGGAAAAGGTAAGGATGAAAAAGGCTACGATTCATCGGAGAAAATAATAGTCGCTGTTGACTCTAGATATTACAGGCCAACCGAGGTTGAAACGCTTCTTGGCGATGCATCAAAGGCGATGAAAAAGTTAGGCTGGAAACCAAAGATTAATTTTGATTCCTTAGTTTCAGAGATGGTTCAAGAAGATCTTAGCGCAGCTCAAAGAGATGAATTAACCAAAAAACATGGTTACAAAACCCCTGATTATAATGAGTAACTTTTTTTATGCCTAAAAACACTATTTTATTGACCGGTTCCAGTGGAATGGTGGGTCAGAACTTGCTTGAACATGCAGATATATCTTCGTACGATATTCTTTCGCCAAGATCAAATGAGCTAGATCTTCGTGATTTTGAAAAGGTAGAAAATTATCTTTTAAAATACAAACCTGAAATGATTATCCATGCAGCTGGAAAAGTAGGTGGCATTCAGGCAAATCTGAGGGAGCCTGTAAACTTTTTAGTAGATAATTTAGATATGGGTAGAAATATTGTTATGGGTGCTTATAAATCAGGAATAAAAAAGTTAATGAATATTGGTAGCTCATGCATGTACCCAGCCAATATTTCTGAGCCCCTTAAAGAAGATATGCTTATGACAGGAAAATTTGAGGAAACCAATGAGGGATATTCAATTGCAAAATTAGCTACAGCACGATTATGTGAATACGTGTCAAGAGAAGATAGTAGTTTTATTTATAAAACCTTAATCCCATGCAATCTTTACGGGAAATTTGATAAATTTAAAGTCGATTATTCGCATTTAGTTGCAGCAGTAATTCACAAGATTCATCTGGCAAAAAAAAATCATGCAAATGAAGTTGAAGTCTGGGGTGACGGAATGGCGCGACGGGAATTTATGTATGCAGGTGATCTAGCTGACGCACTAATATGGTCAATCAATAATTTTGATGAGTTGCCTAAATATATGAATATTGGGTTAGGTGTTGATATAACAATTGATGAATATTATAAAAGAGTAGCTAAAGTTATTGGTTTTACTGGAACTTTAACTCATGATAAAACTATGCCGGTTGGAATGATTCGTAAGGTAGTTAATACAGATATACAAACTAAGTTAGGGTGGTATCCAAAGACAAGTCTTGAAGTTGGACTTCAAAAAACATATGAATTTTATTTAAATGAGATAGCTAAATGACCTTTAAATTTCCATTAGCAACAGCCACATGGGATCAAAAAGAAATTGATGCGATGCATGATGTCATCGCATCAGGTAATTTTACTATGGGTAAAAAGGTAGGCTTATTTGAAAAAAGCTTTTCAAAATATATCGGTAGCCAATATGCTGTAATGGTAAATTCCGGATCATCTGCAAACTTATTAATGATCGCAGCTCTTTTTTATACTAAAAATCCTAAATTAAAATTAAAAAGAGGGGACGAGGTGATTGTCCCTGCAGTATCTTGGAGTACTACTTATTATCCTCTTTACCAATACGGTTTAAAAATCAAGTTTGTCGATATAGATATCGAAACACTTAATTACGATCTAGTTCAATTAGAGTCAGCAATCACAAATAAGACACGTGTAGTTCTCGCTGTTAATTTATTGGGGAATTCTAATAACTTTGATTTTATCGACAAGGTAATAAAAGATAAAGATATTGTCTTAATAGAAGATAATTGCGAATCAATGGGAGCAACATTTAATAATAAGAAGGCTGGAACTTTTGGAGTAATGGGGACATTTAGTTCATTTTATAGCCATCATATTTCAACTATGGAGGGTGGGACAATAGTTACAGATGATGAAGAGTTATATCAAATACTTATTTCTCTGAGGTCACACGGATGGACACGTGACCTACCAGTCAAAAATTTAATTTGTTCTGATAAAAGCGATAATTTGCTTGACGAGTCTTTCCGTTTTGTATTGCCTGGCTATAATGTCCGGCCCTTGGAACTCGAAGGAGTATTAGGTATTGAACAGGTTAAAAAATTACCCATGATTATTTCAGAACGTCGTAAAAATGCTAAATTATTTGTAGAAACTTTATCCAATCATTCTGATTTATTAATACAAAAAGAAATTGGCGAAAGTAGTTGGTTTGGTTTTAGTATTATTATTAGGCCGGGAAGCTCTTTAACAAGGAAAGATTTAGTTAGTAAGTTAAACAATTTAGGATTTGAACTTAGACCAATTGTTACAGGTAATTTTCTCAAAAATGAGGTTATTAAATTCTTTGATTACGAAATTCATGGCAGTTTAAAAAATGCAGAACACCTTGATAAAAATGGTTTATTTATAGGCAATCATCACTACCCAATGCCTGAGGCATTTCAGGCCTTATTAAATATTTGAAAAAGATAAATTAAGTACTTTATTTTAAATGACTAATTTTGTTAAAGAGTTATCAGAATATGCTGAAATTATAAATAATTTAGGTAAAGTAAAATTCTTAGACGGTAAAAATTTATCAGAAAAATTAAGTTTTGGTGGCGCCCCTTTCTGGGAAATTTTTTCACCTGAAATTTGTTGGAGGCACCTTGTAACAGCAAGTGCTGCAAAGTCTTTTACTTCTCTTCTTAAGTTGCGTATTAAACCATATTACTTATTAATTCGAGAATGGCTAAAAAGAAAAAAACTTAAAGAAACAAGCTATAAAAAAAATATTAATATTAATATTAATATTAATTATAAAGGTGCAATCATCTTTTTAGGATTTACTCCAAGAATGTATTTAGATGTTTTAGAGCCAGTTATTTTACAATTAAACAAATCAAAAAAGCATAAAATTATTGTATTAACAGATAAAACTGGAATGTTTAAAGAGTTTAAGAAGTACCCAAATATTCCAGGTGTTTTATTTAGAGATATTTGGTCTTTTTGGAATGAAGAGATTGAGAGTGAATCAAAATCGTTAAAAAAAACAGTTTCTAGCCAGTTAAATAAAATTCATAGTGAGGTTGGTGCAGGTTTATTCAAATCTTTTTTCTCTGATACTCACGGAAGAGCTTTATCCATCGCTTTAAAAATGACGTTCAGATGTTATATTCCTTTACTAATAGAGCAGACAGCAATTGCTAAATTTATTTTAAAGAAATTTTCTCCTAAAATTATTATTTCGCCAGATGCTTCAGATGCAAGAGCAAGGCTTTATACCTTATTAGGTAAAGAAGCTAAAATACCATCACTAGATATTCAGTATGGCTTAACAGGACCTGATGGCGTCGAATGGAAATTTTTATCCACTAATAAAGTTGCAGTCTGGGGTAAATCATCGCGAGATGAGCTAATTAAACATGGAGTAAATAAAAATAAGATAGTTATTACCGGCTCACCGCGACATGACTCTGGAACAACTAAAGATGAAAAATCTTTAAAAATTCTCAAACAAAAATATAATATAAATAAAGATAAAATCGTTATTTTATTTGCTTCAACATATACAGATAAATCTCATTATATTTTTAGTGATCCAAATGTTCTTAATAATATGAAGAAATCTATTTTTGATACAGCCATATTACATCCTAATATTTTATTATTAGTAAAGCCGCACCCTGTAGAAAACATTACAGAAACAAAAGCATTAGTTAAGAATTTTGAAAATATTTTTTTTGTAGATAAAACTGAAAATATAATGGACCTTATTCACTTGTCAGATAGTTTTATATCCTTTGGCTCAACTTCTACGATTGATGCTTTAATTGCTAATAAACTATCAATTTGTCCCATATTTCCTGGGTGGCCCTTCAGTAGAATAATTGATGAGACAGGAGTGGTTCTTGTTCCGAAGTCAAAAGATGAATTAGGTAAAATTTTTAACCAATTTACAAAAAATATGAAACCATTTAATGCTGGAAAATCTAAAACTAATAAAAATTTTATTGATTCGTTTGTTCATAAAGTTGATGGGAATTCAGCTGAAAGAGTTAAGAATTTAATATTAGATATAGCTATCGGAAGTAATCAATATGAGTGTAGATAAAAATAAATCAGTATTCGGTTTATTACACGCTCTTTGGCTTCATATAAAGTCAAGGAGAAGGTCTCAGTTACTAGCGCTTATTTTTCTGACTATGGTTGTTTCAGTAGCTGAGATTGTAAGTATTGGCGCTATTCTCCCTTTTTTAGGAGCCTTAACTGCTCCAGAAAAAATTTTAGATATTCAATTTTTACAACCAATATTTAATTGGTTAAATATTTTAGAGCCAGCACAACTTTTATTACCAATGACAATTTTATTTATAGGTGCTGCAATATTATCTGGAATTATGAGATTAATTTTATTATGGACTCAAACTCGTTTTGGTTTTGCAATAGGAGCTGATATCAGTATCTCTGTTTACAGGCATTCGCTTTATTTACCATATTCTGCACATGTCTCAAAAAATAGTAGTGAGTTTATATCAGGAATAACAAATAAAACTGCTTTAGTTGTAACGCAAATCATTTTACCAATCTTATTGATTATTAGTGCAAGCATAATCTTTATGGCAATTTTTATTACTTTATTGTTAGTTGATTCCTCAGTAGCAATAATAGCAACATTGGGGTTTGGCGGCACATACAGCATTGTTCTGTTTTTAACAAAAAAACAATTACTAACGAATAGTAATAGTATAAGTATAAAATCAAATTTACTAATTAAGTCATTACAGGAAGGATTTGGAGGAATTAGAGATGTTTTGATTGATGGCACTCAAGAGGTATATTGTAAAATCTTTAGAGATGTTGATATACCATTGAGGAAGGCTCAAGCTGGAATAGTAATTATTGGGCAGACACCACGATTTATAGTTGAAGCAATTGGGATAACTATTTTGGCATTATTAGCCCTATATCTATCAATGAGGCCGGATGGAATTAGTGGCGCAATACCTGTATTAGGCGTTTTTGCTTTGGCAGCTCAGAGATTATTACCTATAATTCAACAAATCTATCAAAGCTGGACATCAATAATTGGATGTAATGCCTTACTTAAAGATATTTTGTTTTATCTAAACCAAGGTTTACCAAAATATGCCGAACTTCCTTCACCTTCACCAATAAAATTTAATAAATTTATTAGATTAGAAAATTTAAATTTCCGTTATAGCCCAAAGGAACCTTCAATCATAAAAGGATTTAGTTATAAAATTAAAAAAGGCGAAAAGATAGGGTTAATTGGACCAACTGGCGGTGGCAAGAGCACTCTTATAGATATTGTAATTGGATTACTTTTTCAGCAGGACGGAAAACTCTATATCGATGATCAATTAATTTCTAAAAATAACTATCGTTCCTGGCAGGCACACATATCTCATGTACCACAAAATATATTTTTAGCTGACACAACTATTTTAGAAAATATTGCATTTGGAATCCTACCTGCTGACATTGATTATGACTTGGTTTATGATTCTGCAAAAAAAGCTCAAATTTTAGAAACTATTGAATCGTGGAATTTGAAATTTAATACTTTAGTTGGGGAGAGGGGGGTTAAACTTTCAGGCGGGCAAAGGCAGCGTATTGGAATTGCTCGAGCACTTTATAAACAAACAGACGTTATTATTTTTGATGAAGCAACAAGTGCCTTAGATAATAGAACTGAAGCTAAAGTTATAGATAGTATTTTCAATCTTGACCCTGAGATTACAATTTTAATTATTGCACATAGGCTTACAACACTTAAAAATTGTACTCAAGTTATAGAGTTATCTGAAGGTAGGATATCGCAATCAGGTTCTTACCAAGAGATAATTGGTAAGAATAATGGAAAATAATAATATGAGGCTAAAAATATGAAGATTTTGATTACTGGAACTGATGGTTTTATAGACTCTAATCTCATAAGTAGAAATTGATCATGAGTAAATCAGAAATAATACTAATAGGAGCTGGTAGACATGCCGTATCTTGTATTGATGTTATAGAGCAGGAAAATAAATTCAAAATTGGTGGACTAATTGGTAAAAAAGAAGAGGTAGGGCGAACAGTTTGTGGCTACAATGTTTTTGGAATTGATAATGATTTACCAGAATTAATTAAGCAATACAAAAGTGCTCATATTTCAATTGGGCAGATTAATACAAATAAAAGAAATATTATTTATAGTCAAGTATTGAGTTTAGGCTTTACTATGCCAACAATAATTTCCCCACATGCTTATGTTTCAGAGCATGCTGATATGGGAAATGGGAATATTATTATGCATGGAGTGATAATTAATGCAGGAGTTAGAATTGGTGATGGTTGTATCATTAATTCAAGGGCATTAATTGAGCATGATGTTCAGATTGAAGATGGTTGTCATATCTCAACAAATTCTGTATTAAATGGAAATGTAAAAATTGGTGCAGGGACTTTTATTGGTAGCACAGCGTGCATTAAAGATAACATTTCAATTGGAAAGAAATGCATAATTGGAATGGGTTTGTCTGTTAGGCATGATCTAAAAGATAAATCAAGGTTTATAGGCTAAATGAAATATGAATAAAACATTTATTATTGCTGAAGCAGGCGTTAATCATAATGGCTCAGTTGAAATTGCAAAGAAATTAATTGATGCTGCAGTCAGTTCTGGAGCAGATGCAGTAAAATTCCAGACTTTTAAAGCTGAAAATCTAGTTTGTAAAGGAATGAAGAAGGCAGATTATCAAAAGAAAAATACAAGAAATAATGAATCACAATACGAAATGATTAAAGGTCTTGAGTTAGATAAAAATGCTCATTATGAACTTATTGAACATTGTAATAATAATAATATTATGTTTCTTTCTACACCATTTGATCATGAAAGCATTGACTTACTTAACAGCCTCAAAATTCCAATTTTTAAAATCCCTAGCGGGGAAATAACAAACTATCCATACCTAAAAAAAATTGCAAGATTAAAAAAGAAAGTAATTTTATCGACTGGTATGTCAACATTGGAAGAGGTTAAGTCCGCAGTAGAAATATTACTTAACGAAGGTGTTGATAAAACAGATCTTACAATCTTACATGCAACATCGGAATATCCTTGTCCAATTAATGAAGTAAATTTATTAGCAATGAAGACTCTAGGTAAAGAATTTAATCTTAAATTTGGTTACTCAGATCATACTGAAGGTATCGTTGTACCAATTTCAGCAGTCGCTCTTGGCGCAAGTGTTATCGAGAAACATTTTACTTTAGACCGAAATATGGATGGGCCAGATCATAAATCTAGTTTGGAGCCACATGAATTAACCTTGATGGTTGATGGTATTCGTAAAATTGAAGCAGCTCTAGGCGATGGCAAAAAAAATCCATCCCCTAGTGAAATAAAGAATATTAATATCGCTAGAAAGTTTATCGTTGCCTCGAAATTTATTAAATCTGGAGAGCAATTTTCTCATTCTAATATTATTGCAAAACGTTCTGGAAAAGGAATCTCACCAATGAAGTGGATCGAAGTGGTCGGCCAGAAAGCAAAAAAAGATTTTAAACAAGATCAAATAATAGAATTGTGACATTATAAAATACATATGATTTATACATCTACAGGTGGAATTAAAAATAAAACTGCATCTAAATTTTCAGAAGAGTTAGTTTCTTATGGAATACATGACATTGAATTGTCTGGTGGTATGTATTCGGAAAGCTTACTCGATAACTTACTGATGCTCTCTCCAAAAGTTAATTTTCAAATTCATAATTATTTCCCACCACCTGAAAAACCATTCGTATTGAATTTAGGCTCATTAGATGCTGAAGTTGGAATAAAAAGTTACAATCATATTGTAAAAGCGCTCGAATGGTGCTCTATACTAGGCTCTGATCATTATAGTTTTCACGCTGGATTTCTATTAGATCCTGGAGTAAATGAGCTTGGAAAAAAGATTGCTGATAGAGTCTTATATAACAGAGACAAATCAAAAGAGGTATTTATTTCAAGAGTAAAAAAATTATATGAAATTGCAAAAAAGTTGGATATTACCCTTATGATAGAAAATAACGTGCTATCAAAAAATAACTCTTTAGAATTTAATAGCAATCCTTTATTGATGTGTGCCCCTGAAGAATGTAACGAAGTGCTTAATAATCTTCCCGAAGATATAAAACTATTAATTGATGTAGCTCATTTAAAAGTGTCTGCAAATTCACTCAACTTCGACCCTAAGAAAATGTTTCAAATGTGTGAATATAGGATTGGTGGCTACCATTTAAGCGACAATAATGGCCTATCTGATACTAACCACGGTTTTAATGCAGAAGCATGGTTTTGGAAGCATATTAACCCCTCAATTAATTATATTAGCATCGAAGTTTACAGTTCGGATTTAAATCTATTACTAGAGCAACGAAAACTTACCAAATTAAAATTAAATATTAAATGAATATAAATATAAATATAGATAATTTATTTGTTGAGCTACCAATAGACTTCAAAGAAGCTCTTAAAACTATTGAAATAAATGGATTGGGAATTATATTCTTTATTGATTCCAGTAAAAAATTGATAGGCTCTTTTTCAGATGGTGATTCACGAAGGGTTATTTTAAAAGAAACGCCTTTACCTAAAATGATTGAAAAAAACTCCAATTTCTATAATAAAAAACCACATTATCTTCCTTTTAATTGTCAGATAAGTGAAATTTGGACTCTATTTCATCAAAATATTAAATGTGTCCCGTTGGTTGATAACGAAATGAATGTAGTTGATTTTTCAACTCCTTCACGCGTTAGAAAATTTCCAATACTACAGCCTGATATTGGTGACGACGAAATTAACAACCTTTTAGAATGTGCGAATACTGGATGGATATCCTCACAGGGAAGATTTATTAAGGAATTTGAGATTGATTTTAGCGGTTATTTAAATGGAGGCCATGCCGTTGCTGTTTCAAGTGGAACTGCAGCTTTACAGCTTGGAATGTTGGCATTAGGCATCGGAGCCAATGATGAAGTTATAGTTCCAAATTTTACTTTTGGAGCCTCAATAAATGCAATTATTCATGTTGGCGCAATTCCGGTCCTTGTAGACGTTGACCCTGAAACATGGACGTTAAGCCTGAGAGCCGTTGAGAAAGCAATAAATGAAAATACAAAAGCAATTATGCCAGTTCATTTATATGGACAAGCAGCCCATATTGACGAAATTAATAAAATCGCTAAAAATAATAATTTGCATATTGTAGAGGATTGCGCAGAGGCGCTTGGAGGAACTTACAAGGAAAGATTGATAGGTAGGGATGGTAATGCAACCTGTTTCAGTTTTTTTGCAAACAAACTAATCACTACCGGAGAGGGCGGCATGGTAGTTTTTAAGGATAAAAAAATAGCAGATAAAGCAAAAATTATGAGAGATCATGGAATGAGTCTGCAAAAGAAATATTGGCATGAGTTTGCTGGCGTTAATTTTAGAATGACTAATATGCAGGCAGCAATTGGAGTTGCTCAACTTAAAAGAATAGATAGTTTTTTATCGGAAAGGAAAAGTGTTTTTAAACGTTATGATAAAAATTTTAAGTCAAATGATCAATTATCATTATTACCAAATAACAGATGGTCAGAAAATTCTTACTGGCTATATACCATTTTACTGAAAGAATTTACAGAGCAAAAAAGGGATAAATTATTAAAGGCCTTAAGTGGTAGAGGAATTGATGCAAGACCAGGATTCTATCCTTTACATAAAATGCCACCTTATAAGAAATATTCTGACGGAAGTGACTATCCAATTTCTTCATTTTTAGGTTCTTCTTTAATTAACCTTCCTTCATCACCAAGCCTAAGTTCTGATGAGGTCGATCATATCGCCCAAATAGTGATAAATGAATTAGAAATACTCAAATAAGTAAAATCAAACGGAGACTTTATGGAATTGGATGAATTATGTTGGTGTTCAAACTGTTTGTCGATGTCAACTAGGAATAGAATTTCTTTTGATAATCGAGGGTGGTGTAATGCCTGTAGATGGATGGAAAAAAAGAAAGTTCTTGATTGGGACAAACGAAGTGTTGAACTTTCAGAATTAATTAATAAACATAAGCATAAAGCTAATAACTTTGACTGCATTGTACCTGTTAGTGGGGGTAAAGATGGCTCATACGTTGCGCATACTTTAAAAACCAAATACGGTGTTAACGCTCTAGCTGTTACGGTAACACCCCCACTTCCTCTAGACCTTGGAGAGAAAAATTTAAAGGCTTTTACTGATTCAGGTTTTTCTCATATCTCAATAAATGCACCATATGAACCAATGCGTCAGTTAAATAAAACTGGGTTTATTGAGATGGGATTCCCTTATTATGGATGGTTAATTGCTATTCACACAGCGGTTATAAGGGTGGCCATAAACTTTGATATTAACCTTATTTTTTACGGTGAAGATGGTGAAATTGAATATGGCGGAACAGATGAGACAGAAACAAGCCCAATATACGATATAAATTACCAAAAGAAAGTTTATCTTGAGGGGGGATACAGAAAAGTATTAGAAAAATCTGGCTTAAGCAAGGAGGATTTGTATTTCTTTGAATTTCCAAGCGATGAAGAAATAAATAAAAATCCAATTGATTTTACACACTGGTCATATTTTGAAGACTGGGATCCGTATAGAAATTATTTGGTAGCTAAAGAGTTTTGTGGCTTACTTGAATCTGATGATACAAATGAAGGCACGTTTACAAATTACTCTCAAAATGATCAAGCACTATATTCGCTTCACACTTACTTAATGTACTTAAAGTATGGTTTTGGTAGAGCTAATCAAGATGCATCTATTGAAATAAGAAGGGGGGCAATGGACAGAGATCAAGGTCTGAATTTAGTAAAACTTTACGACGGTCAATACCCAGAGCAATTTATTGAAACCTATCTTAATTATTACCAAATGACTAAAAAAGAATTTGATGTTGTTATTGATAAATATGTAAATAAAGATATTTTTGAAAAATCAAATGGGATGTGGAAGCCAAGGTTTATTATAAGATGAAACGATCTGTAACTATAATAGACTATGGGATGGGTAATATTTGGTCCGTCAAAAGCGCATTAGAATATTTGGGCTGTAATGTAATAGTAAGTGATGATAATGAAGTCATAAAGGATTCAAAATATCTAGTTTTACCAGGAGTCGGGTCATTTAAAAAAGCAATGATTTCCTTGAGTAAAAGTAAATTAGATAAAGCAATACTTGACGCAACCCTAAAAAATCAAAGTAAGCTTCTAGGCATATGTTTAGGAATGCAGCTGATGGGCATTAAAAGCTTTGAGGATGGAGAAACAGATGGACTTGGCTTAATTTCAAAAAAAGTAGAAAAACTTAAAGAAACGAAACAAAATATTTTTAAAATTCCACATATTGGATTTAATTCAGTTAAGTCTGGACCTAATTCAATTTTATTTAAAGACCTTGCAGATAAATCAGATTTCTACTTTGTCCACTCTTACAGAATGCTAAGTGATGGAAATGGGATTGAGGCAACAGCTGTTAATGGTGAAATTTTTCTAGCTGCATATGAAAAAGAAAATATATTTGCAACACAATTTCATCCTGAAAAAAGTCAAATTAATGGACTTACTCTATTGAAAAATTTTTTATGTTAAAAAAAAGACTCATTTTTATTTTGCTATATTGTGATGGGTACTTTATGTTGAGTAGAAATTTCCGCTTACAGAGAGTCGGGGACTTAAATTGGTTGATTTCAAATTATGATTTTTCGCATATCTCATTTTTTATTGACGAATTAATTATTTTGGATGTAAGTAGAAAAGAAAAACAAACAAAATTTTTTATTGACACATTAAAGACTATTTCATATAAATGTTTTGTTCCAATCGCTTCAGGTGGAGGCGTTCATTCAATAAGTGATGCAAAAATACTTCTTAGATCAGGTGCTGATAAAGTAATTATAAATAGTAGTCTTTTTGAGAAAAATAATTTTTTAGTAAATCTTTCTGAGGAGTTTGGCGATCAATCTATTATGGCTTCTGTTGATGTTAAAAAGTCTTCAGAACATGGGTACCAAGCTGTAAAAAAATCTGGTAGTGAAATAGTAAATGAATCATTAACCGAGATACTAAATAATTTAATACAAAGCCCAATTGGCGAGCTATATCTGAATTCTATTGACAACGATGGAACCGGTGATGGGTATGATTTTAATTTGATTAATTTACTACCAAAAAACTGCCATAAACCATTAATTATTGCTGGTGGTGCTGATAATTCTAAAAGATTATTAGAAGGGTTTAAAAATTCAAGTATTGACGCTGTAGCAACTGCACACTTATTTAATTTTATTGGTGATGGATTGAAAAGTGCACGTAATAAATTGATTGAATCTGGCGTTCCATTACCTATTTGGGATCTTGATACCGTTTATGACTATAAAAATATTTTGAATGCTAATGATTGATCGGATTTTAATTGTAGGTCTCGGAAGCATTGGCAAAAGACATTTGAAATATTGTAGGGAGATCTTCCCAAAAGCAGATATTAAGATTTTTCGACATACTAAATCTGATGAAGTGCCAGAGTTATCAAATGGTTGTTTATTTAAATATGATGATGTAATTAATTTTAAACCTCATTTTGCAATTATCGCTAATCCAGCTTCCCAACATATAAAAACTGCAACTATTCTTTTAGAAAATGATATTAATCTATTGATTGAAAAACCAATAGCTTCTTCGCTGGAAAATGTAGACAACTTTATTGAGCTAAGTAAAAAATCAAATGCTAAAGTTTTAATTGGCTACAACTTAAGATTTCTTAATTCACTTCAAAATTTTAAAAAATTAATTTTGAGTAATTCTATCGGCTCAATATTTTCTATTAGATTAGACGTAGGAAAATACTTACCAAGCTGGAGACCAGACAAAGATTATAGAGATACTGTATCAGCTCAGTCAAGATTAGGAGGCGGTGTTTTATTAGAGTTAAGTCACGAAATTGACTATTTAAGATGGATTTTTGGTGAGGTAGATTGGGTTTATGCAAAACTATCAAAACAAAGCAATCTTGAAGTAGACGTTGAAGATACTGCCCATCTATTATTAGGAGTGAGTCCTGATAGCCACAAAAAAATTATTGCATCAATCAATATGGATTTTGTAAGACATGACCCAATAAGAATGTGCACTGTTATAGGTGATAAAGGAACTATCTCTTGGAATGGCCTAAATAATGAAATCAAAACCTTTAATAAAGACAGTGATAAATGGATTAAAATAATAGGATCAGAGAATGACTATGATGATTCTTATAAATTTGAAATTAATCATTTAGTAGAATGTATTATTCATGATAAAAAACCAAAAATATCTATTGACGATGGTTTAAAAACCTTAAAAATAATTGAAGCAGCTAAGGAATCATCCAAAAAAAATATCGCCATTAACTTGGTATAATAAATTTAAATTATGAAAAAAATTGCAGCATTTATATTTGCTAGAGGTGGGTCTAAAGGACTTCCTGGTAAAAACATCTTGCCTTTGGATGGGAAGCCTTTATTGGCTTATTCTATTGACCAAGCAAAATCTATTAAAAGAATTAACCGTATTATTGTATCTACAGATTCAGAAGAAATTGCCAAAGTAGCATTAAAATTTGGAGCTGAAATTTTAATGAGACCAGCCAACATATGCGAAGACGATAGCCCTGAATTTCTATCATGGAAACATGCAGTTAATTATCTTAATAAAGAGTCACTTGTAACTAACGATGCAATTATTTCAATTCCAACAACTTCACCGCTTAGATCCTCTTTGGATTTAGAGAATTGTTTAGATGAGTTTGAGAAATACAAGCCTGATGCCGTTGTAACAGTAACAGATGCACATAGGAATCCATATTTCAATATGGTTGAAAAAAAACCTAATGGCGAAGTAAGTCTAGTCTTAGATAATAAGGGTGGAATTAATCGAAGACAAGATGCACCAATTATGTTTGATATGACTACGGTTGCGTATGTTTTAGATGTAAAATTTATTATGAATCATAACCATTTATTTGAAGGTAGGATTAGAAGTGTTTATATTCCGATTGAAAGATCAATTGATATTGATATAGATTTAGATTTTAAAATAGCAGAACTTATTATAGATTCTGGAAAAAAAAATGCAGTTAAATAAAGAAGAAGTTATTAATATTGACACATCAGAGAGAAGTTGTGAGTCTTGTAATGGAAAAATACTTAAATCAGCTTATTCGTTTTCATCAAAGATGGCTGGAGCAAAGAAAATATGGAAATTTCCGGTAAATATTGCTATTTGTAAGACATGTGGTTTTTGTTTTTCATCACCTGCTCCTAATAAAGAATTACTTAAGAAATATTACGCAGATGGTTTAGTTGGCTATAAGGATATAAGCCTCCCATACTCAATAGATATAAGAATAAATACAATAAAGAAATATAAATCGAACAAGGGTATTTTTGTCGAGATTGGCGGTGATAATCCAGATGAATTTCATAGTAAATGTAGTAAATTATTCTCTAAATGTATTGTGGTTGATATTTCTGATGAAGCTAATGCAGAAATTAAAAGTATTAAGAGCCTACCAAGTAATTTTGCCGATGTAATTGCACATTACGATGTTTTGGAACATGTTTTGGAAGTTAAAAACTTTTTGTTAGATTGTCATAGAGCTCTGAAAGACAGGGGTTTTATGATTTGTGAAGTACCTGACCTAAAAAAATATCCAAAAAACTTGCTACTGCAAGAGTTTGAACATTTAAATCATTTTTCAGCTCACTCTTTAGCGTCAATTGCAGAACAAGTCGGCTTCAGTTTAGTTGATATAGACCATAATTGTAGTCGACCCCATGGTATAACGGCTATCTTTACAAAAATAAAGAATTCTTCTATGGGGCACCAAAATGGTAAATATGAGTATGTTGATGCTCTTGCATGTATTAAGGGTGGAATTAACCAAATAGAAAATAATAAAAAATTAATTAAAAAAGTAAGAAAAAATATTACTAACTTAGCTATCAGAAATAAGAAAATTATTTTATGGGGCGTAACTGACTTATTAAGGTCATTAATTGATGAAATTAAATTGTCAAAAAATATAATAATTGTTGATTCAGACCCAAGAAGAAAAAATCATTTAAAATCGGAAGGGATACTAGTAAAGGAACCTAAGGATTGTATTCTAGAAATTAGTGAATTAAGTTTGTTGGTGATATGTGCGCCAAGATACTCTAAAGAAATAATTTTATGGATTGAAGATCGAACACAAAAGCCTTTAGATAATAAATCCATCGCAATTATTGGTGCGTCAATAAACGGTGAAACTTTAAGATAGGTAATTTATATGAAGAAAATATTAATCATTGGCGGCAATTCTAGTATTGGCTTATCTATAATTAAAAAATTTGTAGATAAAGGTGATTATGTAATTACAACTTATAATGACAAAGCTAATAGAGAAAATTTATTAGGGGAAAATATCCAATCTATTCATTTAGACTTAGAGAATGAAAAGTCAATTGATAAATTTACTAAACAATTGTATAAAATTACAAATAAAATTGATAGTGCAATATTTCTTTCTTCAATATTACCAGGGAAAAAATTTACTGAATATGAGGACAATGATGTAGACAAAGTTATGGCAATAAATTTTACTGGGCAAGTCAAGTTGCTTCATCGATTGATTAAAATTTTTAAAAAAAATTCTTCACTTTTGATGTTTTCTTCAATTTCTGCTGAAAAAGGCAGTTATGATCCAATCTATTCGGCTTCCAAGGGGGCATTAAGCTCCTTTGTTAAATCAATTATTCCTCATTTACCTAAAGAAGTAAGAATTAATACTATTGCCCCTGGTTTAATTGAGGGTAGTACTATGTTTAAAAAAATGTCAGGTTCACTGAGAAGTAAGCACAAGAGTAAGATTACATCTAATAAGTTCTTAAATATTGAAGACTTATCTCAGATTGTTTTCGATTTATGTCAAGATCATTGGTCTCATTTAAATGGAGCGTGTATTGATTTAAATGGAGGAGAGCATGTCAGATAATGAACTGCCCAATTCCCTTAAAATAAAAAACTATTTCATTAGTAATTTTAATAGTTTTAAATTTTTAATATTTGAGCCAATGATGCTTATATTTTATAGATTTAAAGATAAAGATAAATACTCCAAATCAAATACTGAGCCTTTAGTCAGTGTCTGTATTCCAACTTATAATAGAGATTCAATTTTAATTAATAGATCTATTAAATCAGCATTATCTCAAACTTATAAGAACTTAGAAGTTGTAATTGTCGGAGATAATTGTACTGATAAAACTGAAGAATTCGTTTTAAAAATAAATGACCCAAGAATTCGTTTTTACAATCTCCCTGAAAGAAAGAGAGATTACTATCAAATTGTAGAGAATCATTGGTTTGTTGGAGGAGCAATTCCAGCTAATAAAGCAATGCGACTAGCTAGGGGTGAATGGATAGCTAGAATAGACGATGATGATGTGTGGGCTAATGATCATATTGAAAAACTATTGTCTTTTGCAATTAAAAATAATTTTGAATTTGTTTCATCTATGTACGAAGAGGTACGCTTTGGTAACAAGAAAATTGTCGATGGCAATCAGGCCATAAGTGAATATTTTGTTAAAGATTATAAAAAATCTCCTAAAGGTCCCAAAATAGGAGGGGTCCAAACATGGGTGTTTAGGTCTTATTTGGGTCGGTTGCAATACAATGTTGACTGTTGGAGAAAGAGCTGGAATAAAGTCTGGGATGTTGATTTAGCAGTTAGAATTTTCAAAGCCGGAGCTAGAATAGGCTTCTTGGATAATGTGTCTGCATATATTTATCCTAGACCCGGAGAAGAAACTGTTGG
>Ga0209710_1001503_pt1 | contig 17727 bp, 18 predicted proteins | sample ArcticOcean_MG_C_5_FD_187436 | JGI IMG/M metagenome (GOLD analysis project Ga0209710, IMG submission 187436) | Marine microbial communities from western Arctic Ocean - ArcticOcean_MG_CB4_138 (SPAdes) (version 2) | ecosystem: Environmental > Aquatic > Marine > Oceanic | place: Arctic Ocean...
CGACATAACTGCAGTTGCTGTTAAACTTTTTTTTACATTTTGAAATAATTTATCTACTCCCTTCTCAAAAGTCTCATTTTCTTGTGCTTCCGCATTAAATGCTTTGATAACTCGCACACCAGACAATGTTTCTGTTAACCTTCCTTTTACATCTGCGCTGATAACGCCTCTATTTCTAAAAATAGGACGAATATACTTGAAAGCTTTTAAAGCCACTACTCCAAAAACAGCAACAGGTACCAACACAAAAAAGGTCATAGAAGGGCTAATCTGAATTAGCAATACCATAGAAATTACTGCTGTAATCGTTCCGCCAACCAATTGCACCAAACCGGTTCCTATTAAGTTCCGAACTCCCTCTACATCGCTCATAATTCGAGAAACCAAAGCTCCGGATTTCGTGTTGTCAAAAAAACGAATGGGCAATGAAAGTACTTTTTTTTGAACTTGCGCTCTTAATTCTGATATTAAATATTGCGCTTGAACACTTAAGATGCGTGTCAATAAAAAAGAAGTAACTGCTTGCACTAAAATTGCAAGACCAACAATCAGTAGTAAACTATAAAGCTGCTCGTAATCCTTATTCGGAATTACCTCATCTAATAATATTTGAATTTTTAAGGGCGCAACCAGACTAGATAATCTGCTAAACACTATAAGTATCAGCCCAATAAAAACCAGCTTTCGCTTTGGCCAAATAATAGTTTTAAATGCTTTTAAAATAGATACTTTAGGTTTCTTTTTATCTTTTTTAGAATCTTTTAGGTGTTGCATTAATGCTTTTAATTTTAGAATAGATGTCTCTTGTTAATGTCAATTTATATGCCAATCGAAAAAACTATGACATATTAACAAAAGTACAACATCCAATAGACCTATCAGGTTTTTCAAACAGCACAGGTATAAATTAATTGATTTGAAAACTACTTACAATCTATGATCAATAATATGTTGTACTACTTCAGGATTTAACAACGTAGAAACATCTCCTAAATTATCCATTTCATTGCAAGCAATTTTTCGCAAAATACGACGCATGATTTTTCCAGAACGTGTTTTTGGCAAGCCTTCTGAAAACTGTATTTTCTCCAACTTTGCAATGGGACCAATGCGATCTGTAATTAATTGGTTGATTTCCTTACGTAAATTGTCTTGACTCCTGCTTTCTCCGGTATCTTTTAAAGTGATATAACCATACAATGCACTGCCTTTGATGTCGTGAGGGAAACCCACAATAGCAGACTCTGCAACTGCTGGGTGTTCATTGATGGCATCTTCTATGGGTGCCGTTCCTAAATTGTGACCAGAAACAATAATTACATCATCTACCCTACCGGTTATTCTATAGTATCCTACCTCATCCCTCAAGGCACCATCTCCGGTAAAATACATATTATCGAATGCAGAAAAATAGGTTTCCTTGTACCGTTGATGGTTTCCCCAAATAGTTCTTGCAATACTCGGCCACGGAAATTTAATACACAATCTTCCTTCGACTTGACTTCCCAACAGTTCTTTTCCATTTTCATCCATGATTGCAGGCTGAATACCAATGAACGGCAAGGTTGCATAAGTCGGTTTTGTAGGAGTAACATACGGAATCGGAGTAATCATCATCCCCCCTGTTTCTGTTTGCCACCACGTGTCAATAATGGGACTTTTCTTTTTCCCGATATTGTCATTATACCAATGCCAAGCTTCTTCATTAATCGGCTCACCTACAGAGCCCAATACCTTTAAAGAAGATAAATCATAGGCATCCACTACTTCAGTTCCGTGTTTTGCCAAAGCTCTAATCGCTGTTGGTGCCGTATAAAATTGATTGACTTTGTGTTTTTCTACAATTTCCCAAAAGCGTCCAAAATCAGGATAACTAGGCACTCCTTCAAACATTAGGGTGGTTGCACCATTTGCTAACGGGCCATACACAATATAGGAATGACCTGTAATCCAACCAATATCTGCCGTACACCAGTACACATCATTTTCTTTGTATTGGAATGCATTTTTAAAAGTATAGGCCGTATACACCATATAACCAGCAGTTGTGTGCACCATGCCCTTTGGCATTCCCGTTGACCCCGAAGTATATAGAATAAATAAAGGATCTTCCGCATCCATTAGTTCAGCTTCACATACCTTCGATGCAGCATCTAATAAAGGTTGCAACCAATGGTCACGACCTGCTTTCATTTCAATTTCTGAATGAATTCTTTTCGCAACCAAAACAGTGGATACGCAAGGACAGTTTTCTAAAGCTTCGTCTACAATACCTTTTAAATCGATTGTTTTTGCACCCCGATATGATCCGTCACAAGTAAGCACCATCTTACAATCTGAATCGTTTATTCTTGTGGCCAATGCTGCTGCTGAAAAGCCTGCAAAAACAACAGAATGAATAGCACCAATTCTAGCACAAGCGAGGGTAGCAATTGCCAGTTCAGGAATCATAGGTACATAAATACAAACCCGATCTCCTTTTTGAACGCCGTTTTCTTTTAAAACATTTGCAAACTGATTGACTCTTTCTGAAAGTTGCTTATACGAAATATGCTCTGCCGCTTCATTGGGATCATTTGGTTCAAATAAAATAGCAGTTTTATCACCTCTTGTTGCCAAGTGCCGATCGATACAATTTTCTGTAATATTTAATTTTGCACCTGAAAACCACTTTACTTCAGGTTTATTAAAATCCCATTCTAAAACAGTATCCCATTTTTTACGCCACACAAAATGTTCTTCAGCAATTTCTTCCCAAAAATTCTCTGGTTCTCTAATAGACTTCCGATACACTTGATAATACTCCTCTAAATGTTTGATGTGATAATTACTCATAATTAGTTTTGTTGATTGTAATAGTTTCTAAAAATAGAAAATTATATTTGCTTTATGGATATTCCAATCATTTTTGAATCAATTATAAATAATTGGCCCGTAATCTTGCTGTTTTTTACTGTGGCCATTTTATATGCGTCTGTTGGTTTTGGCGGTGGCTCTAGTTACTTGGCAATTTTAGCATTAACAGGCATTGTCTTTACACAGATAAGAGCAACTGCTTTACTCTGTAATATTGCAGTGGTGTCGAGTAATGTTTTTTTCTTTTCTCAACAAAAAAAAATAAATTGGAAAAAAGTTCTCCCGTTGATTCTATGTAGTATTCCATTTGCGTACCTCGGTGGATATGTGAAAATAAGTCAGCAGTTCTTTTTTATTCTGTTAGGAAGCACCCTAATGTTTGCCGCAAGTACCATGTGGTTTTCAAAGCGAATTATCGCCTCTGAAGGAAAAAAAAATGCCTCTACAAAATTAAAAAATATTGGCTTTGGTAGTATTATTGGTTTTATTTCTGGAATGGTAGGAATTGGAGGTGGCATTTTTTTAGCGCCTTTATTGCACCTTACAAATTGGGATACTCCCAAAAAAATAGCAGCGACTGCCAGTGTCTTTATTTTAGTAAATTCCTTGGCAGGGTTAATAGGTCAGTATTCAAGTCCTGACTTTTATGTGGATTGGAACAGCACTGCTATTTTATTAGTTACTGTTTTTATTGGTGGTCAAATTGGGGGAGGAATTCGCAACACCTATTACACACCTGTTCAGCTCAAAAAGGCTACCGCCCTCTTGATTGCCTTTGTAGCAATTCGAATTTTATGGATATCTATTTAGTAATATATAAACAAGGACCTAAAAACACCTTGCTCTTAAACATTCTTAAAACCAATTCCTCTAAAAATTGCGTAATCCCAACAATCCGAATATATTTGAGCTTAGAATACATCAAACAATAAAATTATGCTAGAAATTATTTTCACATTGGTCATGTTGATTGTGCTGCAAGCTGTTCTTGGTTTTGATAACTTACTGTATATTTCTTTAGAATCAAAAAAAGCACCCGTAGCAGACCAGAAAAAAGTAAGAAAAAACGGAATTTTAATTGCAATCGGATTACGTATTGTACTCTTATTTGTGCTTGTTTCTATCATTGATTTTTTCCAAGAACCTTTTTCTTTTTTAACGGGAAACATCAAAGATATTGTGAAGTTTTCTTTTAATGGCCACAGCATCATCGTATTAATAGGAGGTGGTTTTATTATTTATACTGCCATTAAAGAAATTTGGCACATGATTTCTTCTAACGATTTAGAACAAAACCTTACCGCAGATTCCAAAAGAGCTAAGTCTTCAAATGCAGTGGTTACTAGCATCGTTTTAATGAATCTGGTTTTTTCTTTTGACTCTATTTTAGCTGCAATTGGACTGACAAGTGGTATAGAAAACACCACAGTAGCATTTATTGTAATGGCAATTGCCATTATTATTAGTGGCGTGCTCATGCTCTTATTGGCAGATAGAATCTCACTGTTTTTAGCAAAAAACAGAATGTATGAAGTTTTAGGATTGTTTATTCTATTTATTGTTGGAATTATGCTGGTAACCGAAGGTGGTCATTTGGCACATATCAAGTTTTTCGGAAACGAAATTATCCCGATGAGTAAAACAACCTTTTACTTTGTATTGGCTGTTTTAGTTCTTGTGGACGTTGTGCAAGGGAAATACCAAAAAAAGCTTTTATCAAAAAAAAACAAGCTTCAATAAAGGACTAAAAAATATTATGCTTTAAAAACATCTTCTTTTCATTACAATACCGCTGTCAAGCTATCTTGCATTCTTTGAATTACGATCTGTATAATTCTTTTATTGTACTCAGAAGGATTTGTGCTATAATGTGCAAACTCATCAGCTGTAAAAGCACCAATAATCATTCCCAAAGTGAGGTTTTTATAATTGATATCTTTTACAAAAATAGCTTTTGTTTTACTCCGTTGTTTCTGAACCGTAAGCGTAGATAAATCCATTTTTCTTTTTGCAATGTAATTTTTAAAAGCGCTAATTAATAGGCCGTGCTGCATCTTAATAACGGGTCTTAATGTTTGGTTTTGAAACAACTCCAACGCAGACATATTCTCTTTAATTAAATCCTGTAAAACGGGTCTTTCTTTATTCATTATCTAATAATTCATCGAGTTCTAATTGAAAATCATATTGCAAATCTTCGTGTAACTTTTCAATTGCTTTTTTAATCATGCGCACCTGTGTGTCAAAAATATTTTGCAGTCTGGTACTTCGGCTTATAGAGGGTTTAAGTTCTTTCAGCTTTTTACAAAAAAACAATAACAGCTCTGCTTCCGTTTCCTTTTTTTTAGAATAGCGAATGTGTTTTTTTATCGCTGTTAAAATCTTTCGGGTACTTTTTCTGATATAGAAAAAACTATTGGTATTTATTTCAGAAAATTGAAGAGCTACCTCTTCTTTTATTGTTTGAATATAAGTATCTTCATCATGACATTCAAATAGCAAATAGGTAAGCAACTCCTTATTTTCCTTTTTAAACCGTGCCAATTGCAGGCACAACTCCTTTAAATCTAGAGCAGATTTATGAGATAATTCATCTTTGACTTGTTTTATAGTAACTGCTTTCAAACGTCTATTTATATCGCAAAGAGCCGCATGAATATTAAAAACAAGTGCGGCTTATAGGTTCTTAAAACTATTGCTCACTAGGAATTACAACAACTTCGTTTACGTCCGCGTCATAATCTACTCCAGGAACTTTAAAACCGAATAAACTAAAAAACTCGTCGCTGTAGCCCTGTAAATCTCCGATCTCTGATAAATTTTCTGAAGTCGCTTTTTTCCAAAGCTCCGCAATCTCTGCTTGCACATCGGCACGCATCTCCCAGTCATCTACTCGAATTCGTCCTTTTTCATCCAACTCTAAATTACCCCCAAACAAACGCTGACTAAACAAACGCTGCATTTGTTCGATACAACCTTCATGAATTCCTTTGGCTTTCATAATCTTATATAATAAAGAAATATATAAAGGAATTACAGGAATTGCAGAGCTTGCTTGTGTAACTAATGCTTTGTTTACAGAAACATAGGCTTTACCTCCAATGGACTTTAAGTCGTCTGTGATGGCAAAAGCGGTTGCTTCTAAATGATCTTTAGCGGCACCTATCGTTCCATTTCTATACACAGGTCTGGTAACATCCGGGCCAATATATGAATATGCAACTGTGGTAGCTCCATCAGAAAGTACGTTTTCAGCTTTTAAGGCATCCATCCACATTTTCCAATCTTCACCTCCCATTACAGTGATCGTATTTTCGATATCTTCTCCTTCCGCAGGATTTATAGATATCTCCGAAACCTCGCCTGTATGGAAATCTACCGTCTTATTTGTAAATACTTCTCCGATAGGTTTCAATACAGACTTGTATCTTTTTCCTGTGTTTGGATGCGTTCTTACAGGGGAAGCCAAACTGTAAATTACCAAATCAATCTGACCAAGGTCCTCTTTAATCAATTGCACTACTTGCTCTTTTATTTCATTTGAAAAAGCATCTCCATTCACACTTTTCGCATACAAACCTTTGGCATGTGCATGTTTTTCAAAAGCGGCAGTATTGTAATACCCTGGAGAACCAGGTCTTCCCGCCGTTGGTGGTTTGTCAAAAAATACACCAATTGTTGCGGCATCTGATCCAAAGGCACTTGTAATTCTTGATGCCAATCCAAAACCAGTAGAAGCACCCAATACCAGTACTTTTTTAGCGCCTTCAATTTTTCCTTTCGATGTAACGTGTGCTATTTGATTGATCACGTTTTGCTCACAGCCTGTTGGGTGCGAAGTTAAACAGATGAATCCTCTTGTTCTTGGTTCTATAATCATAATACTTTTTTTTTTAGTTTGATAAAAAAGAGTTGACATTCTTCTCAATTCTATCCAACACATTTTCTGTTGTTGCCTTTACAAAAGGTTCTCCAACAATTTGTTCGTATAACTCTATGTATCTATTGGAAATTTCGATGATTTTAGCATCAGACATTTCCGGTATTTCTTGTCCTTCTAATCCCTGGAACCCTTTTTCTAGCAGCCACTGTCTTACAAATTCTTTAGACAATTGTTTTTGAGATTCTCCTGAATTTTGTCTTTCTTGATAGCCGTCTGCATAAAAATAACGAGAAGAATCTGGTGTGTGAATTTCGTCTATCAAGACAATTTTTCCTTCTTTCGTTTTTCCAAATTCGTATTTAGTATCCACTAAAATAAGTCCTCTTTTTGCAGCGATTTCAGTACCCTTTTCAAATAGCGCATGGGTATAGTTTTCCAAGACATTATAATCTGCTTCAGAAACAATTCCTTGCGCTAAAATAGCTTCACGAGAAATATCTTCATCATGCTCCCCATTCTCTGCTTTTGTTGAAGGGGTAATTATTGGTGCTGGGAATTTATCATTCTCTTTTAATCCTTCAGGCATTGAAACTCCACAAAGTACTCTTTTTCCTGCTTTGTATTCTCTAGCTGCATGACCAGACATGTATCCACGAATCACCATCTCTACTTTAAATGGATCGCATAAATGACCTACTGCTACGTTTTCATCTGGATTTGCCAACAGCCAATTCGGAACAACCGCCTCTGTATCCTTCATCATTTTAGTTGCAATCTGATTTAAAATTTGACCTTTAAACGGAATTTGACGTGGTAAAATAACATCAAAAGCAGAAAGACGATCGGTTGCGACCATCACTAAAAGGGCATCATTAATATTATATACTTCTCTAACTTTGCCTTTGTAAACAGACTTTTGATTGGGAAACTTGAAATTAGTTTCATTAATTGTATTCATGAATACTTCGTTGTTAGTTGTTGGTTCTTTGTTGTTGAGGGCAAAAATAGGCTAAAGACTATAAACCAACAACTAAAAACAAATTACTATTCTGTTTCTATACTTTTGTAAGCACTCAAAATACGCTTCACTAACTTATGCCGCACCACATCTTTATCATCCAAATATACCTGTGCAATTCCTTCGATATCTTTCAAAGCTAATAAAGACTCTTTCAAACCGGAAACCTGCTTTCTTGGCAAATCAATTTGCCCTGGATCTCCTGTAATAATAAATTTGGCACTCTTTCCCATTCGTGTTAAAAACATCTTCATTTGGTTGTGCGTCGTGTTTTGCGCTTCATCTAAAATAACAAAGGCATTGTCTAAGGTTCTACCGCGCATAAAAGCCAAAGGCGCAATCTGAATGACTCCCTTCTCTAGGTGAGATTCTAGCCGCTCATGCGGAATCATATCTCTTAAAGCGTCATACAAAGGTTGCATGTATGGATCCAGCTTTTCTTTCAAGTCTCCTGGCAAGAACCCTAAGTTTTCCCCAGATTCAACGGCAGGCCTTGTCAATATTATTTTACGAACTTCTTTTTCTTTCAAAGCCTTCACTGCAAGCGCAACCGCCGTATATGTCTTCCCCGTTCCCGCAGGACCAACCGCAAACAGCATGTCATTCTTCCCCATGAGCGTCACCATTTTTCGCTGATTTAATGTTTGGGGCTTTATAAGCTTGCCGTTAACACCGTGCACCAAAACATCTTTTATGTTTTTAGAAGCAGTTGTTTTTTCCTCATTTCCAGTAGAAGTTAAAATACGCTCAATACTATTTTCATCTAACTTGTTATAGCGATTGTAGTATTTTATCAGGCGTTTTAAACGAATTTCAAATTCATCTAAAAGCGCTGCTGCGCCATAAATCTTCAATTGAGATCCTCTTGCAACAATTTTGATTTTAGGAAAGTATTTTTTAAGCTGTTCGATAGTACTGTTTTGGGCTCCAAAAAAGTCTTTTGGATTGATTTCTTCTAATACTATAACGCGTTCGTTCAAATATTTATTTTTTAGAGATTAACATCAAGTTTATTTAAAATAAAAATAACGAATTAAATTTCTAAAATGATTAGATTTGCTTTAAATGTTTATAAATTTTTACATTTTTAATTAACAGTAATGAATTCATGGCGCTAATTACTTTAACCACAGATTTCGGAACAAAAGACCATTTTGTCGGAGCCGTAAAAGGAGCCATCTATACGGAACTTGCAGATGCTAAAATAGTAGACATTACCCATGAAATATCTCCTTTTAATATTACCGAAACTGCGTATATTCTAAAAAATTCCTACAAAAGTTTCCCGAAAGGAACCATACATATTGTTGGAGTAGACTCCGAATTAAGTGAAGAACACAAGCATATTGCTTTAGAATTAGATGGTCATTTTTTTGTGTGTCCAGACAATGGTATTGTCTCGATGATCACCTCAGAAATTAAACCCAGTAAAATAGTCGCAATTAATATTCACGATCGGATAGAAAGTAGCTTTCCTGTTTTAGATGTTTTTGTGCAGGTGGCTTGTTTTATCGCCAGAGGCGGTAACTTGACTGTCATTGGCAAAGAAATCAAGGATTTTAAAAAAATTACAGAGATTCAGCCCAAAACAAATCACAAACAAAATCAAATCGTAGGCGGTATTGTTTCCATTGATAACTATGGGAATGTAATTACCAATATTAGCAAGAAAATGTTTGAGGACGTTGGAAAAGGAAGAAACTTTAAAATGACTGCTAAGAAGCATTCTTTTTCTAAAATATTCACAAAATACAACGAAGTTGCTAGTAATAAGACATATAGCAATCAGCAATATGAGGGACATAAATTGGCCCTTTTCAACTCCGCCTCCTACATAGAAATCGCTATTTATAGAAGTAATTTAAAAACTGTTGGTGGTGCTTGTTCTTTGCTTGGGTTAGAATACAGAGATACTGTAACTATTGATTTTACGAATGTACCCAGCCCAGAATTCACAACCTTAAACTAAGACATGTTTGTACGAATTGTAAAAATGCGCTTTCATCAAGAACATATTGCCACTTTTTTAGCAATCTTCGAAGAAAAAAAGAAAGCAATCAGAGCTTCTAAAGGTTGCCAACGATTAGAGCTATATCAGGACCAAAGCAATCCTGAACTCTTTTTCACCTATTCATACTGGAATACAACGGATGAACTAGAGCAATATCGACAGTCTGAATTATTTACAACTGTTTGGACAAAAACAAAAGCACTCTTTAATGATAAGCCAGAGGCTTGGAGTGTTGATAAAAGAGTATGTTTACCCTAAATCTAAAGTTTAAAGCATAAGATGAACTTCAACTTTATTCCATTCCCTGTTTTAGAAACAGCGCGATTAGCACTAAGGGCATTGCTACCCTCAGACGCAAAATCAATTTTTAGTCTGAGAACTAATAAAGAAGTAAATACTTTCATTAACCGAGACCTGCTAAAAAACCTTTCCGAAGCAAGAGCTTTTATAGATTTTACTACTAATTTAGCGCTAGAGGGGTCAGGTGTATTTTGGGGACTAGCAGCTCAAGAAACAGGCGAAATCATAGGAAGTATTGGTTTACGAAATTTTGACGCCGAAAAAGAGTATGCTGAAATCGGATACGACATCTATCCAAAGTATCAAAAAAAAGGTTTTATGAGTGAAGCCTTTCAAAAAGTTTTAGCGTTTGCTTTTCAAGAAATGAATTTAAAAACCATAGCAGCCTTTACGCATAAAAATAATAGTGCTTCTATTGCGTTGTTAAAGAAACATGCTTTTAAACTCCAAATAGATAGAAAAGACAGTGGGTTTGAAAATAACAGGGTTTTTCTTCTTAAGAATCATCTGTTGAATTAAAAATTAAAAGGTCCTCCAAATAAATTGAAAAGAAAATAACAAGGACTTTTTAAGGAAAAAATAAGATCTTAAACACATTATAAATGTTTGCCATTTTAAAAAAAGAATTTAACTCGTTTTTTGCAAGTCCCATGGCTTATGTAGTTATTGGTGTATTCCTGTTGCTTAATGGTTTATTTTTATGGGTTTTTAAAAATGATTTTAATATTTTAAATGCAGGCTTCGCCGATTTAAATGCCTTTTTCTTTTTAGCGCCTTGGATCTTTTTATTTCTAATTCCTGCGATAACCATGAAAAGTTTTGCGGATGAATACAACAGCGGAACCATCGAACTTTTAAAGACAAAACCAATATCTAGTTGGATGATTGTTTTAGGAAAATTTTTGGCAGCGCTTCTTTTAGTCTTAAGCGCACTAGTTCCAACCCTTACCTATGTGCTCACGATCTTCAAATTAGGAAATCCAATCGGTAATTTTGACATTGGAAGCATCATTGGTTCTTATATTGGTTTGTTTTTTTTAGCCAGTACCTATACTGCAATCGGTTTGTTTACTTCCACCCTATCCAAAAATCAAATTATTGCATTTATTCTTGGTATTGTACTCTCGTTTATTTTGTATTATGGTTTTGATGCCACTGCAAATTTGTTCGATCAAAACACAACACTACAACAAATTGGACTTCATGCGCATTACAAAAGTATCTCTCTTGGAGTAATAGACACGCGAGACCTTCTATACTTTAGCAGTATTACTGCCTTTTTTTTATTCTTAACTAAAAAACGTTTAGAGCATGAGTAAAAAAATAAAAGAAATAGCACTATTAATTATAAGTTTAATATTCTTAAACAGTATCAGTTACTCTTTTTACAAACGATTTGACTTCACTTCAGACCAAAGATATACGCTCTCTGAAACGACAAAGGCCCTGGTTTCTCCCATTGATAAAACCCTTTTTATTGAGGTCTATTTAGAAGGTGAATTTCCTTCAGAGTTCAAAAGGTTACAAGCAGAAACAGCACAATACCTCAAAGAATTAGCAGCTCTAAATAAAAAAATTAAAATTAATTTTATAAACCCAAACAACCAGCGCGAGGCCTTGATAAAGAAAGGAATGCTCCCTAGCCAATTAACCGTAGAAGAAGATGGCAAGCTGTCTGAAGCTATTATTTTCCCATGGGCAGAAATACGCCTTGGAAAAAGAACAACCATTGTTCCTTTATTGCCCTCATCTATAGTGGCATCTCAAGAAGAACAGCTGCAAAAGGCCATTGGTAATTTAGAATATGAGTTTTCAAATGCGATACAAACAGTCACGCAGCAAAAACTTAAAAAAATAGCAATTCTTTCAGGAAATGGAGAATTGACTGATATCTATCAGTATAGCTTTTTAAGTGCAGTTGCAAAAAAATACAGCATGGCAAAATTCTCTTTAGATGCCAGTACTATAAATGCGCCACAAACTTTAGAAAATTTATCGAGCTTCGATTTAGCCATCATTACAAAACCTACTGAAAAATTCACAGAAAAAGAAAAGTTTGTTTTAGATCAGTTTATTTTAAACGGTGGAAAAACGTTGTGGATGCTTGATAATGTGCAAGCAGATCAAGATAGTTTGGGCAACACGGGCAAAATGTTAGCCTATCCAAAAGACCTAGGGCTTACCGACTTACTCTTCGCCTATGGTATTAGAATAAACACCAGTATTGTGAAAGACCTATATGCCGCGAAAATTCCGGTAGCAACAGGAAAGATTGGCAATCAAGCACAATTTAAAAATTTAGATTGGTTCTTCCACCCTTTGGCTCAAGGAAATCCAGAAAACCCCATAACGAAAAACATTTTGCCGGTACGCCTGCAATTCGCAAATCAAATAGATACATTAAAAAATAACATTACAAAAACACCGTTGTTGGTCAGTTCGCTTTTAACACAGAAAGTTGGAACTCCTAAAATAATTGCAATACAATCAATTGCCCATGAGGTTGTAGAAAGCGATTATAACAACGGAAGTCAGTTATTTGCTGTACTCTTATCCGGGAGCTTTAAATCTGCCTATAAAAACAGAATACAGCCTTTTAAAACGCCTCTTTTTAAAGCCCAATCTGAATTCAATAAAATGATTGTTATTTCCGACGGTGATGTTGGGAAGAATCAAATACTAAAAGAACAGCCCTACGATTTGTCAAGAGACAAATGGACCCAACAACAATTTGGAAATAAAGACTTCTTATTAAATGCTGTGGACTATTTGTTAGACGATACAGGCTTGCTAAATCTTAGAAATAAGTCTTTAAAGATCCGCATGTTAGATAAACAAAAGGCTTTCAAAGAACGTCAATTTTGGCAATTTTTAAATGTGGTGTTCCCTCTGTTTTTATTAGTTGCTTTCGGCCTTTTTTTTAGGTACTTCATGAAACGGAAGTATGGCTTTACAGTATAGCCATAAACAGTATTCTTTTAAATGACGTTTCTGTAACTATTTCATAGCTCTCAGACCCACGTTTCTCAATATTAGCAGAACATTTTTTAAGAAAATACAGAGGTAGATGTGCAGCTTACTAAAAACGGCTTCCTATTCTATAGATAGCAATCGATCATGAATAAAAGTATAGTCCAGCAGGCGCTGCACTTTATCTGAAGATATTATTTTCCATCGGCAGTCCTCATTCTCTTCAAATTCGGGAACTTTAAAACCTTTACTCAGCTTTGCAATTGTATAAAACTCTCTTCTTGTAGGATGATGATTAGAACAGGCATTCAAGATCATGTCCCAACAATTTTGAGCAATAATTTGGTGAATGATTTCAATACAATCTTCCTGATGAATCATATTTACAAATCCCTTTGGTTGCGGAATTTTCCGTCCATCTTTAAACCAATTAGCAGGATGTCTTTCACCTCCAAACAGCCCAGCAAAACGGAGGATTGTTGTTTCAAAAAAAGTGTTTTCTAAAAATAAATTTTCAATGGCTGTAAGTGGGTTTTTTAAGACCGTATCTTCCTCTGTCATCACTCGATTCAGACTGCCATACACAGATGTAGAACTAATAAAAATTACTTTTTGTACTGCCGAATTTTGAATTTGAGAAATCAAATTTTCAAAGCCATCTATCTCTTTTGAGGTAATTGCAATAATTAAAATATCTGTTTCTAGGAAAGTATCAAACTCCTCAAATTCGGAGATGTTCACCAAATAAGTTTCAATCCCTAAAGCCTCTAAAGCATCAATTTTTTCAGCTGAAGTTGTAGAGCCTTTTACCTTAAAACCGTCATCTAAAAACGAAGTTGCCAGCGGAGTTCCCAACCAACCACAACCTAAAATACCAACGTTTCTCATTCCTTAAAACACATTATAGTTGTTTTTATTTATTAACAGGCCGCTTCATCACAGCAGTTGTCATGTTTTATCAATCTACAAGAGAGCACTGCTAATAAAGCACCTAAAATGGGTGCTGCTATATACAACCAAAGTCCTGCTATATTTCCAGAAACTATATTTGGTGCGATCGAGCGTGCAGGGTTCATAGAGGCATTGGTAATTGGCCCTGCAAACATTGCTTCTAATAACACTACAGCACCTACTGCTATTCCGGCAACAATTCCCATTTCTTTACTTCCCGTAGAAACATTAATGATCACAACCATTAAGAAAAATGTCAATAATAATTCTAAAATGAATGCCCTTCCAACATCCACCGTCGGGATCGTTGCCCCCAAAGTTTCACTCGTTGGAAATAAGTACCACAAAACTAAACTCGCAGCAAAAGCCCCTAAAACCTGCGCAATAATGTATTTAGGTACTTCTTTCCAGGAAAACTTTTTAGCAAAAGCAAAAGCTATCGTCACTGCTGGATTAAAATGAGCCCCTGAGGTTTCGCCAAAAGCATAAATCATTGCCATTACAATCAAACCCCAAGTAATTGCAATTCCTACATGTGTTACCTCACCCCCGGTAACTTCATTTACTGTCATGGCTCCAGTGCCGCAGAAAATCATGGAAAACGTACCTATAAATTCAGAGATGTATCTTTTCATTATTACAATTGTTTTAACTATTTTTTCACTTTCGATTGCAGATTCGGGAATCTTTTCACAGTTCTACAAAAGACTCCTGATACTAAAAGTAGCAAAGATACATTGCTTTACTTTAAGATATCGTTAACATTTATCGTTTTATGAAAGCTTAAATTTGAATTCAATAATTTAAATTACAATATTATGAAAAGATTAATAGTACCGATACTACTGCTTGTAATTAGTTCAATTACCAATGCACAAATTGAAACACCAGCACCAAGTCCTGCTCAAAAAATAACACAAAAAGTTGGATTAACAGACATTACATTAGAATATTCTAGACCTAGCATGAAAGGGCGAACTATTTTTGGTAGTCTGGCGGAATATGGAGAAATATGGAGAACTGGTGCCAATGCAAACACTAAATTAACGTTCTCTACAGAATTTATAATTGCTGAAAATACCTTAGCAAAAGGAAGCTATGCCTTGTATACAGTTCCTGGTGAGAAAACATGGGAAATTATTTTATATACAGATACCACAAATTGGGGAACTCCCGGAAAATGGGATGAAACAAAAGTAGCGGCACGCGTTGTTGTACCCACTCAGAAATCAGCTATGGATGTTGAAACACTCACCCTTGGTTTTGATAACTTAACAAATAATAGTGCTGTTTTAGGGATTGTGTGGGAAAACACCTATGTGGGATTAAAATTTGAAACACCTACGGATGAAATGGTTTCAAAGAGTATTCTAAAGGTAATGAACGGACCCACTGCGAATGATATGTTTGGTGCAGCTGTGTACTACTTGCAAACTGATAAAGACATAGATTCGGCACAAGTATGGATTGACAAAGCGATAGAAATGACCGCTGATGCTCCTAAATTTTGGTATTTAAGACAGCAATCTCTAATTCATGTAAAAGCAGGAAAAACCAAAACTGCCATTTCTGCTGCAAAGGCATCTTTAAAATATGCTAAAATTGCTAATAATGGTGCTTATATCAAAATGAATACTGCCTCTTTAAAAGAATGGGGAGCATTATAAAACACGATCATTCCTTATTAACACTAAAAAACCTCGAGCAAAAGCTCGAGGTTTTTTAGTGTCAATTCTATCTGGAAACTGCGGAATCCGCGAGTCCTAGTTCTTCCGGTATTGCCTTGTTTCTTCGAAAACAACGTCCAATATTTTTTGATCTGTCTCTTCAAAAGACAAACTTTTACGCCGCATTACAGCGATTACTACTTCGTATACTTTGCTCATCTGGAAGGTAACAAAACCGGCAGCGCCACCCCAACTATAAGAAGGAATGAAGTTTCTTGGAAAACCACCGCCAAAAATATTGGCACTTACGCCAACCACGGTTCCTGTATTGAACATCGTATTGATCGCACATTTAGAATGGTCTCCCATTATTAAACCACAGAACTGTAATCCTGTTTTTGCAAAACGTCCAGTTTCATAATCCCATATTTTTACTGGGGCATAGTTATTTTTTAAGTTCGAAGTACTTGTTCCTGCTCCTATATTACACCATTCTCCAATCACCGAGTTCCCTAAATAGCCGTCATGGCCTTTGCTAGAGTATCCAAAAATCACAGCATTGCTTACCTCTCCTCCAACTTTACAATAGGGACCGAGCGTTGTATCTTTGTAAATTTTTGCCCCCATTTTAAGAACAGAATGCACTCCCATCGCAAAAGGTCCTCTTACGCTTGCTCCTTCCATGATTTGTGCGTTTTTACCAATATAAATCGGTCCTTCAGCTGCATTTAATGTCGCAAACAAAATTTCTGCTCCCTCCTCAATGAAAATATTTTCTTTATTTATGACCTGCACTCCTGCTGGTATCGGTTCTGAAGTTCTATCTTCAGTTACCAACTCAAAATCCTGCTGAATTGCTTTACCATTGTGTGTAAAGATGTCCCAAGTATTTTTTATGTGAATCAACTCTTCTTCAAATTCAATTTGAGTATAGCTGTCAAAATTCACCTCTTCTTGCTCATTTGTAGTATAAAAAGCAATCACATCTTCCCCTTGAAAAACAGCTTCATTCTTAGATAGCTTTTTCACCAAAGCAACCAAGGCTGCTGTTGGACAAAAGGAAGCATTGATAAGAATATTTTCTTCCAACTCTACCATTGGATGTTTTTCCTCTAAATGCGCTGCGGTAATCGTTGTTGTTGTCAAGCCCAAATATTTCTCCCATTTTTCTCTAATGGTTAAAATACCGATTCTAATATCTGCAACAGGTCTCGTGTACGTAAATGGTAATAGCGCTGTTCTCACATCACTATCAAATAAAATGTAATTCATTTTGTCTTTTTTTGAAGCACACAAATTTACTCTAAATTGCGCATAAAAAAAACCAATTGCTATAAATACAATTGGCTTTCTACTATTAAAAATTGAGGGGATACTTAATTTTTAATAAATTTTTGACTTCCGATCTGGTCTGCTGTAAAAACTTTTAAAATATAAATACCTTTACTTAAAGCATTCACATCCATTTTATTATTAATACGCGACACTTTTTTAGAAAGCGCCAATCTACCTAAAGAATCATAAAATTCTACCGTAGCATTTTCAGCTCCAGAAGGCAATTGAATACCTACCTTATCTGATGCAGGATTTGGAAACATTTCAAAGTTTAAACGTTTTGCTTCTGAGGTATTTAAAGCCCCCTCTGCAACTACAGTAATAGTTCCAAACATGCTCGCATGCGGAGTGCATATATAATAATTTGATCCTTCGGATGTAAAAGTATATGAAAAAGTAGTTCCTGATGGAGTGCCTTGATAAGCTCCACTATAAAAACTTTCATTTGCACCTTTACTCTCCACATTGTGACCGCTGCTACTCCAAACCCAAGTTACAGTGTCTCCAATCTCCACAGTCCTGCTCGCATTTGCCGCGCCACTTGCACTTGGATTTGAACCAAAACCCCAATCAATGGTTACTGTCTCAGTTGTCTGTGCAACTAAGCCCACAGTAAACATTAAAAATAAAATAAAAAGTAATTTTTTAATCATAATTTAGTATTTAATTGCCCCCAATTTTTTAGAAAGGCTTTATTTATAATAAGGTAAAAATAATTTATTATTTCTATACTTTT
>Ga0209710_1001504_pt1 | contig 17710 bp, 17 predicted proteins | sample ArcticOcean_MG_C_5_FD_187436 | JGI IMG/M metagenome (GOLD analysis project Ga0209710, IMG submission 187436) | Marine microbial communities from western Arctic Ocean - ArcticOcean_MG_CB4_138 (SPAdes) (version 2) | ecosystem: Environmental > Aquatic > Marine > Oceanic | place: Arctic Ocean...
TTCCTTTGAAGCACATTAATAATTTTACTCTCTTAATGTCAGTTCTTTTATCAGCACAATGTACTGATCTAAATGTTAACAATGTAACTAGAAATATATATCCAAAATATAATAAGCCTGAACATTTTGTAAAATTGGGTAGAAAAAAAATTGAAAAAATAATCAAAAGCATAGGTCTTTTTCGAGTTAAGGCAAAAAGTGTTTATTTAATGTCTAAACAGCTTTTAGAGAAACATGGCGGTAAAGTACCTAGGAGTTTTGAAGAGCTCGAAAAACTTCCTGGCGTAGGGCATAAAACAGCAAGTGTGGTCATGTCTCAAGGTTTTGGCATTCCTGCTTTTGCAGTTGATACTCATATTCATAGATTGGCACAAAGATGGGGACTGACAAGTGGAAAAAATGTTATTCAGACAGAAAAAGATTTGAAAAGGATTTTTCCAGAAAAAACGTGGAGCAAACTCCATTTACAAATAATTTATTATGGTAGAGAATATTGCAAAGCAAGAGAGTGTTATGGTTTAACTTGTAAAATATGCATCACTTGTTATCCTAAAAGAAAAAAACAATTTATAATAAAAAAAGCTTAGTATGAAAATTTTAGGAATTGGTAACGCAATTGTTGATGTTTTATGTAAAGTAAATGATGATTTTTTAATAAAGAACTCATTAACAAAAAGCACTATGAAACTTATAGATGAAAATGAGTTTAAGACTTTACTTTCATTAGTAAATATTGAAGAGACAGTATCTGGAGGTTCGGTTGCAAATTCTATTGTTGGACTTTCTCAATTGGGAAATAAAGTTGGATTTATTGGTAAAGTAAGTAATGATAATTTAGGTCAAAAATATGAAGATGGACTTAAAGAAGAAAATGTTAAATATTTGTATGAAAAAAAAGAAGAACCTATTCCAACTGGAAGCTGTTTAATTCTAATAACACCAGATTCTGAACGTACAATGTGCACTTATTTGGGTACCGCAGGAAAAATAAATGCTAGTGATATTGACCCAAAAATAATAAAAAATAGTGAAATAACCTTTTTAGAAGGTTATTTGTGGGACGAAGGAGAGCCTAAAAAAGCCTTTGATAAAGCCATAAATAACTCAAATAAAGTAGTATTATCGTTATCCGACTTGTTTTGTGTTGAAAGACATAAAAAACACTTTTTAGAACTTGTTAGGAATGAAGTAGATATTGTATTTGCAAACGAACAGGAATTTCTATCTTTAATTAATTCTAACTCTTTTAATGAAATAATTTCTTTTTCAAAAAATTTAAAAAAGAATATAATAATTACTAGAGGAAAAAAAGGGGCAGTTGCAATAAGTAATAATGAAGTTGTTGAGTGTCCTGCAAAACAAGATTTAAAGATAAAAGATTTGACTGGAGCTGGTGATTTATTTGCAGCTGGGTACTTGCATGGATTTATAAATAATTTATCCACTGAAAGGAGTTTAGAAGAAGGTACTAAACTTTCTTCAAATATAATTGAAAAAATTGGAGCTCGATTATAAAATTATGAGCTCTCTAAAGACTTTTAAAATATTTCCAGTACCTGTTTTTGAGTTTCAAATTGATAATCATGAACAAATTAATACTGAGTTAGAAAAATATATATATGAGTTAAAAAAAAGTGATCCAAAGGGTCAAAGTAAGTCAAATGCTGGTGGGTGGCATTCAGCTGATTTTATTATTAAAGATAATGTTCCAATACAAAGCTTTATTTCCAAATTTAATAATTTACTTCCTAAAATGTTTATCAATCAAATGGGTATTGATAAAAAGCTGACTAATATTACAATTTTAAATATGTGGTCAGTAGTTAATGGTAAGAATACTTTTAATACAAAACATAATCACCCCAATTCATATTTTAGTGCTGCATATTATATTAAAACAAATAAAGATTCTGGCCATATAAAGTTTTTTGATCCGAAAGAAGTTAAAACGATGTATTCTCCAGCTGTAAGTGAATTAAACGAATTTTCAACAAATATTGTAAGAATTAAGCCAGAGGAAGGTAAATTGTTATTATTTCCATCTTACCTTCATCATTCAGTAGAGGAAAATATATCTGATGAAGACAGAATAGTTATAAGCTTTAATTTAGATATTAAATAGAATATCCTAACTTTCCACTTAAAATAAAAGATTTATCATTAAAAACGTTCAAAAATTTTTTTCGGACCCTATAGATATGTGTTTCAACTGTATGTGTTTCTAGAGTTAATTTTTGGTTCCACACTTCTTTTTGTAAATCATTGACATTTTTTGGGTTTTTAGCATTAAATAAAAATAATATAAACAACATTTCTTTTTCCGTAAGCTTTAAAAATTTTTTATCTTTTGAAATTGTTCGAGAATTTAAATTGAATTCATAGTTTTTAATAAAAATATTAGATTGTGACTTAAAATTAACCCTTAAAAAAAAAATATTTATTTTTTCGATCAATTTCAAAGTTTTAATTGGTAACTTTTCTAAATTTAAAATTCTACTTGTCTCATTTTGTTCTTTAGATTTGATTTTAAAATTATTTATTACTAAAAAAATTACATTTTTACAATTTTTGTTATCAATATTAATTATTTTTTGCTTATTAAAGTCATCCTGAAATATTAAATCAAAATTTAATTCTTCCTTTATTTCATATAATATTTCATGTAATATTTTTGAGTTTGTTAGACAAAGCTGATTTTTCAACATATGAATTATGATAATTTATTTAAAAAATAAACATATACTTGTAGTAGATGAATTTCAATTTAGATGTGCAATTGGCAAAAATGGCCTTTCAAGTAAAAAGGTTGAAGGTGATTTTTTTACACCAAAAGGGATTTTTAAATTAGAAAAATTATACTACAGAGAAGATAGGGTAAATTTTGAAAAATGTGACTTAAAATTTGAAAAGATAAATAATAGAATGGTTTGGTGCAATGATAATACAAGTATTTTTTATAATAGATTAACTCAAATTAGTAAAAAAATTACTTATGAGAAAATGTTTAGAAATGATTATAAATATAATTTTGTCATTACACTTGATTATAATAGAAAAAAGATTCAAAAAAATAAAGGTAGTGCAATATTTATACATCTAACAAAAAATTACAAACCGACTGCTGGTTGTATAGCAATAAATAAAAATGACTTTGAAATCCTTCTCAAGGTTGTTAAAAAAAATACTTATATTAAGATATACTAATCTCTAGAACCAAATATACTAGATCCAATTCTTAAGTAAGTAGACTTATATTTAATAGCCTCTAAATAATCTCCTGACATCCCCATACTTAAATCATTTAAATTATAATCGTGTATTAAGTCTTCCATTAGTTTAAAATATTTAGAGGGATTTTTATTTGATGGAGGTAAACACATAAATCCAATAATATCTAATCCTAAGTTATTACTACATTCATTATAAAATGAATTTAAGCTTTCTAGGTCGATACCATTTTTTTGAATTTCATTTCCTATATTCACTTGGATAAAAATTTTTGGTTTAATTTTTTCATTTTCTTGTAACTTTGAAATTATTTTAGCTAATTTCAAATTATCCAAAGAGTGAATATAATCAAATAACGGAAATAAATGTTTTGATTTATTAGTTTGAATTTTACCAAGCATATGAAGTTTTAAATTAGGATATTGTTGTTTTATTTTGGGCCATTTATTTAAGCTTTCTTGAATTTTATTTTCACCAAAATGAACATGTCCATATTCTATTAAGGGAATTATTTTACTCATTTCAAATGTTTTGCTAACAGCAATAATTGTCGGCTTATTAATTAATTTAGAGTCAATACCATCCTTTATTTGGTTTTGAATTTTTTTTAAGTTATTAATAATGTTGTGCATTTTAAAAATTTAAAGTTTTATTGTTTTGTTAATAAACTTAATAAACATTTCATAAATAAATTACCAAGAAATACATCTATAATATATAGAAATTATGACATTAAAATTAATAAAAAAGAAATAATAGAAATTAAAAATATTTGCCGAACAAATGGGATAAGATTTTACTTGAGTAATAACATTAAGCTTGCAATCAAATTGGGGCTTGATGGAGCATATATTCCATCATTTAATAAAAGTATTGGTCATAATTCTTTTTCACTAAAAACTAATTTTTCTTTATTAGGTTCTGCACACAATTTGAAAGAAATAAGAATAAAAGAAAAACAACAAGTAAATAAAATATTTATTTCACCTATTTTTTTTACAGAAAAGAATAAATTTTACTTAGGTATTTATAAATTTTTACAACTAAAAAACCTTACTTTAAAAGAAATAACTTGTCTTGGGGGTATAAATAAGAACAATGTTAAAAAAATAATAATGATAAAGATTAAAAATGTTGCTGGAATAAGTTTTTTTCAAAATTTTTAAAACGCCTTGTATGAAAAATAATATTAAAATAAATTATGCAAAGTCTGAATTAGTAAAAATCCAGAAATACTTTCTTGACCAAAAATTTGAAAAAGTAATTGAAAAAACAAAAAAACTTATGAAAAAAGATCCCAATCAGGTTCCTTTTTATAATTATATTGGGCTTGCATATAGACAGTTAGGTCAAAACCTAAATGCTGAAAGTATTTTTAAAAAAGGATTAGAAATTTTTCCAAGCAACTTAAGTATTATTTGTAATTTAGGAGCTCTATATCGACATATGGCAAAGTTTGTAGAAGCTGAGTATTATTTAAAAAAAGGTTTGGAACTCAAAAGAGATGATTTTAATATATTATGTAATTATGGAAATTTAAAAAGAGATCTTAATAAAAATAAAGAAGCAATTGAATACTATAAACAAGCTTATAAAATTAACAGCCTTAATGAAACTCTCCTTATAAATTTAGCATCTACGTTTGGAATAAATGCAGAATTTGAGGCATCTAAAAAAGTTTTAAATGAAGTACATGCAAACTTTCCCAAAAATACAAAAGCAGATTTGATGTATAGTAGCATTCATAATTATCAAGAAGATGATAATCATAGAAATTATATGATCGATAAACTTAATCTTAATCTTTACCAACAAGATATGGTTTATTTAAATTTTGCCATTGCAAAATCATACTCAGATATAAAAAATTATTCAGAATCTTCAAAATATTTTATTACTGCTAACAAAAATCAATTCAATATATCTAATTATAGTTTTGAAAATGAATTAAATATATTTAATATAATTAAAGATAGATTCAAAAATTTTAAATTTAAGAATTTATATTCCTCTGAGGAACCTAACTTAATTTTTATAGTTGGTTTACCTAGGTCAGGGACAACTTTAACACATCAAATTATATCCTCACATTCAAATGTTTATGGAGCAGGTGAATTACCTATTATTATGAATATCTTTAATAATAAAATTAAAGATACTTCTTTTTTAGATAAAATTTTTCAAGATAAAGATTATGGTAATAACATTTTTATTCAAAAATTTTCTCAACAGGTTGAAAAGTTATTTGCTCAGTTTGATAATAAAATTATCTTAGACAAATCACCTTTAAACTTTATTTGGATTGGTTTTATAAAATTGCTATTTCCAAAAGCAAAAATAATTCATTGTAAACGAAATCTAAGAGATGTTGGTTTATCAATATATAAAAATTTTTTTGATGGTGGCCATTTACCCTGGAGCTATAATGAAAAAACCTTAATACAATTTATAGATGCTTATAAAAACTTAATGAATTTTTGGAATGAAAAGCTACCTAACCAAATTTATATTTGTGAATACGAAAAATTAGTTTCCAATAAACTTCAAGAGACAAAAAAAATGATAGCTTTTTGTAACTTAGATTGGGAAGAAAACTGTGCTGATCATACTAATAATGATACTGTAATTAAAACAGTAAGTATTTCTCAGGCAAGGAAACCTGTTTATAAAACTTCAATTAAATTAAGTGACAATTATCTAAATTATTTAGATTTCTTAAAAAAATTATAGTAAAAAAAAGGCCCTCAAAAGAGGGCCTTTTAAATTAGTTATGTAGATTCTACTAGAATGCGAAAGATACAGAAACTTCTGTATGCTCTACTTCCATCAGACGCTGTCCACCCATGTTTTCACCTTCGTTGTGATGTGCAGAAATAGACATTCCACCCATTGAATAACCTATTCCAACACCTGTCATTTCTTCATCCACTGGATTATTAGCACTAGCAAGTTCAGTTTCAATTATTCCATAAGACACAGACAGATTATCGTTTATTGCAAATGCAATACTGGCTTGTGATCTTTCTGAGTCAGCAGTACCTGCAGCATCAGCTGCTTGTCTGTCGATATCAGTGAATTGGTAACCAACAGTTACAGGACCAGCAGCATATGTTGCAGCAAAAACATCTGCATCATTAGAACCATTTTGACCAGTTCCAGCGTATACTGTTAAACCATCAACTAGTGAATCAAGAACAACGTGTACTGATTTACCAGAATCTTGGTTTGCTCCTGCACCAGTAACAGCACCATCGTCAGCTCTAGCACTAGTGTTTCCTGGAGAGTAACCAAGGTTAATACTACCTATACCATCTACTGGATATGAGTAATCAAAACCATTACCACCCATATCAGCTTCGTAAGTTGTACCACCCTGAGCAACGTTTGTTTGAGAGTTTACTGCAGCGATACCTAAACCATCACTTGCTTCTTCTACAGCTGTTGGCATTACGTCATCGATTTTAGCAAAACCAATGTTTCCAGTAACTTGTGTGTATTGTAAAACACCCATAGCACCCATATCAAGAGTAACTGCTGATGTTGAAGAACCAGCTGAATCAGAATGCAAAGTGTGAGTTAATGATACAGTCATACCATTATCTAGTTCACCCGAACCATTAAAGGATATGTTTTCTTGCATACCAAAACCTTTACCTGATACTCCTACACCGCCTGCACCTAATAATCCACTTGCGTACTCATTTCCACCTTTATTAGTGTATGATACTTTAGCACCACCACTTACTGTTAACTCACCAGCCACTGCTGCTGACATTGCAACAAGTGAACCAGCTAGAGCTGAAATACCTATTTTTTTTAGGTTTATCATATTTTCTCCTATTTGTTTGTTTGTTTGTTATTATTAATTAATAATGGTCTATAGATATCAAAAATCGTTCAATTTTTTATAACTTAAAATAATAAAAGCTATTTTATTAGTAATTGTTGTAAAAATATCACACCATAATTCCTTTTAATAACAACAATATGTATGTTAATTACGTGAATATTTAACGATAGTTAAAAAAATGATGAAATTTATAAAAATAACTTTTTTTATAGCAATGTTTTTAAACATTTATGGTTGTGGAATATACAAACCTGTTGATGCTAGAAAAACTTCTCCAAATGTTGGGACTAGAGCTGAGAAAAACATGCAAGAAGGAAAGGGGTATAGATTATTTGGAGGTAACAAAAAAAAGGGCGGGGTTTTTGAGTTTGCCTCATCTAACGCAATGTGGAGGGCTTCTATTAAATTGTTAGACTTTACACCACTAAGTAATGTGGATTACTCTGGGGGGATGATAATTACTGATTGGTTTTCAGATGAAAAAGAAGAAAACGTATATATAAAAATCACTGTGAGATTTTTTTCAAATGAAATAAGGGCTGATGGTGTTAATGTAATTGTATATAAAAAAACTTGTGATGAGCTTAATAAATGTAAAACATCTAAAGTGGAATCGGCTTTAGCCAATGAAATAAAATTAGCAATCCTAAAAGAGGCCGCTTTAATTGAAAATAATAATTTATTAAAAAATCCAGATTATAAACGACCAGAGTTTGGCGCCAAATAATTATAATTTAAGATATACTTCATTAAAATGGAAAGATACAATTTCAAAACTGTTGAAAAAAAATGGCAAAATTTTTGGGATAACAACAAAACATTTGCAGCCAAATTAGATAAAAATAAAAAAAAATTTTATTGCTTAGAAATGTTTCCTTACCCATCAGGTAAGATACACATGGGTCACGTAAGAAATTATACAATTGGTGATGTTCTAGCAAGATTCAAAGCTTTACAAGGGTATAATGTTTTACATCCAATGGGGTGGGACTCGTTTGGTATGCCAGCAGAAAATGCTGCAAGACAAAATAATTTAGATCCAAAAACCTGGACTGAATCAAATATTAAAACCATGAGATCTCAGCTTAAAAAGCTTGGCTTATCAATTGATTGGGATAAAGAAATCTCAACTTGTTCTGAAGACTATTACAAACACCAACAGCAATTTTTTCTTGATCTTTATGATAAAGGGTTAGTTTACAGAAAAGAAAATTATGTTAACTGGGATCCAGTTGATGAAACTGTTCTTGCTAATGAACAAGTAGTAGATGGTAAAGGTTGGAGGTCAGGAGCCATAGTTGAAAGAAAGAAGTTAAATCAATGGTTTTTTAACATATCAAAATTTTCAGAAGAACTTTTACAGGGATTAGAGACCCTAGATCAATGGCCCAACAAAGTAAAAGTTATGCAAAAAAATTGGATTGGAAAATCTTTTGGTTGTGAGGTTGAATTTAAAGTGGAAAGTGACAAACCCATTGAAAGCATTAAATGCTACACAACAAGACCCGATACTTTGTTTGGCTTTTCCTTTCTTGCTCTCTCAGTTGATCACCCTTTAGCAAAATATTATGAAAGCGATAAAAGTTTTCAAGATTTTAAAGATAAATGCTCTAAAACTGGTACTACTGAAGAATCTATTGCTTCTGCTGAAAAACTTGGATTTAAAACTGATATGACTGCAATTAATCCTCTAGATAAAAATATGAAGGTTCCAGTTTATTTTGCAAATTTTGTATTAATGGACTATGGATTAGGTGCTGTTTTTGGTTGTCCCGCACATGATCAAAGAGATCTGGATTTTGCAAAAAAATATAATTTAAAAATTACAGCTGTTGTTAAGCCTGAAAAAAATAGAGACTTTGAAATAAGAAATGAGGCTTATACAGGTGAAGGATATCTTTATAATTCAAATTTTCTTGATGGTTTAAAAGTTCCAAGTGAATCTATTATTAAAACTATAGAGTTTCTTGAAAAGAATAATTTAGGGACAAAAAAAACTAATTATAGATTAAAAGATTGGGGTATATCAAGGCAGAGATATTGGGGTTGTCCTATTCCAATGGCCTATGATGAAAATGATCAGCCTATTAAAATTCCAAGAAATATGTTGCCTGTTAAACTTCCAGAAATCGAAAAATTAAGCAACACAGGGAACTCTTTAGACTTAGAAGATAGCTGGAAATTTTTTATCTTAGATGGTAAAAAATATAGAAGAGAAACCGATACATTAGATACTTTTGTTGATTCTTCTTGGTATTTTTTAAGGTTTTGTTCACCTCATAATTTAGATCGTGGATTTACTCAAGAAGAGGCTAACTATTGGATGCCAGTTGACCAGTATATTGGAGGTGTTGAGCATGCCATTTTACATCTATTATATTCAAGGTTTTTTATGCAGGCACTTTCTTATAAAAATGATAATTTTAAATTAAAAGAACCATTTGATGGATTGTTTACACAAGGAATGGTTTGTCATGAAACCTATAAAGATCAAACAAATGCATGGTTAAGTCCTGAAGAAGTAATTTCAGAAGATGGTAAAGAATTTTATAAAAAAGATAACCCTTCTGAAAAAATAATTATTGGACCAACAGAGTCTATGTCAAAATCTAAAAAAAATACTATTGATCCAGAACATATAATAAAAAATTATGGAGCAGATTCTGTTAGATTATTTATTTTATCAGACAGTCCTCCAGAAAAAGACGTGCAATGGTCTGATCAAGGTATGATAGCATCATTTAAATTTATTCAAAAACTATGGACTTTAAATTCTAAAATTTTAGATAAAATAAAAGATAACAACCAAGACGATGAAGGTAAAAATTTATCTAAATTTACTAATCAGCTAATTAATAAAGTAACTGTAAATCTAGAAAAGTTTCATTACAATGTAATAGTCGCTAACCTTTATGAAATGTATAACTTTTTAATCAAAGAAATAGACAAACCTATAAAAAAAGAGATTTTAATTGAAAACTATAAAAAAATTTTAATTTTAATGAATCCATTTATTCCACATTTTTCAAATGAATGTTTAAATACAATTAATGAAAATCAAATAAAATGGCCAATAATTTCACAGAAAGATTTAATAGAAGAAGATATTAATTTTGTTGTTCAGATAAATGGTAAAAAAAGAGCTATTTTAAAGGTAAAAAGAGATATGATTAAAAAAGAAATTTTAGAGATCATAAAGCTAAATCTAGAAATTGAAAAATTTTTAAAAGATCAAACAATAAAAAAATCAATATTTGTACCCAACAGGCTTATAAATCTTATACTATAAGAAATGTTCCAAAAAAAAATTATACTTCTTCTTTTGTTGCTACTATCGTCTTGTGGGTATGAAGCAATTTATACCAAAAAAAATTCTGTAAATTATAGTTTTTCAATAAGTGAATTAAGCTTTGTTGGAGATAGAATAGTTAATCTAAAGATCAAAGAAAAACTAAACAACTATACCCAAGCTAAAAAAGATAAGGATTTGATAATAAGAATCTCTAGCGCTTCAGAAAAGGTAATTATAGCAAAAAATACAGCTGGTAATGCCACATCCTTTAAAAATACAATCTCTATTAATGTTAATATTTTAATGAACAATGAATTTAAAAGCAATTTTATAATTTTGGAAAGTTTTAATTATAATAATATTTCTAATAAATTTAATTTGAAAAAGTATGAAGAAAAAATTAAAATTAGTTTAGCTGAGACGGCTTCAGATAAATTAATTTTTAAAATATCTAATATTAAATGATACTAAAGTCGTTTGAATTGAGCAAAAAAAAACTAAATGATTATAAATTTTATCTATTTTATGGCAATAACGAAGGTTTAAAAGAAGAGAATATTAAAAATTTATTTGAAAAAAACTATCAAGATAAAATTCATAGATATGAAGAAAAGGAGATATTAGATAATATTAATATTTTTTTTAATAGCACTCTTACTAAATCTTTTTTTGATAATGAAAAACTCATAATTATTAATAGAGCTACAGATAAAATTAGAACAATCATAGAAGACTTAATGGAGAAAAACCCTGAAGGTATACAAATTATTTTAAATTCAAAAAATTTAGAAAGAAAATCTACTTTACGAAAACTCTTCGAAAAAGAAAAATCAATTATATGCATCCCTTTTTATGAAGATAATAACCAAACTTTAAATTCGATTATTAGTCTTTTTTTTAGAAATAAAAAAATTCCTATATCTCAGCAATTAATTAACATTTTAGTGGAAAGAAGCAGAGGTGACAGAAAAAATCTGAATAATGAATTAGAAAAGATTGAAAATTTTTCTTTAAATAAAAAAAATTTAAACATTAAAGAAATAATCAAACTAACTAACCTTGCAGACAACTATAGCGCTTCGGAACTCGTGGATCACTCACTAGCTAAGAATACTAGAAAAACTGTCACTATATTAAGTGAAAACAACTATTCAGAAGAAGATAATATCTTAATTATTAGAACATTATTAGCAAAACTTAAAAGGTTAGTTAAAATTTTTGAATTAATTGGTGAAAAAAACAATATTGAACAGGCAGTATCAATGTGCAAGCCACCAATTTTTTGGAAGGACAAACCTCTTGTTACTCAACAAATACGGTCTTGGAATAAAGATCTTTTAAAAGGTTTAATTTATAAAACCAGTGAAATCGAACTTTTGGTTAAAAAGAATTCAACGCTTGCTAAAAATATATTAGCAGATTTTATTATTAATAATTCAAAAAAAACTAATAATTAGATTTTATAATTTCAATTATTTTATTTAGTTGATCTAAATCTTTATATTCTAATAATAAAGATCCTGAATTATTTTTTTTATTTTTAATTAAAACATTAAGGCCAATTTTTTCCCTAATTGAATTCTCTAAGGCTTGTAGGTTTGCATTTTTGGAAGGTTTAAGAGAATGTTTTTTAATCTTAAAAATTTTAACGAAATTTTCTAACTGTCTAACTGAAAGATTTTTTTCGATTATTTTATTTGCAACAAATTCTGCATTATCCAAACCTACTAAAATTTTTGCATGTCCTGCTGTTATTTTTTGAGTTTCAATTAACTTTAAAACCACTTCAGGAAGGCTTAATAACCTCAAAAAATTAGCAATATGACTTCTACTTTTTCCAATAAATTGTGCTACTTTTTCTTGATCATATGAAAACTCTTCAATAAGATGCTGATAACCACGTGCTTCTTCTACTGCATTTAGGTCGTTTCTTTGAACATTCTCAACAATTGCAAATTCTAAAGATTTTAAATCATCCACATCAGTAATAACAACTGGAACTTCATGCAAACCTGCTTTTTGTGCTGATAGCCACCTTCTCTCTCCTGCAATTATCTCATACTTTGAATTGTCTTCACTAGATTTTCTAACAATAATTGGCTGAATAATGCCTCTCTCTTTTATTGAGTTTGTTAGATCCTGTAAACTTTCCTCATCAAATATTTTCCTAGGTTGAAACTTATTGCTTACAAGGTCACTTATAGAAACTTTATTAATGTTTATTTCTGCTTTTGTTTCTCCTATTAAAGATGACAAGCCTCTACCTAGACCTTTTTTTATTTTGTTTGTATCCATTATACAACGCTCCCTATTTTTTGTTCTTGATTAATAAATTCATCTGTAAAGTTAAAATATGATTTACTACCAGGACAAGATTTGTCATACAGTAAAACTGGCATGCCATGTGATGGTGCCTCAGATAGTCTGACATTTCTTGGGATCACTGTTAGATAAACTTTTTCATTAAAATAGTCTCTTGCTTCTTTTTCTACCTGTGTAGATAATCTGTTTCTTTTATCAAACATTGTTAAAAGTATGCCTCTAATTTTCAACTCAGGATTTAAATTAACTTTTATTCGTTCTATGGTTTTCATTAGCTGAGTTAAACCCTCTAAAGCAAAAAATTCAGTCTGCAGTGGCACTAATAATGAGTGAGAAGACACTAGAGCCATGACTGTAAGCAAACTCAGAGATGGTGGACAGTCTATAAGCACATAATCATAGCTTGCTCTAGAATCATTTAAATAAGGGGTTAATTCGCGTTTTAAAATGAAGGCTCTCATGCTGTCATCTGCTGTCTCTACCTCAAGCCCAGATAAATCTACATTCGAAGTAATAATATCTAAATTTTTGAACTCTGTTTTTTTAATCACTTCAGAAATTGTCTTTGTTCCATTCAGTACTCCATAAATTGTGCCAGTCGAATTTTCCAAATTTGATAGGCCCAATCCTGTAGTGGCATTTCCTTGCGGATCAAGATCAATAACTAAAACCTTTTTTTCTTGTTGAGCCAAACCAGCTGCAAGATTAATTACAGTTGTTGTTTTTCCAACCCCACCTTTTTGATTTATTACAGAAATAATTTGCATTTAGTTTTTAATGTTTTTTTTTAATATTTTTTATATTTAATAAAAATGAATTTTCACTTGTAATACTTTTTTTCTTTTCAAAATCAAAATTCCAATTTATTAAAGTTTCTTCTAAAATTTTTTCTCCATTTTTTCCCATGAAGACAATTAAATTTTTGTAACTGCTAAAATTTTTATAAACTAAATCTAAAATTACTGGTAAAGGTTTAAAAGCTCTTGCCATTATTGTACCTGACTCTAAATTTCGTGCTTCAAAAATATTTTCTTGCATGACTTCGGTATTTAATTTTAAATCTCTAGATACTTTTCTTAAAAAAGCACTTTTATGGTGACTTTTTTCATATAACTGAACTTTGATCGAATTTTTTTGATTTTTAATCATAATTGATATAATTATACCGGGCATACCCCCTCCTGAACCTATATCTGTTATTATATTGCTATTTAAATCAACAAATTCAATAATTTGTGCTGAATCTACTAAATGACGTTCTCTTATAGCCTCATTTTTCGCTGTTTCTTTACTTATAATGTTAATCTCCTCATTTCCTTGCTGAAGCATAGATATAAATAGCTCAAACTCAATTAATGTTTCACGTGGAACATTTCGGTCTTTTAGTAGTGGATATTTTTTAAAAATGTCTTCCATTAAGCTATAAGCTTAATAGACTTTCTTTTTACATGTGACAACAAAATATATACAGCAGCTGGAGTTATTCCATCAATTCGTAATGCTTGTCCCATAGTTTTTGGTTTTATTTGTTTAAATTTAGTTTTTACCTCATTTGAAAGTCCAGAAAGATCATCGTAATTTATTTCATCTGGTATAACTAAATTTTCATCTCTTTTAAATGCTAATATATCTGCTTTTTGTTTTTTTAGGTATCCTCTGTAGTGGGCATTTATTTCAATTTGCTCATCTATTTTTTTTTCAAAAAATGGAATTTCAGGCCAAATTTCTCTTATTTTTTTCATATCAACACCTTTTTGAGTTAATATTTCATTAGGTTTTCTTAAGATTCCGTCTTTTGCTATTTTAATGCCAAAATTTATAATCTTTGTTGGTGATATTGATGATTTTGACATTATTTTGGATATTATTTCTAATTTATATTCTTTATCTTTAAAAATATCCTCTCTTTCTTTGGAGATTAATCCAATTTCAATTCCTTTATTTGTTAACCTTTGATCTGCATTGTCTGCTCTTAAACTTAATCTATATTCTGCTCTTGAGGTAAACATTCTATAAGGTTCTGCGACACCCTTGGTTACTAAATCATCTATCATAACTCCAATATAAGCATCTGATCTATCTATAATAAACGGCTCTTCTTTCTTAAAAGATAACGCAGCATTAATTCCAGCTATTAGGCCTTGAGCAGCTGCTTCCTCATATCCAGTCGTCCCATTTATTTGTCCAGCAAGGTATAAATTTTGGATTTTTTTAGTCTCAAGAGTTAAAAATAGTTCTCTCGGATCAATATAGTCATATTCTATAGCATAGCCTGGTCTAATTATCTTAACATTTTCTAAGCCTATGATATTGTTACAAATTTCTTGCTGAACATCCTTAGGTAGAGAGGTAGATATTCCATTTGGGTATATTGTATGGTCATTTAGCCCCTCTGGCTCTAAATATATCTGATGACGGTCCTTATCTGCAAACTTGACTATCTTATCTTCTATTGAAGGACAGTATCTTGGACCAACCCCTTGTATGCTTCCCGAGTACATCGCACTTCTTTTTAAATTTTTTTGAATTATGTTATGCACTTTTTCATTCGTGTAAGTCATCCGACATGAAACTTGTTTGTTTAAATTTTTTTTAGTTAGGAAAGAAAAAAAGTAAGGATCATCATCTGCAAACTGTTCTTCTAAATTATCATACTTAATTGTTCTGGAGTCCAGCCTTGGTGGAGTCCCTGTCTTAAGTCTTCCTATTTTGAAGTCATATTTTTCAAGTTGTTCACTTAGTCCTGTTGAAGGCTTCTCATCAAATCTTCCTGCTGGTGTTCTCTCATCACCAATATGAATCAAACCATTCAAAAATGTGCCCGTTGTTAAGATTAGCTTACCACATAAAATTTTTTTGCCTGACTTTGTTTCAAAACCACTTATAATGTTTTTACTAAAAATAAACCTTATTACAGAATCAGAAAAAATGCTTAAATTACAGTAGTTTAGTAATTTTTCTTGCATATATTTACGATATAATGATCTATCCGATTGAGTTCTAGGTCCTTGAACTGCAGGCCCTCTACTTCTATTTAATAACCTAAATTGTATACCTGATTTATCTGCAACCTCTCCCATCACGCCGTCTAAGGCATCTATCTCTCTAACAAGGTGACCCTTACCAAGACCTCCTATTGCGGGGTTACAAGACATTTCACCTATGGTTTCAATTTTGTGAGTGAATAGGGCAGTGTTAACTCCAAGACGTGCAGACGCTGCTGCGGCTTCACAACCAGCATGTCCTCCTCCGATAACAACTACTTCAAATGATAAATCATTTTTCATAATTTAAATTTATAACTGATATTAATATTTACAAGTGGACAGTATTTTTTAAGAAATACTTGTTAAGATAATCGTGGGTACGTTTTTATGTTTAAAAATGACGAATTAGTTATGGTTATCAACGAAAATGATGAAAATAAGCTAAAAAATCCCTTAAAGTGATAACTATTTACCAATGCAAAAATCATTGAAAATAATACCTAATATTTCCTCAACGTCTACTTTTCCAACAATCATTCCTAAATGTCGAGTTGCTAATCGAAGATCTTCAGCAGCTTTATCAAAATCTTCAGCTTCATTCTTTTCTTCAAAGTTTTTCAAATAATTTAAGCTTTGTTCAATATGTTGTCTGTGCCTTTCACGAGTAATTAAAATATCTTCACTTGTGATAAATTTATTTTTTAATTTATTTTTAATTTTTAAAATTAAATCTTCTAAGTTGAGATTGTTTTTTACTGAAATTAAAACATGTTCAAAATTTTTTATTTCAGAACTTAAACCTTCTTTTAAAAGATCAGATTTATTAACTACGAGTATTGCATTTTCATCCATCAATTCTTTTAAAACTCCTTTAAAATCGATGCTTTTAGCGTCTATAACAATTAACTTTAAATCTGCATTTTCTGCTTTATCAAGTGCTAATTTTATTCCTTTTTTTTCTATTTCATTTTTGGAATCTCTAATTCCTGCAGTGTCCGAGACTACAACTGGATAACCATCAATATTTAAGTGCGTCTCGATTACATCTCTTGTGGTTCCGGCTATTTCTGAAACGATTGCTGCATCTCGATTTGAAAGGTGATTTAGTAAACTAGATTTTCCAGCATTGGTTGGTCCTATGATTGCAATCTTATAACCTTCTCTAATTCTTTCACCAACTTTCTGATCATCTAAAATTTTTTTTAAATTTAAAATTGCCTCATTGGAAATTTTTTTAATATTTTTTAAAATATCTTCAGGCAGGTCTTCATCTGGAAAATCTATTTTTACTTCAACGTGTGATAAAATTTTTAAAAGTTTTTCTCTTAAGCTATTAAATTTATCTGCAGATTTTCCATTCATAATTTTTATTGCTTGTTGTCTTTGGATTTCAGTTTCTGCCGAAATTAAATCTGCAATACCTTCTGCTTTCAGCAAATTTATTTTTCCATTTTGAAATGCAAGTTTTGTAAATTCACCTGCTTCAGCTAGACGACAATTTTCAACCTTTGAAATGGACTGGTGTAGGGCGTCAATTACTGCTTTGCTACCATGTATATGAAATTCAACCATATCTTCACCTGTGTAGCTCTCAGGACCAGGAAACCACAATATTATACCCTCATCAATAAGCTCAGAAGTATTGATTTTATTGATTTTTCTTAACGTAGCAACTCTTGGCTTAGGAAGTGTTAAATTGGTTAATAGTTTTATTACTTTTTTAGTGTCTTCTCCAGAAACTCTAACGATAGCTATTCCAGAAATTCCTGGTCCAGTGGAAAGAGCATAAATTGTCATGCTAATACTATAGCTTCTATTTTGTAGTTCTGTAAAACTTTAAATTAATTGGAAGGGGATTTGTAACTAAGCTGGTTTATTCATTGAGCTAAAGAAATCTGCATTACTTTTTGTTTCTTTAAGTTTTGAATTAATAAATTCAATAGCATCCATTGTTCCCATTGGGCTAATAATTCTTCTTAGCACATTCATTTTTGAAAGGTCATCTTTATCAAACAATAATTCTTCTCTTCT